>Ga0163154_10010034_pt1 | contig 10663 bp, 5 predicted proteins | sample OliLakLV19MP9P1_FD_148649 | JGI IMG/M metagenome (GOLD analysis project Ga0163154, IMG submission 148649) | Freshwater microbial mat bacterial communities from Lake Vanda, McMurdo Dry Valleys, Antarctica - Oligotrophic Lake LV.19.MP9.P1 | ecosystem: Environmental > Aquatic > Freshwater > Lake >...
GTATTGATCACTGCGATGAATCGGCCAACGATGAACCCACCAACGCTCTGCGCATAATCGCTGAGATTCGTCTGGATCGTCCGTAATGCGCTTGCTGCTGCGGTATCGATTGGTTGGCGCAGATCTTCAGGGACATTTGCACGATACACTTGCAGAAGATCCGCGCCAATCTTCTCCAGCTCTATCACTGTCGGAATGCTCTCGACCAATTGGCCGATCTGTTCGGCAGCGGGCGGGATAATATAGGCCACCGAGATACCGATCAGCACGCCAAGACCGATATAGACGAACAGGATTGCCAGCCAGCGTGGCATGCGCTTGTTGAGCCGATTGACGATTGGCAGCAGCAGATAGGCCAGCACTAACCCAAGAATGAATGGTGTGAGTGCCGACTGAGCACCAATCAGCAGTGAGACAATGGCATAGATCGCCAGAGCCACCAATAACCAACGGGCGATCAGCCGAAGGTAATCGCTACGGGTTAATAGAGGTTGCGTGTTGACTGGTGGAATTGGGTTTGCTGTTGCCTCAGCAGTTGATTGAGCGGTTGGTTCTGTCTCGGGAGGAGTGGCCGGTTCGGACACGGTGTTCCTCTCTGCATATGCGCTATGATGCTCTCACGATACACTGATTATATAGCACTCTACTTAGAGCGATTGTAGCGCAATTGTTAGCACATCAATTGCTCGTAGATATTCAGCGATCTCGATATGCTCATTGGGTGTGTGATCGAGGGTTGAATCGCCAGGGCCATATGCCAAGATTGGGCATTGCCAGATCGGCCCAACGATGTTCATGTCCGATGTTCCTGTTTTGAGCAGGAATCCTGGCTGCCCGCCCGCTGCGCGGATGCCCTTCAAGCACGCACGCACCAGTGCATTATTCTTATCGCCCTGATAGGCCGGGCAGAGATCGTGGAAACGCAATGATCCCTCTGCCGCCAACCCTTCAATCAGATTGGCGAGTTCCTGTGGTACAATCTCGGGCGGCAGCCGAACCCCAATCGTCAGCGTGGCCCAATCGGTCAGCCCATCACTGCTTGATGCGATAGCTCGCAACGATGGCAGCAGTTGATCAAACAGGCGTTGTTTGTGTTCATTATACGTGGCACAATGGCTGGCAACTGCATTCCAGAAGGCAACCGCCCGTTCCGCGACCGCCTGCTCGCGCCCTGCGCTATGGGCCATAGCCTGTTCCCACCGCCCATCAACCAACAATCGGCCTTTGTAGCCAAGTGTCAGGCGATCCCAGCCGCTTGGCTCGCCAATAATGCACACACGAGGTCGGTAGCGCGTTACAGCATAGTAGGCACCCTTCGATGAGGCCGCTTCCTCCTCGACTGCCCCAACCAGCACGACTCGGTGGCGTAATTGACCAGCGGCCAGTAGGCGTGCCGCAGCGCTGATGAATGTGGCGAATGGGCCTTTGGCATCAACGGCGCCCCGCCCATATAGATTGCCATGTTCAACGCGCACTGGAACAACGCCAGGAACTGTGTCGATATGGCCGAGCAGAACAATCTCTGGCCCTTCACCGGCAATACCAACAGCATTCCCAGCTTCGTCCACAAAACTCTCGAACCCGAGATTGCGCATGTACCCCACCAAATATTGGGCAAGCTCAGCCTCGTGCATACTGAGTGATGGGATGCGCAGCATCGTTTCGAGCAATTCAATCGGGACGTGTTCGGTTGTATTCATCGCATTAGTATACCAGATTGACGTGTCGGGCTACCCTACTGCCCACTTACCTTCTGGCGCATAAACCCAAGCAGGCTTTCCAGGGCACTCTGCTCCTGCTGTGTCGCACCCTGTTGCTGCGCCAGGCGCAAGAGTACCTCGGCTTCGCCAGCGGCCTGACGGTATTGCAACATATCGCTGAGCACCAGTGTATAGTTCTGGCGTGCCTCAAGGTTATTGGGTTGCAGGCGCACAACATCGGTAAAGGCCTGCGCTGCGCGTGGCAGATCGCCAGCACGAGCCGAGATCAGCCCAACCAACGCAATACTGCCAACATCATCGGGTTTGCGTTGAATGGCAGCATCATAGGCGCTACGCAATTTCAGCAATAATTCGGGCTTGCTGCGCAGCGAATCAATAATCGTGGCGATCTGGTTGTCCAGTGCCCGTGGGTTCTGGGCCAGCAGTACGATATAGTTATCGACGGCTTCAGCATAGCGGCCCTGTAGGCGCAAGATCTCGGCGGCACGAACCGGCGTATCACGGTACAGTGGGTCGATCTGCTGCGAACGGGCGAGTAATCGCGCAGCTTCGGCCAGCCGCTCGTTGGCAGTCGCTTCATCACCACGGCTGCGCGCATCATTGCCCTGCAAGGCAGTTGCCGAGGCATATTCGTTCAGAATGGTCACATCCTGTGGCGCAACCTCAACGCCACGCTTGTACCAATCGACGGCCTTGGCCAGAATGGCGGGATCGCGCTGCAACCGTGAATACCAGAAATTGTACATACGCGCCAGATTGGCAAAATGATCCTTGTTGAGCGGGTTGATCGTGTGGGCACGGTTCAGCACCGCTTCAGCATAGCTCATCAGCATCATCGGTGATTGCTGCAACACAAACGATTGCACATCGGTTGGTTCCTGGAGGCGCAACAGATCCTCTACCCGCACCTCTGGATCGGGCTGCCCCAACGCGACTCCGCTCGTCTGGCGGCGGATATCGACAATACTCATCAGGCTGCGGCCAAGATTGAGATAGTAGAAATCCTGGTTCGGCTCCATGCGCACAGAATCAAGATAGAATGATGTCCCAATAATATAGCGATCCAGATCGGCCTGCGGATCTTCGGTATAGGTCTGGCCCTGCTGGAAGCGCATATCGGCATACACATTATCGATATTGAACGACCAGACTGCCGCTAAGGCACCAATGGCGATCAGCCCATAGACAAGCCAGGCTGCAGCATTCGATGATCTGGCGGGGCGTGTTGATGCTGGGCCTCTGCCACCACTGCCATTGTTCCCAGTACTATTCCCACTTCCACGTGCCCGGTTGGAAGGCCGCCGTTGGCTGTTCTGCCGCCCGGCAGCGCGTGGTTCTGGTTCGGGTGTTGGTTCTGCGGCAAGTGTTGGATCAACCAGCGGGCGTGCATTCAGACTATACTCGCCCTTCAATTTGCCAACCATAACCGTGATGGCAATCGTGATCCATAATAGCATCAGGGTTGCGACAATCGGGATGCCAGTGAACCCTTCCACCATATGAGCCGTCACAACCGCAATACACCCGGTCAGCAGCACCTGGCTGGACCAATCTTCGCTGCGCAGAATCAGGCGACGTGCCAGCACAATAACGCTGATCAACACAAACAAATAGCTGGCCAGGCCAAGTACGCCCTTGTTGATCAGTTCATCCAAGTATGCTTCGTGTGAGCGATCCGGCGAGGCACCGCGCGATTCGATATTGGCAAGTGATGGCGGGTAGAAGCGGTTATAGGCCACAAACATGCTTTCTGGCCCCCAACCAACAATTGCCCGAATCGGATCGGATTTGATCAGTGCCACCGAACCGCCAGCCTGTTCATCGCCAATCCAGATCAGCCGCCGCACCTTGCCAGTGCCATCATCAACCTCCAACAGCTTGCCCATGCGCCCAATATAGGGTACCGTTCGCAGTTGCTCAAAGAATGGCGCATTCGAAAGGTTAAAGGCGACCAGAAAACCACCAAGCGCTATCGCCAGCACAACTTCGCCAATCAGCAGATTGCGCCACAAACTGGCCTGTGGTGAGCCTGCGGCACGGGTGCGCCGCCATGCCAGCGCCAAGAGCACGGTGAAGAACACAAACAGCCCGGCCAGGCCACCGATCCATGGGCCACGGCTCTGGGTGAAGAAGATCACGGCCAGCAGGGTAAAGGCAATCACAAGCATGCCAACACCCTGTAATTGGAGTAATAGTTTTGTTGGTGGGCCATTCTTTTTCGCTAGCGTGAACAGCAGAATATAGCCGATCAGCACCAGTGCTAGCCCGCCAATCAGCCAGAATGGCCATTCCAATCCAGGGCGGCCCGGATTGGCTCCCACCGATTGCCCACTGCCCTGGCCGATCACAAAGCTGATTGCCAGCAGAATGACATACGCCAGCGTGATAATTCCCGGCCAGATCGCACCACCAACCCGCTCATTCGCATGCGGGCGCAGGGTTGGCACAAGAAACAAACCCCCAGCCGCTAGCAGCGCACCAGGGTAGACCCACCAGTAGCGTAGATCGGATGTACGAACCACCGCTCCAAACTGGATCGATGCCCAGATGATCAGCAGCCCGCCGATCAGCAGCAGCAGATATGTTCCGGCCCAGGAGAGATCGCGCATTGGCGCATCGGATGCGGGCGTGCGTTGGGCTTCCGAGAATGCGCTGATTGCCTTGGCCAATGCAAATGGCAGCACCAGAATCAGATAGGCAGCTACAAAAATCGAATTGCCCATTGTTGAGGCAACCCGGGCGATCACATCGCCCTTCCAGGGTAATGGATCGATCTGAAAATGCTGAACCAGGCCATAGCCAACCGCCGCAAGGCTGCCCAACACAAGCATCACAATCAGGCGATCAAGCTGTTCGCGGCGCTGCATCGTGAACACAATCAGCAGGCCAAGCGTCACATACGAAAGGTTGGTGTAGGTTCCCTGAAGGCGCTGATAGGAACCCCAGAAACTGGCACCTGGTACAATCGAAACCGCCGTCGCAAGCAGGAACACCAGCGTATATAAGATAACCGGCAGTGCCATTGGGAAGGCAATGATCCGTTTCCACAGCGATGGGCCTGCCGCCGCAGCAACTGTGCGTGACGGGCCGGAGCCAAGCGAATCGAGCCAGCGGATTACGGCCGCCGCCAGCATCACCAGCACAATCGCACGTAGGGTGGTCGCTTTATCCGGCTCGAAATGGCGTGATGAGAGGAGATTAAAGTAGGAAGGGATCAGCACAACGGCCAGAAGCCAGCCGCCCTCAACGATCCGTTCGCACCACATGGAGATGGTTGATTGTCGCTGCATATCGTCTCAGGTAGGGCTGATGACCCTACCCATTGGCCTCTTACTGTTCTACGCTCACTGGTTGATGAACGCTAAGGGTGTTCTTCTGTTTATACTGCCCAGAACGTTCGAGCATTTCCTTGGCACTGCGGCGGCTGTGTTCGCTGATTGGCGTCCCATCCAGCATTGCGGCAATTTCATCAATACGCTGCTCTGGATCGAGGCGTTGCACCGATGTACGTGTTCGATCCGCACTAAAGGCCTTGCTAATGCCATAATGAATATCGCCAAATGCAGCGACCTGTGGAAGGTGGGTGATACAGATTACCTGGTGGCGATCACTGATGCTCCATAATTTCTCGCCAACCACATAACCGGCCCGCCCGCCAACACCAACATCAACCTCATCGAAGATCAGCGTTGGCACTTCATCAACCCGCGAGAGAATCGATTTCAGCGCCAATAATAACCGCGCACTCTCGCCACCAGATGCGATCTTGGCCAATGGTTTGAGTGGCTCACCAGGGTTGGGCGAGAGCATAAATTCGATCTGATCAACGCCAGTTTTATCGAAGGCATAGCGCGTACCACCAATTGGCAGTCCATCGGCATCGCCAACGCGCTCGGTTCGCACCTGAAAGCGCACATGCGGCATGGCTAGTTCGCGCATGACTTCAACAATCGCGGTGGCCATGGTATCACCAACCACCCGCCGTTTGCGCGAGAGATCCTCGGCCAACCGCCCAGCCGCTGCCAACAGGCGTTGCTCCTGGTCCTCAAGCTCTGCCAGATGTTCGGCGCTGTTGGTCAAGCGCTCAATTTCGGCTTCGGCAGCAGCGGCGCGTTCCAGGATCTGATCAAGCGTCGCCCGATACTTGCGCTGTATATCGCGCAGCAGCGTCAGGCGATCCTCAATCGTATCCAGCCGGCTAGGGTCGGTATCGATTGCCTCGCGATAGGCGCGCACAGCAATAGCCAGATCCTCCGCGCCATACAGCAGATCGCCGGCCTGTTCCGCAATCTTCGTCAGGCTCGGATCCAGGCGGGCCAGTTCATCCAATGCAGTGCCAACCGATCCAAGCGCCTCGACCACCGAGCGTGCGCCACGCCGTGGGCCATCATCGCCACCATACAACGCCGCATAGGCCGTATTCACAAGATCGGTGATGCGGGCGCTGTTCTGAACCAGAACACGCTCACGCAATAGTTCTTCTTCTTCGCCAGCGCGTAGTTTGGCCGCTTGAACATCTTCCAGCAGAAAGCGCAGCTCCTCGATCCGCTCGGCACGGCTTGCAGCAGCCTGGCGCAATGCCTGTAATGCATCGCGAACGCGGCGCAATTCGGCAACGCCAGTGGCCACTTGTTCGCGCAATGGCACCAAACCACCATAGCGATCCAGCATATCGCCGTGCGTGCGTGTGTTGAACAGCGTCAGGCCCTCATGCTGGCCGTGAATGTCCACCAAACGGCTGCCGACCTCGCGCAGCACAGCGGCACTGACCGCACGGCCATTGATCCGGGCCACACTGCGCCCGCTCTCGCGGTTGATCTCACGGGTCAGGATGACCTGATCTTCCTCGCCATCCCACAGCCCATATTCATCCAGCAATGGGCCGATCTGCGGATGTTCGGCCACACTAAAAATGCCCTCAATACGGGCGCGTTCGGTACCAGCGCGAACAAAACTCGCATCGATCCGCTCGCCACGCAATGTGCCAAGCGCATCAATAATGATCGATTTGCCAGCACCCGTCTCGCCAGTGAGGACATTAAAGCCAGTACCGAGGCGCAAATTCAGGCGCTCGATAATCGCAAAATCGCTAATATTCAGCTCGAGCAGCATGAGCCTGCCGTTCGACTAAAGCGGAAGCAAGCAGCTAAACGTTCAAGCGTTTAAACGTTCGAGCGTTCAAGCGTTTAAGCGCATACCTAATTGCTATTGTACCATACGGATTGGGCAGCGGCAACGGATTTCGCACATATGAGCGTAGTTAGCTTTCAGTTCACAGCTCACAGCTCACAGCTTTCAGCTTTCAGCTCTCGAACGATAGATGTGTGTACAAACAACAGACATTGTAGAAAACGCAACAACCTTCGCCTGCACCAAAAAGCTGATGGCTGATGGCTAATGGCTGATGGCTACCAATCATTTCCCAGGCACCATGCTTTCCAGAATAACACGCCGCGTATACAGTAAGCGCTGAATGGCCGTAATATGCGATAGTACCCCAACCACAATCGTTGCCCATTGCAACAGCCCCAACGCTGGAAAGAATGGCTGCAGCAGCATGCCAAGCACGAGCAAGCCCAGCTTTTCCTGGCGGCCAGCAAAGCCCACATTACAACTCGCCACCAGGCCGGTTGATTCGGCGCGGGCACGCACATAACTGGCCATCAGCATCCCAACCAGCGAGAACATGGCCCAACCAGGGGCAACCGCACCACTCAGCATAATCCCAAGAATGAGCAAAAATTCGGCATAGCGATCAACTGTGTGATCAAAAACCGTGCCAAATGGCGTCGAAGTCCCACCAGCACGGGCAGTCGCCCCATCGAGCATATCGGCAGCGCCCATCGCCAGAATGAAGAAGATGCCCCACAGAAACGCGCCCTGTGCCGTCACATAGGCCGCTACCCCACCCAAAGCAAGGCTGATCAGCGTCAGCATATCAGGGCTCAAGCCAAGGCGCATACAGATTCGCCCAAGCGGAATGGTTGTCTGCTCATACAGAACCCGGTAGCGCGCAAGAATTGGCAGCATATGGCAAACTCCTTATTCTATAGCTCTCAGCTCTCAGCTTTCAGCTCTCGAACCATGGATGTTTGTACAAACAACAAACGTTGTAAGGCCAGTAATACTATTCACCAGCACCAAAAAGCTGATGGCTGATGGCTGGTCTGACGGCTCTCATATTGTACTCACAATGCATGTGCCTATTGTACTCGGATTCAGCATTCGCATCTCCGACGGCGATCCCCATTGCGGGCCGTTTGCGCCCCTCTGCCCGTGGGGGAGAGAGGTTGGGGGAGAGGGGCATACCCACCCTTGACACATCCTCCCACCAGTAGTATACTACAAACACCCCACCCCAGGGGGGAGGGGGTATAAAGGAGAACAAGATGGCCGACAAACAGCAGTTACTTAACCGGCTAAAGACGATAGAGGGCCATGTGCGCGGCGTTCAGCGCATGGTCGAAGAAGATGTGTACTGTATTGATCTGATCAAGCAGACGCGGGCGATCCAGCGGGCGCTCGAACGGCTGAATAGCATCATTCTGGCCGATCACCTGAACGGCTGTGTCACCACTGCCATCCGCAGCGAACAGGCCGATGAGCGTGAACGGGTGCTCAAGGAGCTACTCCAGCTCTTCGAAGCCAGCGAAGCCGCCAACGCCCATCAATAGGCGTCGTAACAAATAGCTGCGTGGCTTTAGCCCGCCGCGGCCTATGGAGGTTTTTTATGACAACTCAACACATCCAACTACCCGTCACCGGGATGACGTGTGCATCCTGCTCGAACCGCGTTACCAAAGCCTTGAAGAAAGTGCCTGGTGTGGCCGATGCGAGCGTGAACCTTGCCACCGAACAGGCCGCCATCAGCTATGATGCGGCCCAGACTGGGCCGGATGCGCTGCGCGCGGCTGTCGAAAATGCGGGCTATGGTGTCGTCACCGACCAGATTGAGTTTCCCGTCACTGGGATGACGTGTGCATCCTGCTCGAACCGCGTCACCAAAGCCCTGCAAAAAGTGCCTGGTGTGCTCAGCGCCTCGGTCAATCTGGCCAGTGAACGGGCCGATGTCACATTCCTGCCCAGCACGAGTTGGCCAGAGCTCAAGGCTGCCGTCGAGCAAGCAGGCTATGGCGTGATCGAGACTGCCGGGCAATCCGCTGGCGAGGCCGATGATATCGAGGCCACAGCCCGCGCCCAGGAATTGGCAGAGAAGCGCCGCAAACTGATCGTTGGTGTTGTGTTTGGCCTGCCATTATTCCTGCTCTCCATGGCCCGCGATTTCGGCCTGATCGAGCCCTGGCTTACGCCACAATGGGCCGCGATTGAGGAGCAGATGGGCCACGCAGGCACCATGCTCATGCTCTACCCGGCCAATGCAGATCTGCTCAACTGGCTATTTCTGCTCTTGGCACTGCCGGTGCAGTTCTATAGTGGCCGCGATTTCTATATTCATGCCTGGAAGGCGCTCAAGGCGCGTACAGCCAATATGGATACGCTGATCGCGCTTGGCGCATCGGCGGCCTTTTTCTATAGCATTGCACTGCTGGCATTTGGCATTCCTGGCCATGTCTATTTCGAGACAGCAGCGGTGATTATTACGCTGATTCTGGTCGGCAAATATCTGGAAGCGCGGGCCAAGAGCCAGACGGGCGCAGCAATTCGGGCGCTGATCGGTCTACAACCCAAAACGGCCAGGGTCATCCGGGGCACCCAGGAAGTCGATATTCCGATTGCCGAGGTTCGTTCTGGCGACATTGTGATCGTTCGGCCTGGCGAGAAGATCCCGGTCGATGGCATCATCACCAGTGGCGCATCGGCGATTGATGAAAGCATGCTAACTGGCGAGAGTATGCCTGTGGAAAAGGCCAGCGGCGATAGTGTCGTTGGCGCGACGCTGAACCGTACTGGCAGCTTTCAGATGCGCGCCACGCGGGTCGGCAAGGGCACAGTGCTAGCCCAGATCATCAAGCTCGTTCAGGAAGCGCAAGGCAGCCGTGCCCCGGTTCAGGGTCTCGTCGATCAGGTATCGGCGATCTTCGTTCCTGTTGTGATTGTGGTTGCGCTGGCGACATTAGGATTATGGTGGGCGTTTGGCGGAGTTGGGTTTACCCAGGCCATGATCTTTGCGGTCGCTGTGCTCGTGATCGCATGCCCGTGTGCGCTTGGCCTGGCAACCCCCACCGCAATCATGGTCGGAACCGGCACTGGCGCACAACACGGCATTCTGATCAAGAACGCCACCAGCCTCGAACGTGCCGCCGCTATCCAGATCGTTGTGTTGGACAAAACCGGCACAATCACTGAGGGTAAGCCAGCCGTTACCGATATTCTTGTGAGCCATCAGCTATCAGCAGTCAGCAGTCAAGGTAGAGACGTTCCGGTGGAACGTCTGGCTGAAGCTGATCCTTCTGACTCCTGGCTGCTGACTCCTGAATACATGTTACACCTGGCCGCTTCTGCCGAACGGGGCAGCGAGCACCCACTTGGTGCAGCGATTGTCCAAGCAGCACAGCAGCGCGGGCTAAGCCTCAGCCAACCCGAGTCGTTCAGTGCGGTTCCTGGGCGTGGTATCAGCGCGGTTGTGGATGGCCACGCAGTGCTGATCGGCAATCTGGCGCTCATGGCCGATTGGAGCATCGCTACCGAATCAATTGCGGATGTTGTCACACAGCTTCAGGGCGATGGCAAAACCGCCATGATTATTGCGGCGGATGGTCAAGCGCTGGGTGTGATCGGCGTTGCCGATACAGTCAAGCCCTCATCGCGTGCAGCAATCGCCGAACTCCAACGGATCGGGGTTTCGGTCAAGATGCTGACAGGCGATAATCGGCGGACGGCAGAGGCAATTGCGCGGCAAGTCGGCCTTGGCCCCGATGACATCCTGGCCGATGTGTTGCCAAGCCAGAAATCGGATGAGATCGCCCGCCTCCAGGCTCCTG
>Ga0163154_10010041_pt1 | contig 10659 bp, 11 predicted proteins | sample OliLakLV19MP9P1_FD_148649 | JGI IMG/M metagenome (GOLD analysis project Ga0163154, IMG submission 148649) | Freshwater microbial mat bacterial communities from Lake Vanda, McMurdo Dry Valleys, Antarctica - Oligotrophic Lake LV.19.MP9.P1 | ecosystem: Environmental > Aquatic > Freshwater > Lake >...
CCCCCACACCTGGGTCACGACCCTGCCCTCCCCCGCCGTCGAGACCAGTACCGAGGGTCTGCGTCATGTGCGCCGCGACTTAATGAAATGTCAGCGTCGCCAGGAAGTCTTTACCCCCTGCTGGTTGGAGATAAAGTTGGCGGGTTTAGTGGAACAATGGGCATCAGGCGTGAGTTGGGATGAATTGGGCCGCTTGACCAACCTGGACGAGGGCGATCTCGTGCGCCTGCTGCGCCGGACCCTTGACCTGTTACGTCAGATCCCCTATACTCCCGGCTTACCCCGGTCCCTCACTCAAAACGCGGCCTTGGCCCAGCAACTGATGGACCGTTTCCCGGTCAGTGAGGTCATCTAAGTTGTGAGGTGGAGTTAGTGAAGCGTGGTGTGTTGGGGCTCTGGTTAGCTCTTGTTCTGACTTGGGTACCTGGGGTGTGGGCGGCGAGTGAAGTCCGTTTTGCCGTGGTCCGCGCCACTGCCACCGAGAATGACCCCCAGTGGCTCCCGGTGCGCGATAGTCTCCGCAACCTCAGTTACCGCACCATTCCGGCCTCCCAACTCAACGCTCTCACCCTCCAGGGGGTTGCGGTTCTCTTTTTACCCAACGTGGATGTCCTACTCGCCAATGAAGTGCAAGCGATCACGGAATGGGCCAACCGGGGCGGACGTTTAATTGTGAGCGGACCCCTCGCCCCCAACGCCAGCCTCGAAGTCCAACAGCAACTCCAACAACTCGTCGGTGTCACCTGGAGTAGTAGCCTGGATCTGCCTGTGGCCCTCAAGCTGGTCAGTAGTGAACCGACTTGGCAACGCTCAGAACGCGCTAACAGCGTGGAAGGTGCCGGGACCCTCACCAATCTCGGCCCCGCTGTCGTGGTGGCTAACTGGGATACCCCCCAGACCCCCGCCGCTGTCCTCAGTACCGAGCGCGTCACTTACCTGGGTTGGCAGTGGGGCCAGAGTGCCAATATGAGCTTTGACCGCAGTTGGCTCTCCGCCGCCGTCGAACGCCACCTACCGGGCTTCAGCCGCGCCATCATCAAAATCGCTCCCGTCGAGATCCTGACCATGCGCCAGGAGTTGACCAACCTCCTAGGCCGGATTGAGAACATTGCCAGTGCCAGCCGAGACCCCCTCAGCCCCACCTACCGCAACGCCGTCGCCCAAGCCCACCAGACCCTAGCCCGTCTCCCCAAACTGATCCAACAGGGCGAAGATGCCCAAGCCAAAGTCCTCTGGGAGAGTGCCGTCGAGGGACTGTGGCGCAATTACCCCATCGTCCCCACCAATGCCCCCCCCGAAGTCCGCGCCATCTGGCTTGACCGGGGCACGATTGTTCAGGCCGGGTCCCCGGAGGGTCTACGCCGAGTTTTTGACCTCTTGGCCCAGGCCGGGATAAACACTGTCTTTTTTGAAACCCTCAACGCGGGCTATACCATCTATCCCAGCCGCGTCGCCTTTGAACAAAACCCCCTCACCCAGGGCTGGGACCCCCTCGCTGCCGCCGTCACCCTGGCCCATGAGCGCAAGATGGAACTCCATGCTTGGTGCTGGACCTTTGCCGTGGGCAACAGTCGCCACAACCGTTTAGTGAATCAGCCCGAGACCTACCCCGGACCCGTCTTGAGCCGTCGGCCCGAGTGGGGGATGACCGATAACCAGGGTAGTTTCCGGCCCCGGGGTCAGAATGAATATTGGATTGATCCGGCGAATATCGAAGCTCGTAATTATCTCAGCCGAATCCACGAAGAAATCCTCACTACCTACGCTGTAGACGGGCTGCAACTCGACTACATCCGCTATCCCTTCCAGGGCACCCACAGTTTCGGTTATAGCCAGACCGCCCGGGTTAACTTCCGCGCCATCCACGGCGTAGACCCCCTCGTTTTATCCCCCAGTAAGGACATCTCGCTGATCCGGTTGTGGAACCAGTTCAAAGCCCGTCAGGTAAGTGATTTTGTGGCAGCGGTCTCCAGCCAGACCCGCCGCCGCCGCCCCGAGGTTTTACTCTCCGCTGCGGTCTATCCCTACGAGAACCGCGAACGACTCACCAAGCTCCAGCAGGATTGGGAGAGTTGGGCCAGACAGGGCCAAGTGGATATGCTCGTGCCGATGACCTACAAACTCAACACCCGTGCCCTCCAACAGGAAGTCGAACCGATCCTCAACCCCGTTGAACAACTCCCCGTCCTCTTTTTGCCCAGCGTCAACCTCCAGGACTTGCCTCAGATTCAGTTACGTGACCAAATCCAAGCCGTGCGGGACCTCCCCTCCAGCGGTTACTCCCTCTTTGCCGCCGCCCACTTAAATACTGAACTGGACCTAGTTCTCCGGCAGGCCACCTCCGTCTCCGCCCTCATCCCCCACCGCCAGCCCCTCAAAACCGTCCAGGAACGCTTTGACCTCCAGGCCGCTGAGTGGGAGGCCCTACTCAAGGACAACCGGATTGTCGTTGACCCCAACTCCATCACCCTCTGGCGCAGTGGTACCCGCAAACTACAACAGCAACTCAAGGATATGGCTGACCGCCCCACCGTACCCAAGATCCGCCAAGCCCGTGCCTCCATCACCGAGTACCGCGCCGACATCCAAAAATGGCTCAAAGCTGAACGTTTTGAACGCGCCTACCGCAACCAGACCTGGGACAACCGCCTCGCTGCCATGGACTCCCTCCTGCGCTACGGCGAACTAGTTTTTCCCCGTTTACTTGCGGGTCCTTAGTTGTGTTCGGGGCTGGGCTGCACCCCTAAGGCTTGCGATTAGGACGGCTGGGTGGATTCAAGACCCGGCCCAACAGTGTCCCCGATAGGTCGAAAGTCCCCGTTCCGTTCAGCAGCTGGGCACGAATACCCCAGAGCCGGAGGAGATTACGCAGCGAGAGGTACAACATGAGGGCCGGAAGGACCCACTGGGGGATGATCAGTCCGAAGGCAAGGACAGTGGACCCGGCTTGGAGCGAGACGACTAGCCAGACTGCCGCCAATAGACCCAGGGCCACGGTTAGGACCAAGAGCCCCCCGAAGATCCACCGCTGCTGGTTCAAGCTGACCCTAACCGCCATGACCCAACCAGCGGGCTGCATCCTTGGCATGGTAGGTCAAGATGAAATCAGCCCCCGCACGTCGCATGCTGGTCAGGGTCTCCAGAACAATCGCCTCCTCATTGACCCAACCATTACGGGCAGCGGCTTTGACGAGACTGTACTCGCCGGAGACGTTATAACAAGCCACGGGTAACTGGGTCGCTTCTTTCACCCGCCAGAGAATATCCAGGTAGGCCAGAGCGGGTTTGACCATGAGCATATCCGCCCCTTCGAGTTCATCCAGGGCAATTTCCTTGAGGGCTTCACTACCGTTGGCCGGGTCCATTTGGTAAGTGCGCCGGTCGCCAAACTGGGGGGCAGATTCGGCAGCATCCCGGAAGGGACCATAGTAGGCCGAGGCGTACTTGGCGGCGTAGGAGAGGATTGGGGTCTCGGTAAAGCCCGCTGCGTCCAGACCCTGACGGATCGCTTGGACCATCCCGTCCATCATCCCGGAGGGGGCGATAATATCCGCTCCGCTCTCGGCTTGGGCCACGGCGGTTTTTTGTAACAGGGTCAAGGTAGGGTCATTGAGGACGCGCCCCGTGGTGTCGGCCTCGGCGAGGACCCCGCAGTGTCCGTGGCTGGTGTATTCACAAAGACAGGTATCCGCCATGACCAGCAATTCCGGTAAAGCCTGTTTGATGGCCTGGGTCCCTTGTTGGACGATGCCGTGGTCATGCCATGCCCCGGTTGCCGCTAGGTCCTTATCGTCGGGCACCCCGAAGAGGATCACCCCGCCGAGCCCGAGGTCCTGGACCTTGCGACACTGCTCTACGGCTTTATCTATTGAGAGTTGGTAAACGCCCGGCATGGAGCGGACTTCCTGGGCAATCCCCTGTCCTGGAACCAAAAAGAGCGGATAAACCAAGTCCTGGGGACGCAAAACAGTTTCGCGGACCAATCGCCGGAGGGCCGGGGTAGAGCGGAGACGACGCGGACGATGATTAGGGAACATGGAAAGATGCCAAGGCCATTATCCTTCAAGGATAGTATGGAGAAGCAGCATGGACCAAACCTGATGATTGATCCCCTAGAACAGTTGAAACAAGAGATGAGCCTAGCCATGGGACAGGCAAGAGAAGCCCTAAACCAAAAGCGGGAACAAGAACAACTCCTCCGCCGCGATCAGGAACGGCAAATCAAATTGGTGCAATACCAAGAACGGGTAGTTAACGAGTTAAAAATAGTCCACGACGAACTAGCTAAAACCGTAGCTGAAGCCTATGAACTCGGCGAAGACCACCCCACCTATCTCGTCCTCAACCATAAACTCAATGAATTATCAGTTTTGATGACCCAGCCGGAGGAAATGGCTTTACGTTTGTATGCAGATGAAGAGAGTAAAGCCATACTTCAAGCTGACCAGCAAATTATGGCCCAAAGACTTGATGAGTGGCGTAGAAATCTAGCGGAAGATATCCGACAAACGATCCTCGCGGCTGACGAATATTTCATCGCCAGTGATGTTGCTATCTATGTCAATGATTATCGAGAAGACTTAGTTGCGATTGGTTGCTTCGAGGAGATGGTCGAGATCTTAGTGAAACGTATCAACGACCTAGACAACTCCGACAAACCGCCCAAGGAGATCCGGGGCCATGCTCGTACCTTGGATTGGTTAGTAGATTTCGCGCAAAAACAGCGACTCCCACGCACGATGCTGGGCGGTGATGGCGGGATTGCCCGACTCCGGCAGGCCAGTCGCAAGACCCCGCGTCCTTTCACCTACGGTCACTTGGCAGGCCAGGTGGTCGTCTTTGGGGGGCATCCCAATATGTCCGATGGCGTCCGGGAACGCTTAGTGGGTAGCCAAGTCGAGTTGATTTGGTTTGACATGGAGCAAGCCGATACCCAGGTGCGCGACCGCTCCGATGTGGTCAAAGATGCTGACCTCGTGATTCTCGTGACTCCCTACGCCTCCCACAAATTCCAAGACATCGCCCGTGCCGCCTGTAAACGCCACAGTCAGGAACTCGTCCCCTGCAACAAGACGGGTTTGACCTCACTCCTCGATATTGTCAGCCAAAGACTCGCGCCAGCCCTGACGGAGGAATCGCTCGGTGCCGAGGACCTGAATGGCGGTCTAGAAGCCCTAGCGAATAAGTATGGTCGTCGTCGTTGAGACCAGTGACTAATGTGGCTCGTTGAGTTGCACAGAATCGCTCGGCTTTTTGCGGAGTTGGAGATTGAGGAATTCCACCAACACTGAGAAGGCCATGGCGAAATAGGTGTAGCCTTTGGGAATCTCCTGTCCGAAACCATCGGCGATTAAGTTTGCGCCAATGAGGACCAGGAAGGCCAGGGCCAACATCTTGACTGTGGGATGGCGGTCAATAAATTCACTCAAGGGATTGACAAAAACCAGCATAAATAGGACTGCAACCACCACCGCCGCTACCATCACCTCCAACCGCTCCGCCAAGCCGATGGCGGTAATCACGGAGTCTACAGAAAACACCACGTCAATCAAGACAATTTGGAGCAAGACCGAACCAAAAGAAGTAATAGCTTGTGTCGCTCCGGGAACTTCTTCCTCGCCCTCAAGTTTGCCATGAATCTCAAAAGTCGCCTTACCGATTAAAAATAGACCGCCCAAAATCAAGATAAGGTCGCGCCATGAGAAGTCAAACGTCCAGACACTGAAGAGCGTCTGGGTCAAACCCGCCAACCAACTCAGGGAGAACAGTAATAAAATCCGTGACCCCAAAGCCAGAAATAGCCCAATCTGTCGCGCCGAGGCTTGCTGTTCCTTGGGCAACTTGCCAGCAAGAATCGAGATGAAAACAATATTGTCAATCCCCAGAACTATCTCTAGGAGAGCCAGGGTAAAGAAACTTATCCAGATGTTCGGGTCAGTCAACCACTCCACGGGGGCCTCAGGGAACGGGTTATTGCTCCCGCCTTGGGGTTGGGAGGTATTTCGTAGTTTTAACCGAACTAGGCTTTATTCGTCTACTCTCTTTGGGATAGCCGTGGTCCACCTGCGCCACAGGGTCAGCAACAGCGAGAGAATCACTGGACCTAGCACGATCCCTAGGGTCCCAAAGGCCAGCAATCCACCCAATACACCAAAAAAGACAAGCAAAATTGGGATACCCGTGCCCTGACTAATGAAAATTGGTTTGAGGATATTATCAATGGTCCCCACGACAATGGCTCCCCACAAAAATAGCGCGATACTAGGCCAGATTTCACCATTGACCGCCAAGTACACCACACAGGGGAACCAGACTACCGGGGTCGGGATCTGTAAAATCGAGAGCAGAGCCGCCAGCACCCCCAACAAAAGGGCAATCTTAATCCCCGCCACCCAAAGCCCCAGACCCGCCAACAAGCCCTGCGCCGCTCCTGTCACCACCAACCCCAACACGACTGCCTGCACGGTCGCCGCAAGGGGTTCTAGCAGCGAGACTAGAGGTTCACCGCCCAACTGCTGGAGGACCTGCCGGATCTGATGCACCAAGTCCCGTCCACTGAGGTATAAAAAGAAAATCGTGAAAATAATCAAGCCCAGGGTAATCAAGGCTTGGCTCACTGTCTGACCCGCGTTAGCCAAAAACGAAAGAACCCGGCCCGCACTCGCCTGTAACCAACCCTGAATCTGGACTAAGTCAATCCCCCGCAAAAAATCCTGTAAAGGTCCACCCACCACAGGTAAACGTGCCGCCGCCCCGCCCAGTGCACTGTAATTTGCTTTGAGCGAATCGAGACTGAGGGTACCATCAGTTTGGACCGTCTGGTAAGTCGTCACGGCATCACGGGCTAGACCGGTTGCAATCAAGGCCACAGGTAGAATAACTGCCAGGGACAAGAGAGCCGTCATCGCCGCCGCTGCCCAGAGTGCCTGTTTATTAAACTGAAGATAAATTTTTTCATGGATAGGCCAACTGACCAGAGCTAGGACCGCTGCCCAGCCAATCGCGGGTAAGAAGGGACCCAACACCAACCAAGCTCCCCAAAGCAGTAGCCCCGTCAACACGAACAACGCCCACTGCTGCCTCGTCATGCTGGTCCTCCTAGGGTCTTCACTTAGCGTAGAGGGAATATTTCTAGATTACCTCTTTCGGAATGAGCAGAGCTAGACACATATGTTCACATATAACTTAGTATCACTTTATTAGCACTAGCCAAAGGCTAACTTTAAGAAGAATTGCATTGTTGTTCTATCAATTCAATAACCTTAACTGCACTTTCGTAAAATTTTTTTTATGTTGACGTAGCTAATCCCTACATCTTGTCCATGGGCAATGAGGTGTCGGTTATTCACAATACTGTCTATAGCGTCTTTTAACTCTCCTTCTGTAGCTGTTCTCAAGTTTTCTTCCCAAGTTTGATTGAAAGAAGCTGTTAACGCTAAGCTCTTCTTCATACTAGGGTTGTAGAAATCTTCTAGTTTAGTACTAACAAATTTAGCAATATTTGGCGCGGCATTGCATTTATCCTTAGCATATTCTGAATAAATCGCACGTATTGAAACTTCAAGGAATCCTGATGTCAGTACGCATAGATACCTTGACCATTGAGCCTGGATGTATAAATCATCTATGGGGAAAATTTCGATTTTCTTAAAAAGGTCATCTAATCTTCTTCTAGGTTTCATCACCTCTTTATTCATGGGACGTTTGCGAAAGCCTCTGTTGCAAGTTTAATACGTTGTTCTACTCTTTGTAGATCAGTAGTTGATCTTTCAACAGAACTTTTAAATTCTTGACTACTCAGCAGCTCATAGTATGATTTTTTGAAGAGTTCAGGATTTCCAATAACTCCCTTCTCAAGACGTTTAGCAGTGGCAACCATTACAGAGTCAAAAATTGCAGCGTTCATGGCTCTTCCAGGACTTGATCTGAAAGCCCGATCTCCAACAATAGTTAAAATTGAGTGAATAGTATTGGAGAAAATTGTCTGCATCTCCTGAAATTTCTCGTCACTAATTTCTCTGTTCCTACTCATAAAGCTGTTCAAGAATTCTTTCATCGGCTCTTCATAGCTTTCTCGATTATAGTGAAGCGCGAGAAATCAGAGAATCAATTCTTGATCTCTCATATTTTTATTTACAGAGCCAAAGATGGAACGCCATTCCTCATTTTCATTTAAAGTCCTCAGAAATTTACTAAACCTCCCATGGTAAATAGCAGAACGAATTTCTTGTGGTTGAAGATAAGTCCCGCCTGTATTAATTCTCTCGAACACATAGTAAATGCCGCTTTCATCATCAGAAGGCTCATCTTTAATAATTGTAGCATGCAGAATAGAATCATCAAGACGACGACGATCTTCTGTCAAAGTTTTATAGGTCAACCCTTCAAATTTTTTCTGGACACCCTCTAAATAAAACTCCTTTTTAGTATTAGCAAAAATTCCATTATAAAAATACTCTAAGGTTCGCAGTCTTTGCTGACCATCAATCACTAGCAATTTTTGAGTTTCTTTTTCCTTAGAAAGAAAAATACCTGGCACAGGTAAACCCAGTAAAAGCGATTCAATAAATCGAGAAGCTTGTTTAGGTTTCCAAACAAACCCTCTTTGAAAGTCAGGAACATAAATGCTACTGTGATTCAAGCGTTTAATTAGTCCATCAATGGTGTAGTCAGCTCCATAACTAGTAATGGAGTATTTGAGAGGCAAAACTTCATCAGGCTCTGGCTCTACTGCTTCTTCTTGTTGGAGCACCATCTCTTGAACCATGTTGTTACTTCTTCAACAACACCGTCAGGCTAGCATAGTTCACTAGACCCTGGCGCATTTCAAATCTATAGGGAGTCATGCAGGACAACTTCTACTTTCCTCATGACTTAAAGCATCTCACAAACAACTTCAAGACTTATGCACAGCCCATAGCCCCTAAGGAAGAAATAGCCATTACCCTGCCGGACACAGGCGAGCAGGGTAGGGGAGCAAGAATTAAGAATGCTCTTCTGTGTTTTTACCTTGGTCCCCCACCACGCCTGTGCCCGGCAGGGTATGGAGCGGAGGGGCTTCTTGGGTAAATCTCTGTAACAATGGGTTCACAACATTTGGGTAAGGCGATGCGGGCGAAGCGGGTGGTGCTGGCCTATTCCGGGGGGGTGGATACCTCAGTCTGTATTCCTTATTTGCTCCATGAATGGGGGGCTCAGGAAGTGATTGCGTTGGCGGTGGACCTGGGGCAGAACGAGGATATGGAGCAGATTCGGCAGAAGGCTCTCACCTCGGGTGCGGTGGCAGCCTATGTCGCTGATGGTAAAGCGAGTTTTGTGACGGATTATATCTGGCCTTCTCTGGCTGCCAACGCTATGTATGAGGGCTATTACCCCTTGGCGACGGCCTTGGCACGGCCTTTGATTGCACGGCTCTTGGTGGAGGTTGCCCTGGAACATGGCTGTGATGCGGTAGCCCATGGTTGTACAGGCAAGGGAAATGACCAGGTACGCTTCGATGTCTCGATCAAGGCCTTGGCCCCGTACCTGACGGTACTGGCCCCGGCACGGGAATGGGGGATGACCCGTGAGGAGACGATTGCCTACGGTGAACGCTACGGTATCCCGTCGCCCGTCACCAAGAAATCACCCTATTCAGTAGACTTCAACCTCTACGGGCGGTCCATTGAGTGCGGCAGTCTGGAGGACCCCTGGACGGAGCCGCCCGCTGAGATCTATGGCATGACCACGGACCCCGAGTCGGCTCCTGACCAACCGGGCTATGTCACGGTGGGTTTCACAGCGGGTATCCCGGTCAGTCTGGATGGGGTGGTCCTGGGTCCGGTGGCGTTGATTGACCAACTCAATATCCTGACGGGTAGTCATGGCGTGGGGCGGATTGATCTCGTAGAGGACCGACTAGTGGGGATCAAGTCGCGGGAGATCTACGAATGTCCGGCGGCGTTGGTTTTAATTGCCAGTCACCGTGCCCTCGAAGCGATGACGCTAACCCGTGAGGTCTCGCTTTATAAGCAACAGCACATCGAGCCGACCTATGCCCAACTGGTCTATAACGGGCTTTGGTACAGCCCTCTGCGTCAAGCTCTGGATGGTTTCTTGACGAGTACCCAGGCCACAGTGACGGGCGAAGTGCGATTGAAACTTTTTAAGGGGCAAGCGACGGTGGTGGGCCGCCGTTCGCCGCAATCGCTCTATGACAATGGCCTCGCTACCTACGCCCAGGGCGACTCTTTTGACCACCGGGCTGCGGAGGGGTTTATCTATGTTTGGGGGCTTCCCACGAAGGTTTGGTCCGCCGTCCACCGCCCTTAAAGCAGTTCTCAGTGGGGGGTTGCTGGCTCTGGCGGCCCCGCCCATTGGGGTTTGGCCCCTGGCTTGGGTGGCCTTGGTTCCCTTATGGTCTGCGCTTAGGCAGGGGACGGGGCGCGGGGCAATGGGTGCGGGGTGGCTCGCGGGGAGTGTGTATTATCTGGTCCTATTGCACTGGTTATTGGGGGTTCATCCGCTGACTTGGATGGGAATAGCCGAGGTCCCGAGTCTAGGCATTGCCCTGGGGCTATGGGTTGTCGTCAGTTTATTTGAAGGGTTGAGTTGGGCGGCTTGGGCGGGGTTGGGTTGGTGGTTGGGGGACCAACCCGCCTGGGCACGGTTGGTCTGGGG
>Ga0163154_10010043_pt1 | contig 10655 bp, 11 predicted proteins | sample OliLakLV19MP9P1_FD_148649 | JGI IMG/M metagenome (GOLD analysis project Ga0163154, IMG submission 148649) | Freshwater microbial mat bacterial communities from Lake Vanda, McMurdo Dry Valleys, Antarctica - Oligotrophic Lake LV.19.MP9.P1 | ecosystem: Environmental > Aquatic > Freshwater > Lake >...
GAATATCCGCCCTTTGAAACCCCACATTTCCCCCGGTACCATGACGAGCATATTTTGCACTAAAGTGAAATGCACCCGGTAGCAAGAGATCGTGTTGGGAAGAGCGATGATCCGCGAAACCTTCTACGATTGGTGGGTGGGTAGCGTCATCACGAAATATCTGCTCGATATACAACCGAGACTCGCGCAGATGATCAGCGCAACGACGGGTACGAACACCGAGCGCTATATTCACGGACTACGCGGCATTCATGCGCAAAAAGACGCCACCAATAATTGGGAATGGATGCTGCAAGGGGACTGGACGGCGTGCGCGGGGTGACGGACAATACCCATGCGATGCTCTGGGCTGGCAGTTACGACTCCTTCGGCAAGGGTTATATCTCCCAGTGGGCATAATTCCAAACCGTCCCGACGCTCAAGCTCATGGCTTGCGCAATGTCGGAATAACTCATCCCCAGCGCGCGGTAGACTTGCACCTGTTCTCTAGCGTGAGCCTTACGGGGTTCTTCCCTCCGAACACGCGACTGAGCAGGTGCTCGCTGAATCCGAAACTCAGTCCTGAAATATCTAGGCAACGGCAGGTGCCCCGTTGGGGGCAACGCTCCAACCCTAGAACAATGTGAAAGCGGGAACGTGTTCTTCACTTCACGTTGCGCAATATCAACAGACGCGCCGTTATCTGTCCCTATTTCGTGTGCGCCATTTGACTGTGATCTGAAATTTATTTCAACTGGTATAGACCACTTGACAACCAGTTGACTTTATAATATTCTCTATACATGATCAACAAAACTAGCTTTACCCCTATCTACATCCAGATCGCACAGGCGATTGTCCAAACTGTGCGGGAGGGTATGCTGGCTTATAACGAACAGTTGCCCTCGGAGCGTGATTTAGCCGAGCGTTATCAAGTGAGCCGCCTGACGGCGCGGCAAGCGATTGATGAACTGGTGAAACGAGGGGTTGCCTATCGCTTGCAAGGCAAGGGCACGTTTTTGGCGCGTCCGCAAATTCGGCGTGCTTCCGGCTTGATGAGTTTTTCGGATGAGTTGTTGCAACGCGGTTTGGAACCGACCTCCAAGGTGATCCAGCAAGCCGTTGTCGAAGCGCCGCAAGCTATCGCCGAGACGTTCCAGATCGCCGTCGGCACCCTCATCTTTCAGTTAAACCGAGTCCGGCTTGGCAACGGGCTGCCGTTCGTGATTGAGTATGCCTATCTCAATCCCACGCTATTCCCCAATATCGAGCAGGAAAACTTTGAAACCCAGTCGTTATTCACGGTCATACGCACGCGCTATGGCATCTATCCGGCATGGGCAGAGGCAGAACTAGAAGCGCGCATCGTCACCGATGAGGAGCGCAAGTGGCTCACGATGCAGGCAAATCAAGCCGTTCTTGTGGCACACCGCCTCACCTTTACTGAGTCTTTTGATTTGATCGAAACTGTGGATTCTGTTTATCCGGGGGATAGGTTCCCGATTTATGTTGGACGCCAGCGCATCCTCACGGAATTGGATCAAAAACCATGAATGGCTTCATCGCCGAAATTTACAGTCAACCAGATGTGATTCTGGAGACCCTACAGGCAGTCCAGACGCAATTGCACGACTTAAAACCGCTCCTCACTCAGATCGCTGAGGGTAGGTTCCACAAAATCGTCTTTACCGGTATGGGCAGTTCTTGCTCCGCCGTTTACCCGTCCCAGCTCCGCTTGTTGATGCACGACATGGATGTGCGGGTCGTCGAAGCCTCAGAACTATTGCATTATCAGTCCCGCCTCGTGACTTCTTCGACGCTTTTGGTGGCGATCTCGCAATCGGGGCGCTCGGCAGAACTCATGCCCCTGCTCGATCTCGCCCAAGATCGCCACGCTACGGTCCTCGGCATCACCAATACACCCGACAGCATCCTCGATCAGCGTAGTGATTTTACGCTCCTTATGAAGGCTGGTGCGGAAGCCACCGTTTCGACCAAAACCTATACTTGCACGGTGGCACTCCTCCATCTCTTGACGAGCGCGATCATTGGCACTTCGTTGGCGGCAGATGTGGACGCCATCACCCCGGTCGCCGAGGGTATTCGCCAGCGGCTTGGCGGGTGGCAGCAGCAGATGGCGAGCTTGGCAGACCAGTGGGGCAGCAGCGGCTTTATCGAGTATCTGGCGCGCGGGCATTCGATGGCGTCCGCCAATACCGCAGCGCTGATCTCGAAAGAATCGATCAAGATGCCCACCGAAAGCATGAACGCCGGGCAATTCCGTCATGGTCCGCTGGAACTCGTCGATGAACAGTTTACAGGGATGCTGTTCATGGGCGGCAACAGCACCGAGCAAGTGAATCTAAGGCTGGCGAAGGATATCCTTGATCACGGTGGGCAGTTGACGGTCATCAGCCAAAAGGCGATCCCGCTCACCGTAGCCCTATGGGTCGAAATCCCCACTTGCTCCCCGGAACTGCTGCCGCTTGCCGAGATCGTCCCAGTGCAATTATTTTGCGCCGAACTTTCGGTTAGGCGGGGGTATGAAGCCGGCGCGTTTCGTTATATCAGCAAGGTCACGGTTCAGGAATAGGCGACAACGCCGCTGGCGCGACCACGGCGTTGGTACGCAGTTTCAAATTTTGTTCAGTCAAGTTTCCAAAAGGCAGGATTACCCCATGAAACTCAGACTCATCATCGCCCTTGCATCAATTCTGATGCTCTTCAGTGGAGCCGTCGTTTCGGCACAAGATGACGTTGTCCTCAATGTGCTGGCAATGGATCAAGCAGGGATGACCCCAGAAGATTTGGCTGAAATTGCCGCTCGCTTCGAGGAAGCGAATCCCGGCGTGCAGGTCGAATTGCAATTCGTCCTTTACGATGGTTTGTATGACACCATTGTCACTTCTGTGTCTAGCAATCCGCCCGCTTTTGACATCATCCTCGTCGATGATATTTGGTATGCGGCGTTTGCCGATGCCGGCTGGGTGTTGGATATCTCGGAGCGGATTACGCCAGAGATGCGCGCGGGTATTTTTGAAGCCGCGTGGGATATCACCACCGTCAATGATGTCGTGTATGGCTTGCCCTACTTGCTCGATCAAAAGTATTTCTTCTACAACACCGAGATTTTAGCCGCCGCCGGTTTTGATGCGCCCCCGCGCACCTGGGAAGAACTCGCGGACATGGCGCGCGTCATCAAGGCGAACGGCGTCGAATACCCCATGATTTGGTCATGGGCGCAAGTGGAAGCGGTCGTGCCTGATTTTGTCACCCTGCTGTATGGCAATGGGGGACGGTTCTTGGATGAAAATAACCAGCCCGCGTTTAATGATGCGGCGGGGGTCGCCACCCTACAATGGATGGTCGATATGATCAATGAAGGCTTAGTCAACCCCGCCTCGATCACCTCTGCCGAAGAAGATGTCCGCAATGTGTTTTCGGCGGGCAATGCCGCTTTTGCCACCAATTGGCTGTATATGTATAACCTCGCGCAGGACCCTGCCGAGTCACAAGTGGCGGGCAACGTCGCCATGAGCCTGATGCCGGTCTTTGCGTCCGCCTTAGATGCTGGGACCGAAAGTTCCACCAACAACGGCTCCATGGGTTTTGCTGTGACCGCAGGTTCCCTCAGTCAGGATGCGGCATGGGGCTTCCTCAGCTTCTTGACCAGCGAAGAAATTCAAATCGAATTTTCAGCGCTGCAACTGCCGACATGGGCAACCGCCTTTGCTAACCCCGCGTTGGTGGAAGCCAACCCGGTGACGGTGCCGATGTTCGCGGAACAGTTCCCCTATTCCAACGTCCGTCCCAAGGTGCCGTACTATCCCGAAGCTTCGCGCATTTTGCAGTTGGCTATTCAAGAAGCTTTGACCGGCGCGAAAACCCCCCAACAAGCCCTTGATGATGCCGCTGCTCAAATTATTGAGGTCGCTCAGGACTACGAATAACAGTCTCTAAGCACGTCCACGCCGCGTTCCTTGTTTTCGGGACGCGGCGTGCCCCCTCCCCGTGTTTGCCATCGCCAAAAAGGGATAAACTGTGAGCGCAAATCAAGGACTGAGCCAGAATATAAAGGGGGAATCGCCTCGCAAACGGGTGAGCGGATTGGAAGCCAGTGAACGACGGTTGGCATTCTTCCTCATCGTCCCCGCGCTGATCCTCACCGTTGGCTTAATCTTTGTCCCGTTGGTGACCACCATCGTCTACAGTTTTTATGACGCTAATCTGGCACGGCTGAATCGTGCTAATTTTGTCGGGCTAGAGCATTACGTCGATTTTCTGGGCAATAATGCGTTTTGGGCTTCGATTGGGCGCACCAGCTATTTTACGTTTGTCTCGGTCGGCATCGAACTGATCCTCGGCATTGCGATTGCGCTCTTGATCGAACAAAAGCGCAAATTATTTGGGTGGCGCTTTTTGCGCGTGGCAATTCTCATCCCATGGGCGGTGCCTACGATTGTGACGGGTGCCATGTGGCGCTGGATTTATGCGGCGGATTACGGGGCGCTCAATGGGCTGCTTTTTCAATTCGGCTTGATCGAGCGCTACATCCCGTGGTTGGCGGATTCGACACGGGCGATGAACCTCGTCATCATTGCCGATGTTTGGCACAGTGTGCCCTTCGTCGTCCTGCTGATTTCAGCAGCGTTGGCGACTCTGCCGTCCGATTTATACGAAGCCTCGTCCATTGATGGTGCCAGCGCGTGGCAACAGTTCACGCGCATCACCGTGCCGCTGTTGCGTCCGGCGATTTTGGTCGTTCTCGTGATCCGCTCGGTCGAAGCCTTCCGCGTCTTTGACCTGATCTACATCATGACGCGCGGCGGACCGGTCAATGGCACGATGGTGATTTCTTACCTGACGTATCAAAAAACCTTTAGCGATCTCAAGGTAGGAGAAGGGTCAGCACTGTCATTTTTAGTATCCGCCTTCACCTTAGTTTTAGCGTGGGTGTACGTGCGTCTGTTGTATTCCAAGAATGACTAGCCGGAGTTTTAGAGGATCGACCATGCTATCACAATTGCGCTACCGAATCGGGCGGGCATTTTTATACCTGTGCATGATCGTTTTGCTGTTTGCCATTTTTGCGCCGTTGTATTGGTTGTTTGTGTCCAGTATTTCGACGCGCAGCGAACTTTTGAACGTACCGCCGCATTGGTTTCCACACGCGCCCACGCTCCAAAATTATCTGGACATCCTCGCCCCTACGGACGAAGCCTCGCGCGCGTCCACCAACTTTCGATTCGCGCTCGGCAATAGCGTCTTTGTCTCTAGTGTGGTCACGGTCATCAGCCTATTTTTCGGGTCGCTTGCCGCTTATGCCTTTGCGCGGCTGACCTTCCCCTTTCGCAAAGCGGGGTTATATCTCTACCTCAGTGTGCGGATGCTGCCCGCCATTTCGCTGGTCATCCCTTTATATATCATCTTGCGCGATGCGTCGCTGCTCAACAGCACGACCGCGCTCATCCTCGTCTATCTGAGCTTTACTTTGCCCTTCGTCATTTACATTATGGTGACGTTCTTCGAGTCGATTCCGCGTGAACTAGAAGACGCCGCGCGGGTCGATGGCTGTTCGCGCGTGGGGTTGTTATGGCGCATCATCCTGCCGATTTCCGCGCCCGGTTTGGTAGCGTCGGGGGTATTTGCGTTTTTGTTGTCGTGGGACGAGTTTTTCTATGCGCTCTTGTTCACCAGCACGCCGGTCGCCAAGACCGTCCCCATCGCGCTGGCGGAATTCACCGGACGCAACGCCACCGATTATCCGGCACAATCCGCCGCCGCCATGCTCGCCTTGATTCCCCCGGTGTTACTGGTACTGCTGTTTCAGCGCTTCATCGTCAGCGGCTTGACCTCTGGCGCGGTGAAAGGCTAACTCATGGCTAGCGATTTGCCACAATTTGCCATTGGCGTTGATATTGGCGGTACCAACATGAGCGCCGCTATTGTGAATGGCATCACGGGTGCGGTGGTCGCCAAAGAAACCATCGAAACGCTCTCGATGCGCGGTGCCGAGGACGGGATGCGCCGTTTGCAAGCCTTGATTGAGCGCGTCGTCGCCCAAGCAGCGGTCCCTTGGGAAGCCATCCTTGGGATTGGCATGGGTTGTACGGGCCCGCTGGATATTGAACGCGGACTCGTGCAAAACCCATTCACCTTACCCAACTGGGACAATTTGCCCATCGTTCAGGTATTGACTGACGCCTTTCAGAAACCGGTGCTGCTGCTCAACGATGCCCAAGCCGCCGCACTGGGAGAATTTCACGGTGGCGCAGGGCGGGGCACCCACCATATGGTCTATGTGACCGTCAGCACGGGGATCGGCGGCGGGTTGATCCTTGACGGGCGGTTGTATCGGGGACGGCAATTTTTGGCGGGCGAGGTCGGGCATCAGTCCATTCATTATGATGGGTTGCCGTGCTATTGTGGTCGGCGTGGCTGTTGGGAGATGTACGCTTCTGGTCCGGCAATCGCCCAATTCGCCCAAGCGCGCGTCACGCCCGATAGTCTCTTATGGCAACTGGCAGAAGGGCATGTCGAGACGATCACCGCGCGCATGGTGGGTCAAGCCGCACAGCAGGGCGATCCGATGGCTCTGGCGGTGCTGCGCGAAGCGGGTCTAAGGTTGGGCGCGGGGATCGCCAACTTGATCAATATTTTATCGCCGGAACTCTTCGTCATGGGCGGCGGGGTCATGCAAAGCCATGCGTTCATTTTGCCCGCTGTGCGGGAAGTGCTGCAACAGCAACAGTACACCGAAGGCGGAGCGCAAATCCAGGTCGTACTCGCCCAATTGGGCTTGAATGCCGGGGTCATTGGCGCGGCTTACGGGTTGCTGCACTTGTTCGATCAAGCACTCTTATAAACACTTTCATGAAAAGGATAACATACGATGCGCGTGGTGATAATTGGCGGTAGTGGGCATGTCGGGACGTATCTGGTGCCGCGTTTGGTCGAAGCCGGACACGATGTTGTGAACATTACACGGGGCAAGAGCAAGCCCTATCTGCCCAATGCCGCATGGGGCGCAGTGCAATCGGTTCACATGGATCGCACCCCAGCCGAGCAAGACGGGACGTTTGGCGCACAAATCGCCGCGCTTAAGCCCGATGTCGTCATCGATATGGTGTGCTTTACACTGGCAAGCGCCCAACAGATCGTGGCAGCTTTAGCCGGACAGGTTCAGCATTTTCTGCACTGTGGCACCATTTGGGTGCATGGCTACCCCGTGCAACAACCCACCACCGAAGACATACCGCGCAAGCCTTTTCCCAAGTATCAACTCACCGTCACCGATATCGACCCCTATTTATTGGACGATTATGGCGGACAAAAAGCAGCGATTGAAGCCTATTTGCTGGATCAGGCACGGCGTAGAGCCTTCCCCGTCACCGTGTTACATCCGGGGCACATTGTCGGCCCGGGGCATCATCCTGTGAATCCGCAAGGGAATGGCAACCCTAACGTGTTTCAGCAATTGGCGCGGGGCGAAGAACTTTTGTTGCCCAATATCGGCATGGAAACAGTGCATCATGTCCATGGGGATGATGTGGCGCAAGCCTTCATGCGCGCCCTGCAATGCTGGAGCCTCAGTGTGGGCGAAGCGTTCCATGTCGTTTCGCCCGCTGCCCTCACCTTGCGGGGCTATGCCGACTCCGTCGCGGGCTGGTTTGGCAAAGAGGCGAATTTGAGTTTTCTCAGTTGGGAAGCGTTTTGCCAGCAGGTTCCAGAGCGTGATTGGTCGATGACGTGGGATCACATCGCGCATAGCCCTAACGCCAGCATCGCCAAAGCCCAACGGTTGCTGGGGTACCAACCGCGCTATACGTCCCTGCAAGCGGTTCAGGAATCGGTGCAATGGCTGATCGAACAGGGCGTGATTACCGTGTGAGCCGGAAGCCCTCACCCCAACAGCGCCTTCACGGTGATTTCAAAGCCCGGCAACACCTCATCGTCCCCGATCAGCAATCGCCGCTCGCTCGGCGTTAGCCACTTGACGATGCCTTTGTCGGGATCAATGATCCACATCATCCGCCCGCCGTGTGCCAAGAAATGTGTCGCCTTTTCGATCAGCGTTTTTTCGGACTGTTCCGGCGCTTGAATCTCGATACACAAGTCTGGCACAAACGGCAGCGGACGTTTTCAATCAATCAACGTGACTACTCAAGTATAGAAACAGAATAAAATAAATAGGGAGGCATGAAAACGTGAAGAAAAACAGGAAAATACCCCTCGAAACGTGGATGTAGGGGTGGATTAGGCGCTTGTCAATCGTTCGTTAACATGAAGGTTCGCGCGCCGAATATCCACCCATTTGCCGCCAACGGTCATTTCTCCCTTTATTATCGACCGTTTTTCAGCCTAAGCAGTTGCCAATCAATGGCACTTACTCGGCACGGACAAACGCGAGATCGGGGATCAACCCCAATATGGGATCATCAGGGAGACGCTGGCGGGTCTTGATGAACAGTTCACCGAGGGGGTGCCCAACGAGCAACGCTTCTAGGGCACGCAACAAGTGCCGCAGGATCAGGCTATGCAACGGTGTCGGCATTTTTTCGATGATCTCCCCGTTGAATAATTCCAGTTTGCGATCCTGATTTTCGGGCAACAGGATAATCTGCTCGTAATCCTCTAGCGTGATGCGCGTCGTCTGCCCTAGCGCCATGACTCAATCTCCCTGATCCATCATTCTTTATATCGCATCATCAAAGGGCGTTCGCGCCGTCCACAGCGCCACCGCCAAAATACCCACCGTCGCGATCCACAAGGTGACGCCCGCACTGCTGCTCCCTGCGATCACCCCCGCCGCGATGCCCGCAATCGGCGTGATGCTGTTGCTCATGAACTCAAAGCCGGTATGCACCCGTCCCATCAACGCATCGGGGACGCGCTGCTGCCGAAACGTAATTTCGCTGATCCCAAACACCGTCATGGCACCGTCACCGACAATTTGGCTGATCAGCAGCAAGATGGGCGCGAAGGCGGGCGGAAAACTGCCCGCTAACGGGATCAACAGGTTGAACAGCGCGCTCACGATTAAGCCGCCGATCAACGCCCGCCCGATGCCCCACCGCTGGATCACCCGTTCTGAGAGCGCCGCGCCGACCAAGGCACCAATTCCGCCCCCCGCGATCAGTACGCCGAGCGTGGCGGGTGTCAGTCCCAGTTCACGGATAGCGTAAAAATCGTACAAGGTGCCGATGAAATTGCCGAAGAAACTTCGCCACGCCACCCCAACCGCCAACGCCCACAACAACGGATCGCCCGTGATCACGCGGATGCCCGCGCTGATCTCATCCAGCAACGCCCGCACAGGCGCACCTGTTGATCGTGGGCGTACAGGTGCCGGGACACGCTTGCGGATAGTGCCTTTGGTGAGCGCCCCCACCAAAAATGTGAAGGCGTCGAGGGTGATCGCCAGTGGCGCGCCCACCGCCTGTACGAGTACGCCCGTGAGCGCTGGTCCGCCGATCTCCGCCAACGAGTCGGTGAGCGCCAATTTGGTGTTGCCTTCGACGAGTTGTTCACGGTCGATCAATTGCGGCAGATAGGCGCGATAGGCTGCGTCAAATATCACCCCTAGCAAGCCCATGATCGCCAGCAGCCCCGCCAGCAGTTCAAACCTGAGCCACCCCATGACTGCTGCCAAGGGCACGATGAGCAGGAGGGCGAAACGCAACAGGTCGAGCGTGATCAGCAACGGGCGGCGGGGCAGGCGATCCACCCACACGCCGGCGATCATACCGAAAAGTAGCACCGGCAGCGCCGACGCGACTGTCAACCAGCCGAGTTGGGCGGGGGTGGCGCTGAGCGTGATCACGGCGATGAGGGGGATGCCCCCGCGCGAAATCCGCGATCCAAATTCTGAGAGCGTCTGTCCAAACCACAATTTGAGGAAATCCGGGTGACGCATCAGCCCGGATGGAAGGTGTTCATTCATGAAAGTCTTTCCTTGTGCATCATCGATACCACACAGCTAAAGCATAGGAACGCAAAAATGACGCCTCGCGCAGATTACGCGGCGTGACTTCCCCGCCCAAACCGCCCATATAGCGGTTGGGATGCTTTTAGGCTGTGACGATGGTGCGCATGGCAAGACCACCCTTTCAGATGAGGCGTCGGGGTGACGGCTCATCAAAATTGACTCCGCCGACGAGGTCGGCGTTCACGCCGTTAGACGTATGAGTTAGTATAGAGGCACGGTTCTGATAAACGCAATAGGCTGCGGGGCACGGGTGCATTTTTAATGTTTTTGGGGAGCCATCGGATAATGACGGCATTTCTAACCCCTAACCCGTGTCTCTACATGCTAATTCCTACCCCGAAAGGCTGTGCATGAGTGTTCCTCGTTGGCTGGATTGGGCGCAACGGTTGCAAACCGTCGCGCGAAGTGGGCTACATTACAGAAGTAGGGCTTTAGCCCGCGAAAGCTACGCCGCTTCAGCGGCTGTAGATGAAGCGACTTACGGCTTTAGCCGCCGTCTCAGCGTCTCAGCGGGGTGCATTTCAAGTGAGTGTAAATTCTCCGAGAATTTCCGAGTTGAATTCAAAAGATGAACATCGACAAAAAACTTAAAAGACTGTAGACTCGAAAATATGAGCTACCGAACTGTTGAATTCCGTAGCCTATACGTCCCAAACCTGTCCGGTTTGTGGAGCGCGGCACAAGTGCC
>Ga0163154_10010044_pt1 | contig 10655 bp, 6 predicted proteins | sample OliLakLV19MP9P1_FD_148649 | JGI IMG/M metagenome (GOLD analysis project Ga0163154, IMG submission 148649) | Freshwater microbial mat bacterial communities from Lake Vanda, McMurdo Dry Valleys, Antarctica - Oligotrophic Lake LV.19.MP9.P1 | ecosystem: Environmental > Aquatic > Freshwater > Lake >...
TGCGGGTAAAGAGCATCTTCACTCCTATTTCAGTTTCACCGGGTCCTTCGTTGAGACAGTGCTCCATTCGTTACGCCTTTCGTGCGGGTCGGAACTTACCCGACAAGGAATTTCGCTACCTTAGGACTGTTATAGTTACAGCCGCCGTTCACCGGGGCTTCAGTTCAGAGCTCGCACCCCTCCCTTTAACCTTCCGGCACTGGGCAGGCGTCAGCCTGTATACTTCGTCTTGCGACTTCGCACAGACCTGTGTTTGTGATAAACAGTCGATAGAGCCATTTCTCTGCGGCCTCTTCAGACTTAGGTGCGCTAGGCACCCTTATCCTATAAAGGCGATCCTTTTCCCGAAGTTACGGATCTAATTTGCCGAATTCCTTAACGAAGGTTCTCCCGTTCCCCTTAGTATACTCTACTCATCTACCAGAGTCGGTTTGCGGTACGGGCACGCAAGTCTCACTAGAGGCTTTTCTTGACAGTTTGGGCTCAGTTGCTTCCGTCCGGTTAAGGACTCGCCATCACTCCTCAGCTCAGATGGTCTTTTAACCCCATCCTCATCACCTACAAGCTTGGCACCGGCTCTTCCAACCGCCGGCCCACCTACCCTCCTGTGTCACCCCTTCGCTCAAACAACCTGACGTGGTACAGGAATATTAACCTGTTATCCATCGGCTACGCCCTTCGGCCTCACCTTAGGACCGACTAACCCGACGCGGATTGACCTTCCGTCGGAAACCTTAGATTTACGGGGACTATGATTCTCACATAGTTTACGCTACTCGTGCCAACATTCTCACTTCTGGCCGCTCCACGGCTCCTTACGGTACCGCTTCTCTGCCGCCAGAACGCTCGCCTACTGCTCAGTGTAAACCAAAGTCTACACCAAACCCGTGATTTCGGTGGGTGACTTGAGCCCCGTTATATTTTCGGCGCAGAATCACTAGACCAGTGAGCTATTACGCACTCTTTCAAGGGTGGCTGCTTCTAAGCCAACCTCCTGGCTGTCTCAGTAACTCCACATCCTTTCCCACTTAGTCACCACTTGAGGACCTTAATCGACGGTCTGGGTTCTTTCCCTCTCGACCACGAAACTCATCTCCCGTAGCCCGACTACTAGGCTTTGAATCACGGCATTCGGAGTTTGATTGAGTTCGGTAGCCGGGTAGGCCCCTACCTCATTCAGTGCTCTACCTCCGTGATTAAACACTCTAGCGCTAACCCTAAAGTTATTTCGGCGAGAACCAGCTATCTCTGGGTTCGTTTGGCATTTCACCCCTATCCACAGCTCATCCGAGCATTTTGTAACATACACCGGTTCGGTCCTCCATGAGATATTACTCCCACTTCAACCTGGCCATGGATAGCTCACCCAGTTTCGGGTCTACTTCTCGCAACTGCACGCCCTATTCAGACTCGCTTTCGCTTCGGCTCCGGCTGTATCTGCCTTAACCTTGCTACGAAAAGTAACTCGTCGGCTCATTCTCCAAGAGGCACGCCATCACCCGACCAGTTATTACTAACCGGTATCAGGCTCTGACTGCTTGTAAGCGCACGGTTTCAGGTTCTATTTCACTCCCCTAACAGGGGTGCTTTTCACCTTTCCCTCACGGTACTTGTTCACTATCGGTCGTCAAGCGTATTTAGCCTTGGAAGGTGGTCCCCCCAGCTTCCCACAGGATTTCTCGTGTCCCGTGGTACTCAGGATCCCGACCCAATGACGCACAATTTCGTATACGGGGCTATCACCCGCTCCGGCTGGCCTTTCCAGTGCCATTTTACTATCGCTGTCATCTTGTTGTCGGTCCTACAACCCCAGTGCAACCAAAGCCACACTGGTTTGGGCTGCTCCGCTTTCGCTCGCCACTACTTACGGAATACTCTCTTCTCCTCCGGGTACTTAGATGTTTCAGTTCCCCGAGTTCCCCGCACAGTGGCTATATATTCACCACTGGCTAGCCTGGCATTCCCCAGGCTGGGTTTCCCCATTCGGATATCGACGGATCATAGCTCTAGCACAACTCCCCGTCGCTTTTCGCAGTGCTACACGTCCTTCTTCGGCGCTTGACGCCAAGGCATCCCCCGTGCGCCCTTAGTAGCTTAACCAAAACAATGCTTGTTCATCCTATGAATCATCACTGCCCTTGCTTCTTTCATCCACCATGGTCTCACAACCATAGTCAACAAAACAAGCAGAACCTGTGAAACTTCTACTAGTTGAAGATATTCTAATCCTATTCAGTTTTTAAGGTACCAAGCGGTCACAATCTCTAACCCACCATCGTGACAGGCATACCGTCTTAGTTTTGTGCGCCGCCAGCGTTTTGATACACCAGCGCTTTACACGTTCCACGACGAATGGCTGACATCAGATTGATGCACATGATTGTCCAGCGAATGGGTTGCGCTCATCGTTAGACCGGTTGTTACACCTGGGTCCAACCTGCCCGGTTGCCGATGCTGTCCTCATGCTGCTTTTGACACAAACACAAATTCATTCATCCACAACCAGGTGACGGGCGCTGGCGCAACGACGACGAACACCCGCTGCTGACACAGTGTCCATTCCACATCGGGAGTGATGACCTCACAACCAACACGGTAATGGTGGGCCTGAGTGGACTCGAACCACTGACCCCTGCGTTATCAGCACAGTGCTCTAACCGGCTGAGCTACAGGCCCCTGCCAACCACATTAACCGCTAAAGAGTGATAAGACAACAGAGCTTCTTACATTGTTTAGAGCTACTCGCTTGCACTTTCACTCTAACTTTTTTTCTCTTCGTTTAGTCGTCTCCCTGCCTGCGCAGTGACCCACTAAGCTCTAGAAAGGAGGTGATCCAGCCGCACCTTCCGGTACGGCTACCTTGTTACGACTTCGTCCCAGTCATCAGCCCCACCCTAGGCAGCTCCCTCCTTACGGTTGGGTCACCGACTTCAAGTGTTACCAACTCCCATGACGTGACGGGCGGTGTGTACAAGGCCCGGGAACGTATTCAACGCAGTAATGCTGACCTGCGTTTACTAGCAACTCCGGCTTCATGTAGGCGAGTTGCAGCCTACAATCCGAACTACGAACGGCTTTGATGGGATTCGCTCCAGGTCGCCCTTTCGCTGCCCATTGTACCGCCCATTGTAGCGTGTGTGTAGCCCTGGATATAAAGGCCATGCTGACTTGACGTCATCCCCACCTTCCTCCGGTTTGAGACCGGCAGTATCGCTAGACACGTGTAACTAGCGACGAGGGTTGCGCTCGTTGCGGGACTTAACCCAACATCTCACGACACGAGCTGACGACAGCCATGCAGCACCTGTAACCGCTCCCCGAAGGGTCGTTCCGCTTTCGCTTCACTACTACGGCTATGTCAAACCCAGGTAAGGTTTTTCGCGTCGCATCGAATTAAACCACACGCTCCGCTGCTTGTGCGGGCCCCCGTCAATTCCTTTGAGTTTTAGCCTTGCGGCCGTACTCCCCAGGCGGAACACTTATCGCGTTTACTTCGGCACAGATGATTTTGAGACCACCCACACCTAGTGTTCATCGTTTACGGCGTGGACTACCGGGGTATCTAATCCCGTTCGCTCCCCACGCTTTCGCACCTGAGCGTCAGGCTAATGCCAGGGTGCCGCTTTCGCCACTGATGTTCCTCCCGATATCTACGCATTCCACCACTACACCGGGAATTCCACACCCCTCTCATCGCCTCAAGCCGCATAGTTTCCAACGACCGCTCCCGGTTAAGCCGGGAGATTTCACGTCAGACTTACGCAGCCGCCTGCGTGCGCTTTACGCCCAGTAATTCCGGATAACGCTTGTCACCTACGTATTACCGCGGCTGCTGGCACGTAGTTAGCCGTGACTTATTCTCAGGGTACCGTCCGCTCTCTTCCCCTGCAAAAGAAGTTTACAACCCAAGGGCCTTCATCCTTCACGCGGCGTTGCTGGGTCAGGCTTGCGCCCATTGCCCAATATTCCTCACTGCTGCCCCCCGTAGGAGTCGGGACCGTATCTCAGTTCCCGTGTGGCTGATCGTCCTCTCAGACCAGCTATCGATCATCGGCTTGGTGAGCCATTACCTCACCAACTACCTAATCGACCGCAGGCCCCTCTCGTAGCACTAAAGCTTTACCTGATAGAATCCACGCCCATCAAGACCATGCGGTATTAGCCACAGTTTCCCATGGTTATCCCCCACTACAAGGCAGGTCACCCACGTGTTACTCACCCGTCCGCCACTTTCAGATGTATTGCTACACCCTCACGTTCGACTTGCATGTGTTAAGCACGCCGCCAGCGTTCATCCTGAGCCAGGATCAAACTCTCCGCTTTATGTCTCTCTCGCAAGAAACGCAAACTCCAAAGAGTCTTTCTTACCTTTGACTCTGCTGTCTTATCACTCTTTAATTGTTAATGTGCTGGGTCTTGCTTGTAGGCAAGGTAGAGAAGTATAACACTTCTTTTTCTGTCGTTACGTAATCGTGCTTACCATTTATGCTCGAAGTTACAATCAAAAACTTATTACTTCAAGCTTTATTTTTTAAGTCACGCTCCCCTAGACAGGAAAAATAAGTATACCACCGGATACGTGGATAGGCAAGTATCGTTGGTTACAATTTAGTTATTCTTTCGATCCACATTTAAATTAATTCTCGTTGTGCAATGGAAACAGAAACAAAAATCAGCATGGTTCTGCAGCTAGCGCACGGGGATTTCTGCTGGATAGGACCAAGCGCTAAGGCGCACCCAAATTGCGCGCCCATAACGATCGGCCCACTGCCGGCTTTGATACAGCGCGCCATGCTTTTCCCAATCCACCGCTTGCTGCAAAGCCGTAATTTCCTTGCCCAACGGATTGGCTTTGTCATCAAAGCCAATCAAGACAATCGTACGCACATCAAAAGAGGTGTGCCCAAAATAACTCGGGTCTGCTTTCCACAGCGACCACAACCATTTTTCCCATCGAATCTGCTCCCAGCGCTCCGAATAATCGCGGTACGGGTCGATCCGGTGCTGCGAGCCATACTTTCTAATTTTCACGCTGGACAACTTGAAGACTTTGATACAGACGCGGCGTTGGTCTTTGAGCGTAACCGTAAAGATGCCGCGCTTCGGTTGCCCCCAAACAGGGTCACCAAGTTGCTGCAAGGCCGGGCGGATTGCCAGATCCCATTCCTGCAGCAAGGGTGCGTGGGGAATCTCGCCGTGCTTTTGATATTCTCGAATCGCATACAGACCGAAGCCGTCTAGCTGTTGGTCGAGGGTTTCGAGCGCGGCGAAGAGGGCGGTGGCGACGGCGGTGGGTTCGGTTGGCATATGGTACTGAGGCTCCAGTTGATGTTGGTGACTATGCTTCAGCATGGGTGTTAGAGCTATTCGGTTGTATGGATAAATCTTAATCCGCAAGAATATAGACACGCCGGAGTGGTACAAGACTTTTTATCTCTTCGTCTAGTTTATCGTAATAGTCAACGAGCAGCTTGCGAATATCAACCAATCCTAGCAGCCGGATTGCAATATTGGCACGGTCGGCTTCATAACGTGATTCTTTTGTAAATCCACCAGTACTGACATACAGGCATTTGTCATTTGCACTTCGGCCTCCTAGAAACGAGCGAATATCAGTTGAACCCATTGTCGTATTCGGGCGATGTTTCACTTCGACAAAGATGCGTGGCTCTTCAAGTCCCAGACCATCTGGTGATGCAAAGATATCTACGCCTCGATCAGAACCTCTTGGTGAGACTGTTGTACGGTATCCCATTGCGCGCAAAATACCCGCAACCAATTCTTGCACTTGGTCCCATTCAAGGCGGACAATACGATCTTCAATCGATAATTCCGCTTTTTCCAGTAGTTCTGCTTGTACTTGCCGCTCTGCCTCTGCTGGATCTATAAATGATGGAACAGATATCTGTATTACCTGTGGTTGTTGTGCTGTTGTGGCCTTGGTTAGAATCTCGCTAGCAACTTTCCCTTTGACTTGGAACAGTGTTTGAATAGCGCCAAGCGAGTTTCTCGCATCAATGCTGAGTGTACTCCGCACAATAGTATGCTTCCATTCAACGTCAGAGCATCCAAGCAACTCATGAAGGCTCCACTCTTTTCCCATCCACTAGATTGAAGTTTAAACTGTAGATCGCTAAAGATACTGCATTATAAGGCGCGCTTGACTTGCCATCAGCAAAAGACGATGCAATTAAGTTCGGGACAAAGGACTAGATTTTCCGATAATCATGATGCCAATTCCCAGTATAGTACCAAACCATCCACCCGTCAATCATTTTTCAACTTTTTCTGCTAACCCTCCGCACCTCGCTCACCAGAAACCCCGCAACCGGCTCGACAATCAAATTTTGTTCGTCCACTTGATTTGATGCTATACAGACAGGCGTCAAATTTTACACTTTTGGTTTTAATTGTTGGGGTGAGGTGGTTATCTAAACAAGTTATAGCCGTTTCGCAGTGAGATATGCTATATTACGGCCATTCATTCACAGGAGGATAACTATGCTAAAGACGATTGAGATACCAGTAGAATTAGCTCATTTTCAATTGCCAGATGCGGTTCAGGCTCGTTTACAATTTTTACTTGATCAGCAAGATGCTGGGCATACATTGACAACCGAAGAGCGCAACGAAGCGGAGGGATTAGTAGAATTAGCAGAATTCCTATCGCTGCTCAACCTGCGCGCCATCGAGAAAGTGAATTGATCCCTCACCCAACCTTGCGCGCTGGAAGCAGTTAGTTACAATCGATGGCTCACGAATTGATACGCCAAATTGACAGCCCCTCCTCCTCTTGATAAACTCCTGGTAGAACAAAGTTTCGAGTCAACGTCATTACAACACGCATCACATTCATGGAGCACGCCCTTGGCCAATCGCCAGAAAAACCAACCCTACGAACTTTCGCAACACGAGGAAAAGCGCGGCCATAAGGCCCGACCCAAAAAGGCATCGGAAAATTTGGTTCCCGGCATTGTGATGCGGGCACGCGGGCATCACTTTGACGTGCAGACCGAAGCGGTGGATGACAACCGCGTGCGTGTCTGCGAAGTGCGTGGCCGCCTCTTGCGCGAACGGACCAAGGATACCCTGGTGGCCGTGGGTGATCATGTGTGGGTCTTGCCGAATGGCCAGGAAAAGGGGCTGATCGAACGTGTCGATGAACGACGCAGCGTGCTCAGCCGCCAACGCCCCGGCATCGACAGCCCCGCCGAAGATGTGATCCTAGCCAATCCGGACCAGGCGTTGGTCGTCTTTGCCGCTTCACAGCCGGAACCGCATTTGCGCATGCTCGACCGCTTTCTGGTCATCGCCGAATTCAACGACCTAGCCACAGTGATCTGCGTCAACAAGGTCGATGTCGCTGGTCTCGAACATGCGCAAGCTTTATTCTCACTATACGAAACGATTGGGTATCGGGTGATTTATGCCAGCACCAAAACGGGGACCGGGATTGACGCCTTGCGCGACTTGCTGATCGACCGCATCACCGTGATCACAGGGTTGAGCGGCGTGGGTAAAAGTAGCCTGCTCAACGTGATCCATCCCGACCTCCACCTGGAAACCGGCGATCTGCGTGACTTTCAGGGTAAAGGCAAACACACCACGCGGGCGGCGCAACTCTTCAAGTTGCCCTTTGGCGAAAGCACCTTTGTGGCCGACACGCCCGGCATTCGCGAACTTGGCCTTTATGATATTGATCCGGCTGATCTGAGTTTTTACTTTGTCGAAATGAAGCCCTATCTGCCCGCCTGCCGCTTTCCAGGTTGCACACACGACCACGAACCGGACTGCGCGGTGCGGGCCGCGGTGGAAGCTGGGGAAATCGACAAGGAGCGCTACGCCAGTTATCTGCGCCTGTTACACGGGGAAGAGTAGCGTGTGCCAATATTGTCGCCGTCAAGCGCCAGGGCTGGAGCAAAAACTGTGAAGTGGCAGACGTTGTTGTGGCCCACGTTGTTGATTGGGCTAGTGACCGTGCTCTTTGTCTGGGGGGCGGAACGCCAAGGCCGGTTGGTGAACGTTGATATGAACACCACCGACCAAGATGCCTATCGCGAGTACGTTAAAAACCTGGTGACGACCGATTACCAACATGTGGGCGATCGCAACCGTATGCCCGTCTATCCGCTGCTGATGTCGCTCTTTTATCGCCCAACGATGAGCGACGAGGCCTTTTTTGCCACGGCCAAACGGGTAAATACAGGGCTTGCGCTGCTTGGATTGGCAGCCGCCTTTTTGCTATTTCGCCGCTATACGCCCGCACCCGATGCAGCCGTAGCGATATTGGTGACGGCCTTTACGGTTTTTGTCTACCGGGCGCCTTTTCTACAGGCGGAGGTGCTTTTTTACGGGCTGACGTTTGCGCTCTTTGCGCTGATGCTTGAGTTGATCCTGCGCCCGCGCTGGCAGCTGGCGGCTATTGTCGGATTGATCAGCGCGCTAGCACAATTGACCAAAGCCTCGGTGCTACCGGCAATTGGACTGGGCTTGGCCTGTTTGCTGCTTCGGGCGCTAATCGCGTTTTTCCAAGCTTGGCGTAAACCGGCGTCGCGTGATGAAATTAAAGTGAACACACGTCAGCAGTGGCTGGCACCACTGGTGAGTGCCGTCATCTTTACGCTGGTTTTTCTAGTCGTCATGGTTCCCTATATCAGCACGAGCAAGGCGCGCTTTGGCCATTACTTTTATAACGTCAATTCCACGTTTTACATTTGGTACGATTCATGGGATGAAGTCAAGGCTGGCACGCGTGCGCATGGCGATCGCATCGGCTGGCCGGACATGGCGGACGATCAGATCCCAAGTTTGGGCAAATATTTACGCGAACATACATCCGGGCAAATCGTAGAACGCTTTATCCAGGGCGCCGTCCTCCTGCGCGATATGACGCTCGGATCTTATGGTTATGCGCCCTTTGTGCTCTTTTATACTTTGTTTGTCGCTCTGCTGCTCTGGCAACACCGGCGACGCATGTTCAGCGAATGGTTGAATCCAGAGCGAGCGCTGGGGATTTTCTTTGTGCTGGCCTATTTTGGCGGCTATTTTCTCTTGAACGCCTGGTATACGCGCATTGCCTTTGGCAACCGCTTTGTCCTGGCCCTCTTTTTGCCCGCGCTATTTATTCTAGTGCGGGTGATTGGTGTAGCCCAGCGACAAAAGCTGGCGCTGATCTTTTGGCAACGAGAACTGCCAGCCGCAGCCTTTAGCGTGGCGGTGCTAGTGCTCCTGCTCGTCTATCTCATCTCGATCTTCCCACAGCAGGTAGGGACAATGTATGGCGGTCTGTAAATACCATCCAAAACAACGCGTAACGCAAAGATGCAAAGGAGCAAAGACGCAATAAACAGGGTGAAGGCTTTTCTTTGCACCTTTGCTCCCTGGCGTCTTTGCGTTATGCTTTTGGTATAGTTTATCCCAGATTGGTGACATTATGAATTTACTGGCCAACCTTAATCCACCGCAAATTAAAGCCGTTACGACGGTGAATGGTCCTGTGCTTGTGCTGGCCGGTCCCGGTTCGGGCAAGACACGCGTCCTCACCCGGCGCATCGCCTACTTGCTCGAAGAGGCAGGGGTTGCACCGTGGAATATTCTGGCCGTCACCTTTACCAACAAGGCGGCGCGCGAAATGCGCGAACGGGTAGAAAAGTTGCTGGAAGAAAAATTCGGCCCACCTTTACCAGGCCAACCGGCACGCCTGGGCGGCCTGACGATTGGCACCTTTCACAGCATCGGTGCGCGCGTGCTGCGTGTCGAGACCGACGCCATCGGCTATGCGCGCAACTGGATCATCTATGACCACGGCGACCAATTGGCGCTGATCCGGGGTTTGCTGCGCGAAATGAATCTGGACGAGAAGCGCTACAGCCCCAACGCGATCCAGTCGCGCATTAGCAAACAGAAGAATGAGCTGATCACGCCCGAGCACTACCGCGCCCACGACTATTTTGAAGAAGTGGCCGGGCGCGTCTACACCCGTTACCAAGCTGCGCTGCGCGTGAATAACGCGCTCGATTTTGATGATCTCTTAATGCGCACGACCCTGCTTTTGCGCGAACGCGAGGATCTGCTACGCAAGTATCAGCAGAAATGGCAATATTTGCTCGTCGATGAATTTCAGGATACTAACACCGCCCAGTATGAATTCCTGCGCCTGCTTGCCAATAAACCCGAAGGTAAGCGTAATTTATTTGTCGTCGGCGACGAAGATCAATCGGTTTACAAATTCAGAGGGGCAGATTACCATAATGTGCAAAATTTCTTGCATGATTATCCAGACGCAACCAAAGTGCTCCTCGAACAAAACTACCGCAGCACGCAGAAAATTCTCGATGTAGCCAATGCCGTCATCTCGAACAACCGCAACCGCACGCCCAAAAAGTTGCACACCGATAATGGTGAGGGACTTGCCGTTACCGTCTACGAAGCGTACAACGAGATCGAGGAGGCCAGCTTTGTCTGCGACGAGATCGAGCGTCTGGTTGCCAGCAAGGCCTTTACACTGGGTGACTTCGCCGTGATGTACCGCACGAATGCGCAAAGCCGGGCGCTGGAAGAGTCGTTTGTCTTGCGCCAGATTAAGCACAAACTGGTCGGCGCGACGCGCTTCTACGAACGTAAGGAAGTCAAAGACGCGCTGGCCTATCTGCGCA
>Ga0163154_10010048_pt1 | contig 10652 bp, 3 predicted proteins | sample OliLakLV19MP9P1_FD_148649 | JGI IMG/M metagenome (GOLD analysis project Ga0163154, IMG submission 148649) | Freshwater microbial mat bacterial communities from Lake Vanda, McMurdo Dry Valleys, Antarctica - Oligotrophic Lake LV.19.MP9.P1 | ecosystem: Environmental > Aquatic > Freshwater > Lake >...
TACTGCAGACCGTGTTGGTCCCGCTGAAACTGGTCGAGTTAATCTTCACACAGTTTATCCAGGAACCAGCGCTAACGCCAGTGGCCTTGAACGTAACCGTGCGGCTTCCGCCTGGTACGCCAGGCGTGGTCGAGACACGCAGCTCAGTGGTGCTGGTTGGCAATGCACCAACGCCATCGAAATAGAAGTTCTGGCCGCGATTACCGAACTTGTTCTCGGCACCCACCGTCAGGAAGCCACCATCACCATTACCCTTGACAGTACCATAGGTATAGGTGATGTCTTCCGTTGTGCCAACCCGGATCCAGATCTGGAACGATGCTGTCTTGCTGGCCGAGCTGTACTCACGCACATTTTCCCAATCGACGACGATCCAGTTGTTTGTCCCATCGCCGAGGATACTAATGCGCATCGCACCGCCCGAACCTGGGTCCAAGTCCGTCCAGAATGGTGCCAAAATATTGTTTGGTCGCTCTGGGTCAGGCAGATTCTGGTTGATAAACTGGATATCCGCATTACCGCCCGCTCCACCGACCACAACATAACCATTTGACACGACGCCAACTCGGTTGTACGTCTCGCCACCGAACGTAAAGCTTGGTACGTTGAAGTTGGTGGCGGTTTCATCGCCAACACCGGCAATTGGTGCAACACCAAACCCACTCAGTGGCAAATAGCCAGCTGGTGATCCAAGTGGATCAGATGCAATCGCTACATCGGGTGGGCTGGCACCAGCAAGGGTATCACCCAGACCAACGGTGTTGGTATCGGCCACAAAGCCATACTCGCCAATGCTATCGGGAACCAGTGCAAGCTGGCTTGGCAGCTCATCAAAGGCCGTCACAGTGGCTTCATCAAGCGATGTGTTGGTCACCTTAAATGCACAATTGGTCGTTCCGCCAATTGCAAGCGTCGCTGGGCTACATGTCGTGCTGCTCGCCAGGCCTGCTGGCTGCTTCCGAACAATCGTCACCGGCATATGCGCCTGAAGCCCACGCGAGCCATCAAGCACAATAGTTGCAAAACGAACCGCACCAACCGGCACAGCCGAACCAACAATCGAGATGTCGAACGTCTGGCTACCACCAGCTGGGAGTGAGAAATACTCAGGAACATTGACGCTGAAGTCGGTCGGCTGGCCAGTTGGGTAGACAACCCGTGGCCGCCAATCGGTCTCAACCGACTCAACGCTCTTGGCAGTGCGCTGGAGGGTGATCTCGCCTGGGAACACCGGAATATACACACTTGGGTAGTTGGTCTTCCAGAGTGTGTCTGGGTTGTTCAACAGATCCCAGCCATCGACATTGAAGACGATTCCTGGGTTACCGGCTTTGCTCAGATCAACACGGCCCGAGCCAGCATCGAATGGCGTAAATGGCGTGACGCCATCTTCCTTGACCACACCAGCAGTCCTGGCGCTCGTCATCAGCGCGGATCGAACCTCGGCTGGGCTCCAATCAGGGTGGAGTGCCAGAACCAACGCAGCCGAGCCAGCAATATGTGGGCTGGACATGGACGTACCGGCGATGGCCTGGAACAACTCACCCTGCGGGCCAGTCGAGATCGCAGCCGAGAGTGGCGTATGGCCAGCCAGGATCTGTACACCTGGTGCGGTAATATCCGGCTTGCTCACACCAAGCGATTGGCCTGGGCCACCGCGTGAACTGAATGAAGCAAGCACATCACCCTGCTGTGTATCCAATGCACCAGCAGAGAGTGTTGCCGTCGCGCCAGGATTGGCAGTTAGGAAGGCCAGTACCTGCTGTCCCTCAGAGTACTGAATCTGAGTTGCTGGCAGGAAGTGGTTGTCGGTCTGCTGGTCGGTAACGTTTGCAGCCTGGTTATACAGGATCATGCCAACTGCGCCGCCCTGCTTAACATTATAGCCCTTCTGGACGCGCCCAGGGCCACCACGCGCACAAACAACAACCTTACCCGTCAGGCTGCCTGGTGCAAATGGGCCATTGCAGACGGTATCGCTGGTTGGAATTACAACCGGAGATGCAGTGCTGAGGGCACCAGTCAAAGATGTACCCTTGAGTACCAGCGTTGCGCCACCACTGCCAAACAACGTCAGGGTGTTCTTGAACGCACGTGAACCAGTGCTCGCCGCAACCGTCGTCACCCATGGCTCGCGGTGATCGGTTGTGTCCGCGGTTGGGCCACTGTTGCCAGCCGAGGCTGCAACGAAGATACCAGCATTAAAGGCATCCAGGAAGGCCAATGAGACAACATCGCTATATGGGTTCGCACCACCGCTGATCGAGAAGTTGATCACGCGAACGCCATCACGGATGGCCTGTTGTACCGCTGCTGCCGAGTCAGAACCAAAGCAACCATCGATACCGCAAACCTTGTAGTTGATCACACTGGCTCGTGGTGCAATGCCCGAGATTGTGCCACGCGAAACGCCAAAAATGCTTGCCGCTACACCACCATTACCCGCCGATGTCGTTGCAGTATGGGTGCCATGGCCATCATCATCGCGGCTTGAAAGGAACTCGCCTGGTCCAATGCCAATGAAGGCATCATAGGCGGACATGAAGCGATATCCACCAATAAGCTTATTATTGCAGGTGAATGGCACATCACCAGTGATCGAGCTACCAAATCGGCATGGGATGCCAGCGCGCACAATTGGCCGCGCATACGGCTTGCCCGCTGGATCTGGATCTGAGAATGATGGGTGTTCTGGCCACACGCCAGAATCCAGAATACCAACAACAACACCCTCACCAGCGCTCTCCTGGCCGCCAAGCTGCTCCCAGGCAGTTGTTGCGCCAATGAATGCTGGTGTTGAGTCCGTGTTGGTCTTCTCTAGCTCATCAACATACACAGCTTCAACGCCGGGCAGTTTCGCCACAGCGTCAAGCTGATTGGCTGGCAGAACCATCGCAATACCGCCAACAACGATATTATAACGATGGGTTACCCGTGCACCTTTGACAGTCGATTTTACTGCCTGCTCAACAGCATTGATCTGCCCATCCAAATAGCCAAGATATTTCTGGCTATCGGTCGAGGCAATATTCAGCTCACCACCGGTTGCAGCCGGACTCGTCGCTGCTAGGCCGGATATGCCACCAGTATAGGAAGCAAGTGACTCATCGGTGATCTTCACAACAACGCTGACCATACCATTGGCATTTGGAGCAACCGCACGCGGCCCTGCCTTGACGGTGCCTATCGTTTTGCCAATCGGCTTGAGCCGCTGTACTGTGAACTTTCGGGCCTTATTGCCATCCTGGGCAAGTGTTGCACTCGCACCGGAAAGCGCGAAAACAGCGATCAGAAATAGGGTGATGATCCGAGGTAATGTTGCTCGAGAACGCATTACGGATACCCTCCACTATGGGGATTACGCACTACTACGGGGAATACGCCACGGAAGCGTACCATCGGTGCGCCGGACCACAGGGACAAGGTGGCAGAATGAAGAGTAGAGTGATGTCGTCCATGTTCGCTAGCGGTGATCCAGGCTGTCTCATTGAATAAGAGCGCTATTTGCTACGATTCTCCTCCTTTTTCATTGCTTACTAATACACAGAAATGACGAACTGCCGCTCTATCTTGTGCGTACAACAAAGCGCAGGTAAGCGCCACTGCTCGCCTGATACGCCTGTTCTCATGCGCTATGCATCGCACTCTACGGCAAACGAACCGCACACCAAATATGTGCTACCATCTGCCGACGAATACACGCTCTGATGAGCCAGGAATATAGTTTCTGCGTATTACGAATGTTGGTCTATTGTTACTCATTCTTCTCTGCTTTGTCAAGGCGAGCCTGCTTCACCAGATGATGAAGCGATTATTGTTTACCGCATCCTGAAGCAGTAAATTTAGCATCGTTGATAGTAGCGATGAAAAGATTGTTATTTGAATAGTCATGCATTTGCTAGCAGTATCTCAGTGATCACAGGCATAGCGCAGCCATAGCAGATATGTTACAATCCGGTAAAGGTGTGCGTTGATCGCACAGCAGAGGGATCGGGCGTTGCAGAGCATCAGCGATGTAATCCAGGGTATTGCGCGCCAGCGCGGGCGCACGGACATGAGTCCGCTCGCGTTGCTGCGCCCAATTGATGCACGAACTGGTGAACGAATAAGCCATTTGCCAGTCGAGAGTGATCTTGGGCAGGCATGGCTAGCACTCACAGGCGAACCATTCCGGCCACACCAATCGCATGCGCTAACGCAACTGCGCCGCAATGAACCAGTCGCCCTTCGTGCCGAGAGTGGGTCAGTCAATACCACATTAGCACTATTGACCTATGCACTTCTTACGCCGGAGGCTCTGCCAGCCGGCTTAGTGCTAACCTATGATGAACCGGCGGCGCAGGCATTGCATGATCTGTTCAGCCAGATCAATGGCCAACTGCCCCAGCATATACGGCTTTCGATTGCACTCGTGAGCGAAAAAAAGCCCAACCCCTATGCTCGGTTGGTGATTGCATCGGCAGAGCAGCTGCATACGCGAATGTTACGCCACCATGATCGGGCCTGGCAATTGCTCTTTTCCCGGCTGCGTGCATTGCTCATACCCGATATCCATCGCTTTGCTGGGGTGAGCGGCGCGCATCTGGCCGATCTGTTGCTGCGCCTACGCCGTGTGTCTGCTGCACATAATCCTTCTTCGGCCTTAGCAACGCTCGCAACAATCAGTGCCGTCAATACACCAGAAGCTGCGCTCGCAGCAGCACTTGGCAGCCCATGGCGTATTGTGCAGGCCGATGATGGCGATCAAAAAGAGACGATTGTGGGCATATGGCGCGGTGGTGCCACGCGCTTGCGCGATTCTGCCGAGATCGCATTGGCATTACAGCGCAATGGCTATTTTGTGCATATTGCCTGTGATGCATTGGAACGAGCCGTGATCGCGCCGATTGTTGGCGATATTCCCGCTATATCAATCGGCCCGGAACCACCGCCCTCCCAGGTACTGATTATTGTTGGCTATCCAGGTTCGCCAAGCCATCTGCGTCGGCTGTGTCGTTCTGGCTATAACGCCGTTATTCTGGTACTTGGCGATCTGCCACACGAACAGGCACTGATCCAGCGCCCGGAGACATTGCTGGCCGCTACTCCCGCCGATTGGCCACCAGCCCCAGCCAATGCCTATGTAACAGCCCAGCATGTGTTGTGTGCGGCAAATGAACTGCCGCTCACAGCCAGTGAAGTTGAGGCCTGGGGCGCACAGGAGATCGTGGATCGGCTGGTTGCAGCGGGGCAGTTGGTTGATCTGCCTGATACCGAAGTCTGCTGGAAGCCTGGCCCAGAGGCCGATGATCCATATCCCGAGTTTCATCTATTGGCACCAAGTGGTGCGGCTATTCATGTTCAAAGCGAACAGGGTCGCCAGTTGGGTGTGCTCGATCCAACGATCTTTGAGCGATGGACATTCAATAATGCAGCGCTGCCACCTGGTTCTGGCGGGTTGCGGGTGCTGGCCCGCGATGAAGAGCACGCCAGCGTGGTGTTGCGCCTGGAAAGCAACGCACGCCGTAGCTACCCGCTGCGCAGGAGCACCATCCAGGTTCGCGAGATCCGCCAGACACGCAGTATGGTCGGTGGTGCCATGATCGGCTGGGGGCGTGTGGTCGCCGAAGAAGAGATCTATGGCTACCGCGAACAGGTACCGGGTGGGCAGGCCGCCGATCTCGCGCTCAACCCACCCCTCAAAACGCGCTGGATCGCGCCAGCCTGCTGGTTCGAATTGCATGGGCCACTCCAGGTGCTTGGCCAGTTCATTGGCTGGAGCCTGGCCGCTGTCCTGCCACTGCGGTCGCTGGCTGCCTTCACCGATATTACTCCCTGCTATGATCACGAACAGCGGCGGCTGTATATGATCGATTCACATCCAGGCGGGAATGGTGCCGCTGTCTGGTTGTATTCCAATGCCGAACAATTGCTGCCGTTGGCCTATGATATTGCCTATGCCTGCCGAAATGACGCGCTGCTCGAACCACTCAGCCGCGTTGATATGGATTGGCTGTTGGCCCTGCTTGGCAAAACCGCAGCAGAACCACGCCGCACATCTGAATCATCGGCAGCAACAGCACACATACCCACGCCGACTGCCTCACCAAGTATTCCAACGCCATCCCAACCATATATCGAACTACCGCCACGTTCGGGCCGTTCACCAAGCCCACCAGCCAACACTCCAGCAGCTGAACCATCGCGACGCACGATACCGCCACAATCGCCACCAGTGCGCCCAGAACCAAACGCTCGCCAGCCCGAACCACCAGCCGAACTATCTCACCGGATCAACCCAGTAGCACCGACGCGCTCTGAACCCGCTGCAGTGCCAGAATCGCCAACGCCGCCAGCTGTGCGCCCGAATCCACCAGGTCGGCAGGAGCGCTTCTCGATTGAACCACCGCCAGTTGATCGAAATGATCGGCCCCGACGTGGAGTTCCAGCGCCTACGCCAGCACCAGAAGAGGATGGCCCACCCGATCCAGCAGCGCTGATTGCGCGTCTCAAGCGCCAGCGTGAACAGCGCGAAGCCTCACTCAGCCGCGCCGCACCAACAACAGCGCCAACATCACAGCCAGGAAACGGCCCGAATAGTTCGGTGGTCGCACGCTTCAAATCTGGAGATCGAATCTTCTGTTTGCCATATGGCGATGGCCTGGTTGGCGCAAGTCGGGTCGAGCAGGGCCGCGAACTGCTCACCGTCAATTTCCCCGATTATGGCGAACTTGAGATCGATCCAGCGATTAATCTCGTGCGGCTGATTGAGGCCGATCAGATGCCGGATGATGATCTATTGTAGAGGAGTATCCCATGCTCACCAGCGATCAGATTGCCTTTTTCCACGAACAGGGCTATGTGTTGGTCAAGGGTCTGATTAGCAAATCCGAGGCTACTGCCATCCGGGCCGAATGTCACGAACTGGCCGAGCGGCTTTCCGCCTTCCGCAGCATCGATGCAACATGGGGCAGTGCCCGCGCCGCTGTGGCGGAAGCCACCGATACGAAACTACTCCACTGCCATAATGTCCAGTTCTATAGCGCGATCTTTACCCGATTACTGTGCGATCCACGCTTAACCGATGCTGCTGCCGATCTGATTGGTAGCCCGAATGTCCAGCTACATCATACCAAAATGTTCATCAAGCCACCCGAGAAGGGTTCGCCGTTTCCGATGCACCAGGATCAGCCCTATTTCCCACACGAGCGCCATAGCATGATCGCGGCAACCTTCCATTTTGATGATGCGCCAATCGAAAAGGGCTGCATTCGTGTTGTGCCCGGCAGCCATAAACTCGGCCCGCTTGAGCATATCCCCACTGGTGGCTGGCATCTGCCATTCGATCAATACCCAATTGAGGCAGCAACGCCATGTCCAGCCGAGGCGGGCGATGTACTGTTCTTCAGCTATCTCACAATCCATGGCTCAGGGGTGAATGCCAGCCCAGAGGCGCGGACGACACTGTTGGTGCAGATGCGCGATCCCTCCGATCCGCCATCCAAGAAGACCCATGAATCACGCGGCCAGGGCATGCTGCTGCGCGGAATCGATCCAACCAGTGGCCCATGTGGGGTGGAGTAGGAACGAGCTATCAGCTATTAGCTTTCAGCTTTCGGTAAGGGTGATGTGCTGGCGATCATAAACCGCCCGCAATGATCTCCGGTGCTCTCCACAAAAGAAGACGCTCCATCGGGAGCGTCTCTATTCTAATTGCTGACTGCTGACTGCTGAAAGCTCCTATGGCGTCGTCGGTGCCTGCGGCTCAATTGGCTTTGCCACTTCAATCGGCTTGGACTTACGGGCCATTCGCCGCCAACCCCAGCGCAGCAGCAGAATAATTGGGAGCCAAACGGGTGCCCAGACGAGCAAGATGATCGCAAGTTCGACCAGCCCCTGCCCAAACTCAATCAGCCCACGCAATGCCTGGCGTGCTACACGTAGCGGCTCCCAGCCATCCTCAGATATAATCGGCGTCTGTGGAACTGGCCGCAATGAGACACTGATTGTCGAGAGCGCCGAGCTCTTCTGCAGGTATTCCATGCGGCCCTTGGCCTGTTCGATCTGACCTTGTACGTCGGTCAATGCTTGGTTGACAGCCAGGGCATCTTCGACTTTATCGGCCTTCTGGAGCAACGTCAGCAGCCGATCACGGGTGGCTTCCAGATTACGCATTCGTGATTCGAGATCGACGTATTCCGCCGTCACATCCTCACCACCAAGCGAACGGCTCAGCACCTTCTTGGCCATGCCCTGCACGCCATTGAGCGCATCCTCAAAACGATTGGAAGGCACCCGAAAGGTGATATCCATATACATATCCGCATCGGTGCCATTGCTCTGCGATGTTACGATATAGCCACCCAACTCATTGACCTTGTTGCGGATGGCGATTTCCGTATCGCGGACACTCTCGACCTGCAAGGAAAGTTGGGCAGTCTTGATCACCAGCCGCTGAGTATCGCTCGGAGTGTTCTGGGCCGGTTCCTGTGCCGCTGTTGGGCCGCCTTCGCCACCTTTGGCGGCATCAAGACCACTGTTCGCCGATGGCGGAGCTGCTGGCGCTTCCGCAACAGACTGGGCGGGCGCTGGCGCAGCAGCGGGTGAAGCGCCGCCACAGGCCGAAAGCGCCAGTACGAGAACGATCAGCGCGAGTAGGGTTTGGTTCTTCATTGGTGCGCTCCTTATAGAATAGCAGCGGTTATTCGTCTATACATAGAACGAATGAGAGCCCACATTCGTTCCAGATCGCTAAAAGCTTGTACCACGTCTCATTTCCCCTCACCCCGGCGCGTTGCGCCACCCCTCTCCCACGTTGGGAGAGGGGTTCTACCACATCAGAAAGCCTTCTGCTCCCCTCTGCCGTTCTGGGAGAGGGGTCGGGGGTGAGGGGATCGGCACTGCATATGACTTTGTACACTTCCCACCAAGTCGCAAATCTGTTTGCAGGTGGGCCAGCGCTCGGGTATAATTGCATAGTACTAAATACACATAAATGAGCATTCATGGCATCGCAAGCCCTGTACCGTCGCTACCGATCACAGACATTCGATGAACTGATCGGCCAGGAACATATTGTCCAAACCCTGCGAAACGCACTCGTAGAGGGTCGTATTGCCCATGCCTATTTGTTTACTGGGCCGCGTGGTGTTGGCAAAACCACCGTTGCACGGCTGTTGGCTAAGGCGGTTAACTGTACGGCTGCACTCGAACTACGGCCATGTGGCGTGTGTGAATCGTGTATGGCGATAGCCGATGGCCGTGCGGTTGATGTGATCGAAATGGATGCAGCCTCGCATACTAGTGTTGAGGATGCCCGCGAGATCATCGAACGCGTGCAGTTCCGGCCAACCATGGGCCAGTATAAAGTCTATATCATCGACGAAACGCACATGCTCTCCACGGCAGCTTTTAATGCGCTGCTGAAAACCCTGGAAGAGCCACCGGCGCATGCACTGTTCATCCTCGCAACCACCGAGATCCATAAAGTCCCGGCGACTATTCTTTCCCGCTGCCAACGCTTCACCTTTAACCGCCATAGTATTGCTGCAACTGTTGCTCACCTGCGCGAAATTGCCAGCCAGGAGGGTTTCACCCTGGAAGCGGGTGCTGCCGAATCAATCAGCCGTGCGGCAACGGGCAGTATGCGCGATGCGCTGAGTGTTCTCGACCAGCTGATGTCCTATGGTAGCACAGCAATCAGCTTGGAACAGGTACGCGGGCTGCTTGGCGCAACCGCATCGCAGGAAGTATCGGCATTGGTCGATGCACTGCTCTCAGCCGATCTAACAGCCGGACTGCAAGTTATCGCATCCGTTGCCGCTCAGGGGGCCGATCTGCGCCAGTTCACCCGCGATCTGGTTGAGCAGTTGCGCTCGCTGCTGTTGCTCAAGGCCACCGCAGATAGCACGCTCCTCGATCTTTCTGAAGATGAACTGGCCCACTATCAATCCCAGGTCGCATCTGCCGATCTTGGCGCACTACTGGCCTGGACGCGCTTGTTTGGCGAGTTGGATTATCAACTGCGCACCAGCCCATATGGCCAATTACCACTCGAACTGGCCGTCGTTGAGGCGATTGCCGCTCCTGCGCCAGTTCGAACTGCGCCTGTGCCTGCACCAAACCGTACACCGACGCCAGCACGCCCAGCACCCACAACGACACCAGTAGCACGCCAGCCAACTATACCAGCCACACCAGCGACGAAACCTGTTGAAGTGCTGCCAGCCGTTCCTGCACCGCAGAGCGAGCCAATAGCAGCATCAGCGGTTCCTATACATACCAGCGAGCCTGTTGAACAGCCACCGATCACAGCAAGCATTGAACCTGTGGCTGTCGCTGTACCAGAAGTGCCAGAACCAATCACCCCAGGCATCACAATTCCTGATCCAATTGAGGGGTTTGAGGCTGCCAATGCCGATGCAGCCGCCCTTGAGCGGATCGAGAGTGTCTGGCCAGAGATCATTCGTGATGTGCGCGTTCACGATAAGACGCTTCAGGCATTATTAAATAGTGGCGTGCGGCCAATTGACATTAAAGAGAATGTTGTTATTCTCGAAGTGGCCAATGATTGGCTGCTGACCCGGTTGGAGAAGCCAAACCTGCGCCAGATTGTTGAAAAGGTGCTGAGCAAGCACATGAACGCAACCCATTTCATCAGCTGCGTTGTGGAG
>Ga0163154_10010051_pt1 | contig 10648 bp, 9 predicted proteins | sample OliLakLV19MP9P1_FD_148649 | JGI IMG/M metagenome (GOLD analysis project Ga0163154, IMG submission 148649) | Freshwater microbial mat bacterial communities from Lake Vanda, McMurdo Dry Valleys, Antarctica - Oligotrophic Lake LV.19.MP9.P1 | ecosystem: Environmental > Aquatic > Freshwater > Lake >...
GGACGCCCGCCCCGGCCAGGTCGGGGTCCGATGCCGCCGTGTGCGAAGACGGAATTCTGGTGAATTCCGCTACGGGGTGCTCCCCGCGCAACGCGTGCGCCTTGTAGCGGAAGTCGCCAAGACTTCCGGGCAGGGGACGCCCGCCCCGGCAGATCGGGGTCCGATGCCGCCGTGTGCGAAGCCGGAATTCTGGTGAATTCCGCTACGGGGCGCTCCCCGCGCAACGCGTGCGCTTTGTAGCGGAAGTCGCCAAGACTTCCGGGCAGGGGACGCCCGCCCCGGCCAGGTCGGGGTCCGATGCCGCCGTGTGCGAAGACGGAATTCTGGTGAATTCCGCTACGGGGTGCTCCCCGCGCAACGCGTGCGCTTCGTAGCGGAAGTCGCCAAGACTTCCGGGCAGGGGACGCCCGCCCCGGCCAGGTCGGGGTCCGATGCCGCCGTGTGCGAAGACGGAATTCTGGTGAATTCCGCTACGGGGTGCTCCCCGCGTAACGCGTGCGCTTCGTGGCGGAAGTCGCCAAGACTTCCGGGCAGGGGACGCCCGCCCCGGCCAGATCGGGGTCCGATGCCGCCGTGTGCGAAGCCGGAATTCTGGTGAATTCCGCTACGGGGTGCTCCCCGCGCAAGGCGTGTGCTTCGTAGCGGAAGTCGCCAAGACTTCCGGGCCGCGGTCTGCTGCCCACGCCCTGGCGTGCAGCCTTGAGCAGTTTTCCGACGCGCAAAGCCGAAACGTGGGTCAGATTCCCTGCCACCCGCTGACCGCCTGGCCGGGCCGTGCAAGACCTGTCATGTTCCGACCCTACCTGCCCGCCCGGTTCGCGCATCGCGTCCGATTCCGGCCTGCGCAAGTGGGCTGTTTCCAGACGCTTAGGGAGGCTCGATTTTTTTCTGGGTCCGCCCCCCGATTTTTTCTTGAAACCACAACCTATTGTGGCCATCCTAGCAACCCTCGCCAACATACTGTGGTTGTTCCCCCAGAATCCACGGCTTGTTCAGGGGTTATTTGCAGCTTTTTCACACCCTAACCCACCATTCCATCCATGATTCAGTTGAAACCAGGAGTTCAGAAAGCGCGGCTTCGCGCAACCCAGCCGGTTCGGACCAAAGACCGGCTTCGCAGCACCCGCCGGGCCAAGCCGGCGGCAGACGGGCTCACCATTGAGCGGACCTTCAGCACCGAGGGCGTTTCCCCCTTCGACCAGGTCGAATGGGATCGGCGCACCGCCAGAATCTCGGATGACACGGGCAAGGCCATCTTCGAACAGGGGGATGTCGAGGTGCCGACCACCTGGAGCGAGCTGGCGACCAACATCGCCGTCTCGAAATATTTCTACGGCGACATCAGCCACGGGATCGATCCGAAGACAAACGGGCGCGAATCTTCCGTGCGCCAACTGGTGCACCGGGTCACCCGCACCATCACGGATTGGGGTTGGAAGGACGGCTATTTCGCGACGAGCGAGGATGCGGAGGTTTTTTACGAGGAACTGACCTGGCTCTGCCTGAACCAGCACGGCGCGTTCAACAGCCCGGTCTGGTTCAACGTGGGGCTGTTTCAGCAATACGGCACCGGTCTCGGCAGGGGGCGAGGCAATTTTTTCTACAACCCGAAGACCGGCCAGGCCGAGCGGGCCTCGACCCAGTATGAGTACCCGCAGGGAAGCGCCTGTTTCATCCAGTCGGTGGGCGACACGATGGAGGACATCATGCACCTCGCGACGTCCGAGGCGATGCTGTTCAAATACGGGTCCGGCACCGGGAGCGATCTGTCGTCGCTCCGCTCGACCCGGGAGAAGCTCTCGGGCGGTGGCAAGCCGAGCGGTCCGCTCAGCTTCCTGAAGGTCTACGATCAGGTTGCCAATGTGGTGAAGTCGGGTGGCAAAACCCGGCGTGCGGCGAAGATGAACACGCTCAAGGACTGGCATCCCGACATCGAGGAGTTCATCGAAGCGAAGATGCGCGAGGAGAAGAAGGCCTGGTCGCTCATCGAGGCCGGCTATGACGGCTCGTTCAACGGCGAAGCCTACGGCTCCGTGATGTACCAGAACGAGAATCTCTCGATTCGCGTGAGCGACGCCTTCATGCAGGCCGGCCTCGCGGGGGGCGAATGGTGGACCCGGAGGGTGACCGACGACAAACCGTGCGAACGCAAGGACGCCCGCACCCTGCTCCGCAAGATCGCCGAGGGAACCTGGATCTGCGGCGACCCGGGCATGCAGTTCGACACCACCATCCACAAGTGGCACACCTGCAAAGGCACCGCCCGCCAGAACTCCACCAATCCCTGCTCGGAATACCTGTTCCTCGACGACACGGCCTGCAACCTCGCGTCGCTCAACCTGATCAAGTTCAAGCGCGCCGACGGAAGCTTCGACACCGACCGGTTCAAGGCGGCCGTGCGGCTCTTCATCACCGCCCAGGAAATCCTCGTCGACAACGCCAGCTACCCGATCAAGGAGATCGCGGAAAACTCCCATATCTTCCGGACCCTCGGCCTCGGCTTCGCCAACCTCGGTGCGTTGATCATGAGCTACGGCTACGGGTATGACAGCGACGAAGCCCGCGCGCTCGCCGGATCGATCACCTCGATTCTCACCGGCGAAGCCTACGCCCAGAGCGCCCGACTCTCCTCCATCATGGGGCCGTTCCCCGGCTATCGCGACGCCCGCTGCAGCGGGATCGACAAACCGGTCGCCAAGGACAACGTCGCCCCGATGCTCGAAGTCATCGGCCTTCACCGCTCCGCCGTCGAATTCATCCAGCCCGCCCCCGAGTTCGCCGCCCTCAAGGAGGAAGCCCGGACCTGCTGGGACGAGGCCCTCTCCCTCGGCATGCGCGACGGTTTCCGCAACGCCCAGGTCACCGTGCTCGCCCCGACCGGAACCATCGGATTCCTCATGGACTGCGATACCACGGGCATCGAACCCGACATCGCCCTGGTGAAATACAAACTGCTCGCCGGCGGCGGGAACCTCAAGATCGTCAACCAAACCGTCCGGCCCGCCCTCGAACGGTTGGGCTACACGCCGGAAGCGATCTCGAAACTCATCGGCCACATCGACACCCACGACACCATCGAGGATGTCGTCACCAATAACAACGTCACGATCCGGAGCGGACTCAAGCCCGAGCATCTGCCGGTGTTCGACTGCGCATTCAAACCGGCCCTGGGCACCCGCAGCCTCCATTACCGCGGACACATCCGCATGATGGCCGCCTGCCAGCCGTTCCTCAGCGGGGCGATCTCCAAGACCGTGAATCTTCCCGAGTCCGCCAGCGTCGAGGACATCATGAACACCTATGTCGAGGGTTGGCGCCTCGGCCTGAAGGCCATCGCCATCTATCGCGACAACTCCAAGCGCTCGGCCCCGCTGGCCACCAATAAACTCAAGCACCGCAACGGCAACGGCAACGGCGCCGCCCACATCTCCGTCGAGGCCGAACTTCAGGACAAGGAGCAACTCGAAGGCCGCATCATCGAACTCGAACGCGAACTCGATGCGGTCCGCGCCCAACCGGTCCGGCATCGGATGCCCGACACCCGCATGTCGCTCACCCACAAGTTCGACATTGCCGGACACGAGGGCTACATCACCGTCGGTCTCTACGAGGACGGCCAGCCGGGCGAGTTGTTCATCCAGATGGCCAAGGAGGGCAGCACCATCGGCGGTCTCATGGACACCGTGGCGACGCTCACCTCGATGTCGCTCCAATACGGCGTGCCGCTCCAAAGCCTCGTCAAGAAATTCGCGTTCCAGCGGTTCGAACCCTCCGGGTTCACCCGGAACCCCGACATCCGCAACGCCACCTCGATCACCGACTACGTGTTCCGGTGGCTCGCCTGCCAGTTCATCAAAGGCTACAAGGAGGCAATGTCGCCCAAGAACTACCAGCCCGATCTCCCGCTCAAGGGCATCGATGAGATGGAGAAAAAGGCGCTCAACCGCCCCGTCTCCGATCTGCCCCGGACCGGCGAGAGGGAGGCCATCGATGTGATCGCCAACACCTCGACCAGCGAAGGCGAACCGGTGGTTGCCTCCGCAACCGGCACCCACGCCGAACGTCTCCAGGAAGCGTTCGCCGGTGCCTACATGGAAACCCCCTGCTCGAACTGCGGAAGCCACCGTGTCATTCGCGCCGGCGCCTGCGGTTGCTGCCAGGTCTGCGGCACCAGCCAGGGCTGCTCCTAGACCCCTTCCAGTCCGCCCAAAGCGGATCGAAATCAGCACGCGGTGGACGGGCGACATCCCGTCCACCGCGTTTTGTAGCGGTGGCTCTGTCCCTGGCGGAGCTTCGCGGAGCCAGGGACGTGCCACCGGGCGGGTGGTTTGCGGACCCGCCCCCGGCGGCACCCCTTCGGGAGAACCGCCGCTACAACGGAGCGGCATTCGCCGGCTGGCATTCGTCGGCTGGCATTCGTCGGCTGGCATTCGTCGGCTTGTGGATCCCACCCGAACATCGGATACTGCCCGATCCATGAAAGGTCCAGGGGCAGCCACCCGCCGAATAACGATCGGGGTTGTCAATTCCCGGCGCCGCCTGCAATACCCCAGTCCATGAAGCCCCCCAGGGTTCCAGGAAACGCCCCGGAAACCGGTCTCGGCCCCACGGTTGACGCCTCCACCCTCCCCGTGCATAGTCCGCCCTCCCTTGGCCTACAACCCGGGGAAATCTATTTCATGGAGCACATTCGAAACATCGCAATCATCGCCCACGTCGACCACGGAAAAACGACGCTGGTGGACTGTCTCCTCAAGCAGGCGGGCACCTTCCGCGCCAACCAGGCCGAGTTCGCCGAGGAACGGATCATGGACTCGATGGACCTCGAACGGGAGAAGGGGATCACCATCCGCGCCAAGAACGCCGCCTTCCGGTGGCATGATTACCAGATCAACATTGTCGACACCCCCGGCCACGCTGATTTCGGGGGCGAGGTCGAGCGGATCATGCGGATGATCAACGGCGTGTTGCTCGTCGTCGACGCGCACGACGGCCCGCAGGCGCAGACGAAATTCGTCCTGAAAAAGGCCCTTGAAAACGGCGCCAAACCGATCGTCGTGATCAACAAGATCGATCGCGAAAATGCCCGCGCCCACAAGGTGCTCGACATGGTGTTCGAGCTTTTCATGGAACTCAACGCCACGGACGAGCAGCTCGATTTTCCCGTGATCTACGCCTCGGCCAAGCAGGGGTATGCCAAGCGGGAACTCGCGGACGAAAGCGCCGACATGACCCCGCTTTACGAGGCCGTGATCAAGCACATTCCGGCCCCGCCCGACACGGGGATTGCGCACCTCCAGTTCCAGGTGTCGAATCTCGACTACAGCGATTACCTCGGACGGATCGCCTACGGTCGCATTCTCTCGGGCCGCCTCAACGTGGGCGACAGCGTGGTCTGCATCCACGCGGATGGCCGCCGTGAACGGGCGGCGATCACCGCGATCTTCGGCCACGAAGGCCTCTTGAAGGTCGAGCGCAAACACGCCCACGCCGGCGATATCGTCGGGATCTGCGGGTTCGAGGATGTCTTCATCGGGGAGACCATCACGGACACCGAGGAGCGGATGCCGCTCCCGTTTCTGGAGATCGATCCTCCCACCATCACCATGGGGATCTGCATCAACGACGGCCCGCTCGTCGGTCGCGAAGGCAAGCTCCTCACCGCCCGCCAGGTCCGCGAACGGCTCATCCGCGAAACGCGCACCAACGTCTCGATCCAGTTCAGCGACACCCCCACCGCCGGCCATTTTGAGATCAAGGCCCGCGGCGAAATGCAGATCGCCATCCTCGTCGAACAGATGCGCCGGGAAGGCTTCGAGATCCTGGTCTCCCGCCCGGAAGTGATCTTCAAAAAAGCCGAGGACGGCTCGACGCTCGAACCCTACGAAACCCTCTACGTCGATGTGCCCGGCGAAAACCTGGGCGACATCCTGCAAAGCCTCGCCGGACGCAAAGCCGAGATTGTCCACATGGAGCACCTCCCGCACAGCGTCACGCTGCAGGCGGTCATCCCGACCCGCGGCCTGATCGGGTTTGAAACGGATCTCGTCAACACCACCCGCGGACACGGCATCCTCTCCCATCTGTTCAAGGAATACGGGCCTCATAAGGGCGAGATTCCGAGCCGCAACAACGGCGTCCTCATCTCGATGGAGGGGGGCACCTCCACCAGCTACGCCCTCGACATGTTGCAGGAGCGCGGACGCCTCTTCATTGGGCCCGGCGAGGAAGTGTATGAAGGGATGATCATCGGGGAGAGCGCCCGGGCGGACGATATGCCGGTCAATCCGTGCCGAGGCAAGAAGCTCACCAACATGCGCAGCCAGGGCGATGGCAAGGGGATCCAACTCGCTCCGCCCTTGCGGCTCGGGCTCGAACGCTCGCTCGAATACATCGCTGCCGACGAATACGTCGAAGCCACCCCGAAATCACTCCGGCTCCGCAAGAAACTGCTCGACGCCAACGCCCGCAAACGGGTCGGCAAATCGGGCTAGGCAAGCCGCTTCAGGGCGCGACGGATCAGGTCCTCCGTGTCGCTGGGACCTTCGGACGCTGCGGTTTTGACCGCCTTGTGGGCGTCGACCTGCTTGTACCCGAGCGAGATCAACGCCAGCACGGCGTCGTTGAGCCGGGCTTCCTCGGGCGAGTGGGCGTGCTCCGCCGAGGCCGCCTCCCACGCCGCGGCGACACCGACCTTGTCCTTCAGTTCCAGCACGACGCGCTCCGCGGTCTTCTTTCCGAGCCCGCTGATCTTCGAAATGGCGGCGATATCCGAATGCACGACGGCCGCCTTGAATTGGGCGACGCTCATGCCGCTGAGGACCGCGAGGGCCAGCTTGGGGCCGATGCCGGAGACATGCTGAAGCAGGAGGCGGAAGAGATCGCGCTCGGCAGCGGTGGCGAAGCCGAAGAGCTGGTGCGCATCCTCGCGGATGTGGAGATGGGTCAGGAGCCGGACCGTTCCGCCGGGCGGGGGAAGTTGGTCGAAACTCGACAGCGGGATGAGGGCTTGGTAGCCGACCCCGTGGACATTGACCACGGCCTGCGTGGGCAGCGCCTCCACCAGCACACCTTCGAGAAAAGCAATCATGGATCTTCCTTCCCTAACTGTCCTCCCGCGCCGCGGCAATCCCTCAGCACGCGGGTGGGGATGTGATTCAGGGCGTCTGGCAACCGCAGAACCCCCGGGAGATTCGCGGATCGCCGCAAGCGCTCCGGCCCCCGGGGGGGCAGCGGGTCGCCGCCCGGGTTCGCCCGCCGTCCGCAGCGGGGGTTGCGTCCGCCGTCGCGCGCCGGTTTCGCGCACCTCCCGTTCTCGATGCCGGGCATGGAGGGTATCGATCCTCCTGTTGCTGGGGTTGGCGATCGCCGGGAGGGCGGGGGAGGCACTCCCGGCGGGCTGGGTGCTCGCCCCGTTTCCCAAGTTCGAACGGCCCGAGGTCTCGCTTCGCATCCCGGGCGCCCATCGAACCGTGCTGGCCGCGGCGCGGATTCAGGGCGGTTTGCTGGTCCCGGCGCAGCGTGCGGAGTTTGAAGCGCTGGGGGTCGGACTGGAGCAGTTCGCCGGCAAGGCCCGGGCGCAATCGAGCGGCCTGTTGGAGAAAATCACACCCGAGTTGCGGCGTGACCGGCGCAAGGTGGTGGAGGTGGCGATCCTTCGATCCAACGATCCCCGCCTGCCCGCCCTGGTGCTGGAAGCCGGATTTGCGGCGAGGTTCGAGGCGTGGTTCGGGGGCAAGATGCTGGTGGCCATCCCGAATGCGGGGGTGATCTACGTGTTTCCCTCACTCGCCGGTTCGCACTCGGCCTATGGCGGTGAAGTGCTCTCCGCCTACAAGAACGCGACGCATCCGGTCAGCCTCGAGGTCTTCGAGATCGGCAAAGGCGTTCCGCTGCGGGCGGTCGGGGCATTCGAGGAATAGGTGCCGCGGCTGACGGGTGGGTGGTGCCCGAGGCCGGGTGCTGGCCGGTAGTCCTATCGTGCCAGCGCGACGATGGCGTTGCGCCCGCCCATGCCGGAGCTGAGCTTGAGCACGATCTCCTCCCTGCCGATGGGTTCCGCCTCGTGCGGCAATCGGAAGCGCGGGTCGGGCGGGGTGAGGCCGGGAAGGTTGGGAGGGAGCTCGCCGTGCTGGAGATGGTCGGCCAGTATGGCGGCATCGAGGGCTCCGCTCGCCCCGAGCGCATGACCGGTAAACGGCTTGAGGAGATGAAGGCTGGGCGGGGTGCCGTCAAACACGGTCCGGAGGGCGGCGGTCTCGGCACGGGCGCTGGCGCGTGTGCCGGTGGCGTGAGGCGCGAGCGCACGGATCGGCCGCTTCAACTCCAAGCGCGCCGCTTCGAGCAGCTCCGCGATCATCGCCCCGTCGGCCGGTGCACCGACGGGTTCCTCCGCATCGGCGTTGGCCCAGTATCCCAGGATGCGCGCCCGCGAGCGAGCAGAGTCCGCCTCGCGCTCGACAATGAACGCGGCGCCACCCTCCCCCGGCAGAAACCCGGTCGAATCCGATGCGTAAGGATCGTTCCGATTATTGTGTGAGAGCGCCCCGGTGTTGCGAAACACCTCGAGCAGCGGGCGGGCCAGTGGAAGATCCACGGACACAACCAGCACGTACGGCGCCAGCCCGGCTCGCAGTAAATGGAACGCCCAGCCCAGGGCGTCCAGTCCCGCGGAGCATCCATTGGCAAGGACGTGGTAGGGTCCGCGGATTCCGAGATCGATGCTCACGGCTGCGGCGATCTCTCCGTGCATGGAGTTGCTCGCCGCCATCAGGCGGGAGGGTCGGCGTCCGGGCCACGGATCCAGCCAGCCGGCGGCATTGCCGCGACTGCTCGCGACCAGCACCCAGGCGTTGCGCAAGGTGCCGGGGGCGATCCCGGCGTCGGCCACCGCCGCCCTCGCCAGAAACATCGCCAACTGGCTGGCGGGAGCGTAGAGGCGCCGGGCCAGCAGCGATCGGGGCTCGATCCAGCCGGCTGAAAGATCGCACCACGGCGGCTCCAACCCGGCCTCGCTCAGCAGACGCAACCCGGTGCGGCCCTCCGCGAACGCAACCCGGTGCGCTTCGAGCGTCGTGCCCAGACAACTGGCGATCGCAATGCCTGAGATGGAAATCCCTGGCGTCACTGCGTCTCCACCGCCCCGAGCTCGGTCGTGACATTCCATCGGTCGGAGGTTTCCGCCTCCGGGATCTTGCTCCGCTCCTTGAACTCCCGTTGCTGCTGGCGGGTTAGTGCATGCCCCTGTTTCCGGAGATACTGGCGATAGGCATAGCTGGATCCTTTGGACGCGCATCCGGCGGGCAGGAGCACGGCCACGATCAGCAACAGAACCCCGGGGAACGCGCAGCGCTTCATGCCGTTACGGTGCCTGCACGCGCCGTTGATTGCAATGACCCGCTTGTCCCCGGCGGGCACAACGCCGACACTGGCATTCATGCCGCCACCGGGATGGACTCGCGAAGACTGGATCTCCTCTTCGGGAGTGCGCATCCACCACGTGACGCGGGAAGCCCGGGGACTCGCGGTGGCCCGGTTGCTGATCGTCCACGGGATGGGGGATCACATCGGCCGCTACGGACATCTGGTGGAGCCCTTCGCGGATGCGGGAGTGGGGGTGAGCGGGTTGGATCTGCGCGGGAATGGCCGTTCGGGCGGGCGGCGGGGTGACTTTGCGGATTTCAACGCGGTCATGTCCGACTTTCTGGAAGGGTGCCGCAGGACCGCCGCGGCGCCGCTGCCGTGGTTCGTCTATGGTCACAGTTTCGGCGGGCTCCTCGCGATCCGTGCGGTGCAGCAGGGACGGATCGAACCGGCGGGCGTGGTGTTGACGGCGCCCTGGTTGCGGCTCGCACTGGATCCACCCCGATGGAAACGCGTCGCCGCGAACTGGCTGCGCCGGATGGCTCCCGCCTTCACGTTTGGCACCGGAATCACAAAGTCCATGCTCGGGGCGGACGGAGATTTCGTGCGGGACACCGATCTCGAACGGCTCGGTCACGCCAAAATCACGGTCCGGGCCTTTCTCGAGGCCGTGACGGAGGGAGAGCGGGCACTGGCGGCACCCGCCGATTTCCGGGCGCCGTTGCTGGTCTGGCAGGGCGACCGGGATTCGGTGATGGATTGGCGGGCGTGCGAGGCGTTCGTTGCCGGTTGCGGCGTGGCCGACCGAACCTTCCAATTGCAGGCCGGCATCCGGCACGAACCGCAGAACGATTCCGCGCGAGGGGCGATGATCGAAGGAACGCTGGCGTGGCTGTTGGAGCGTGCGGCGCGGTAGCCGACCTCCCGGCCGCCGGCGCTTGCACCGCACCGGGCCGGCGACGATGGTCCGCCTATGAGCGCATCAACCGACGCGGGGGGATACAGGAATCGGTTGGCAGATGAGATGTCGCCCTATCTCCTGCAGCATGCGGCCAACCCGGTGGATTGGTATCCCTGGGGGGAGGAGGCGTTCGAGGTCGCGCGCCGCGAAGGTCGGCTGATCTTTCTCTCGGTCGGGTATTCCACCTGCCATTGGTGCCACGTGATGGAGCGCGAATCGTTCGAGAACGAGGAGACCGCGCGCCTGCTCAACCGGCATTTCGTGAACATCAAGGTCGACCGCGAGGAGCGGCCGGATGTGGACCGGGTGTACATGCTGTTCGTG
>Ga0163154_10010054_pt1 | contig 10646 bp, 11 predicted proteins | sample OliLakLV19MP9P1_FD_148649 | JGI IMG/M metagenome (GOLD analysis project Ga0163154, IMG submission 148649) | Freshwater microbial mat bacterial communities from Lake Vanda, McMurdo Dry Valleys, Antarctica - Oligotrophic Lake LV.19.MP9.P1 | ecosystem: Environmental > Aquatic > Freshwater > Lake >...
ATGATATTAAAATGTTTATTACAACAAAATGCAAAAATCTACATCTGCTTGTAGCCATTCAAAAACTTTTTCCTCATCTTCTTTTAAGTCTTCTTTGTATTTGTCATTAAATTGAATGGCTAATTTTAAATTTTTTAACGTATCTTCTTTATTTTGTATTTTACTACATAGTTTAGCCAAGTTAAAATAGGCTAAACCAAACGTAGGCTGAAGAACAATAGCCTGTTTGAAATCTTCAATAGCTTCGGCGTACTGTTCTAATTTATATTTTGAGTAAGCACGATTGTTATATGTTAAAGCATCGGGGCTGATTGAAATAGCATAGTCATAGTCGAGTATGGCTTCTTCATATCTTTTTAGTTTATATTTGGCTACGCCACGTCCTACATAGCTTTTTGTATTATCAACAGCCGTATTGATAGCCCATGTATAGTCTTCAATGGCTTCTTCAAATTTGTTTAGGCTAAATTTGGCACTTCCACGATTGTAATATGTGTTGCTGTCTTCTGTATTTTGTATCAATGCTTTGTCATAATATAAAATGGCTTCTTTATATTGCTTCAAAACATCTTTTGTATAACCAATTAAGGCGTATATATCTGTATAATTAGTATTTATATCAACTACTTTTTGATAGTCGGCTATTGCTTGTTCATACTGTTTCAAATCTCTTTGAAGGTTACCTCTTTTATAATACGTATCAGCATCATTAGGTTTTAATTCGATGGCTTTAGTATAATCTTGCATAGCTTCTTTGTATTTTGCTAACTTTTCATACATACCTGCCCGATAATAATATATATCTTCATATTGGGCGTTTATTTCTATTACTTTTGTATAATATTCAATAGCTTCATTGTATTTTTCCAACGTTTTTTGTATGTTGCCTAATGCATAATAACTATTTTCGTCAGTAGGTTTTAGTTTGATAGCACTGTTGTAATCTTGTATAGCTTCTTCATATTTTTTTAATTTATGGTAAGCATACGCTCTATAATAGTGTGTATATGGATATTGGCTATCAAACACTATTAGTTGTGTATATGTTTTTATGGCTTCTTCGTATTTTTTTAATTTAATATATGTGTATGCTTTTTCTGCATATAGTTCTGTTCTTTGAGGCTGCAATGTTATACAAATACTATAATATTTCAAAGCTTCTTCATATTGTGTTATTTGATAGTTGCTTTTAGCAAGGTTAAAATAGGCATCTTCAAAAATTTCGTTTAAGTTTACGGCTTTATTAAACATATTGATAGCTTCTTCAAACTGATTTAGTTTATAATATATGACACCAAAATTATTATAAGCCATAGCATAATTTGGTTGTAAGTTAATAATTTTTTCAAAGTCTTGTTTTGCTTCTTGAAACATTTTCAAGTTTATTTTTGCAAGCCCACAATTATTATAAGCGTCAATATAAGTTGGTTGTATGGCTATAGTTTGATTAAAATCTTCTATAGCTTCTTGGAATAAGCCTAATTTCATTTTTGCTAAACCACGATTGTAATACAAATAGTACCAAGCAAGACCTGTTAAGTCAATACTTTTACCAAAAAGTGCAATAGCTTTTTCAAAATGCCCTGCGTTGTATTCTACAACGGCATTATTAAAATAATTAGTTGCTTCTTCAGTAACTGCATGTAGTTTAACAGTTTCCAGTGCTTCTTTGATAGCAACGTCAATGGCATCACGTATAAAATTAAACAAACTTTCTTTTGATGGATTGGCTTCAAAAGCCTGATAGCCTTCAAAAAAATCGTATTCCTTTATTAAAGAAAAAAATACGGGCAGTTCTTGGTTTTCAAACAGTTGAATTAACTGTTTGTGTAAGTTGTGGAGTTCAGGTATAGACATATAGAAAATTAAATTAAGTACAAAAATAAACAAAATAAAAGATATTTTAAAGAAAAGATGCGTGTATATGTAATTTTTTAGCTATTTTTTTATTTTATCCAACCTATGCGATTCCAACGCACGTGTCCTTTTTGCGAAAAAGATAGCCAAATAAAAAACGCCTTGCCTATAAGATGGTCTTGTGGTACAAATCCAAAAAAACGAGAGTCTTCTGAATCGTGAAAATTATCGCCCATCATAAAAAAGTAGTTTTGTTGAAAAGTATAGTCTGTTATTTTTTGTCCATTTATATACAAAGTGTCATTTTTTATCCATACTTTCTTCTTTTTACCATAGATTTCGTGTGTTTTTATCAATGCTCCATATACATGTACGTTGTGGACAGACATAGGCAAGGTCATACCTTTGCGCGGTATGATAAGTGGAGAAAAATTATCCTCATTCCATGTTACATGTGGATTTTGAGGGAAAATATCACTTTGGATTTGGTCTTTTGGTTGGCTTTGCGGGATGACATCTAACAAAGTAAGCCTTTTTTCTAAACGTTCAATAGCTTTGGGCGTAGCCGTCAGCATATACCCAAACCCACTATGCACTTTTATTGCTGTAAATTTTTTTATAGTACATTCTGCAAAGACTTTTGTGGGTATTGTGTCTTTGTTTCGAATAAAGTATTTGTATTGCCTTGCGGGTATGGCAGGCAAGGGATAGCTATTGACATAAATTTTGCTTGCCAAAATAGCCAACGTATCGCCTGCTATAGCGACACAACGCTTGATGTAAGGCGTGCGCAATTCTATTGGATATTGTAACTCCTTTGGATAATTGAAAACCACTAAGTCATTGCGTTGCACGCTATAGGCAGGCAAGCGCGTGACAGGCAGGCGAGCTTCTGGTATATCCCAATAACTATCCCAATCCGTAAACCAAATTTTACGGAATGTAAGCGGAAGCTGCAACCACGTGCTGGGTGTTCTTGCCCCGTATTGCCACTTGCCTACCAAGATAAAATCGCCACACCATAGTGTATTTTCCATAGACGCACTTGGTATTGTGTAGGCTTCTGCGATAAGCCATCGAAAAAATATAGCACAAATAAAGATGAATAATAGCTTCCGTAGGTGCTTTTTCGGGGTGTTTTGGTTTTTTTTTGCCTTTTTCATAAAAAATAACAAGCAAACTTAATAAAAAATATTGCATTATTCTATTTTTTTTTAACTTTGCAAAAAGTTTGTTACTTATATCTTAAATATGTGTGCTAAAATTATCTCTATGGTCAATCACAAAGGCGGCGTTGGTAAAACGACATCGACTTTAAATCTGGGTAAAGCACTGTCCTTGCACGGCAAAAAAGTGTTGCTCATTGATATTGACCCGCAGGCTAATTTGTCGCAGTCTTCTGGTTTTGAAGACTGTGAAACAAGCATATACCAAGCCATGTGTGATAACCAGCCCTTGCCTATAGTGAACTTAGGAACAAATATAGACCTTGTGCCTGCTGACCTTGAGCTGTCGGAAGCCGAGCTTAGGCTACAAGCAGACGTGAACGGCTATTTTATTTTAAAAAAAATACTAAAGAATGTACACATTAAATATGACTATGTTTTGATTGATTGCCCACCCTCGTTAGGTATTCTTACTTTGAACGCGCTCATAGCCTCCAACAGTGTGATGGTTATCGTGCAAGCAGAATATTTAGCTGTGAAAGGTTTGCAGACTATTTTCAATTTGATAGACCGATTAAGAGAGAACTTGAATGCTGACCTTGATATTTTAGGCATGTTGATAACGCAACTCAGTCCTACAATATTTCGTAAAAGTATAGCAAAAACGGTACGCGAAATGTACCCAAAATATGTACTCGATAGCGTAATTCACCAAAATATAACGCTTGCTGAAGCCTCATCGGTAGGCAAGGACATCTTCACTTATGATGCTACTTGCATGGGCGCAAGAGATTATGACATACTCGCACAAGAAATATTAACCAAATAAAGCATTACCACAATGGCAAGAAAAGGATTTAAATTTCACGGTATACTTTCGCAAGCCGAGCAACAACAGGCTGAAAAAGACGTTCGCGAAAAAGGAACTGAAGCGCAAGTAAAGAAAAGTCTTAAAGTGTTAGATGAATTCAAACACCTTATTCCGCCACTTACGCCTGATGAATTTCACAAATTAGAAATAAGCATCATGGCTGAAGGCTGTCGTGACCCCCTCATCGTATGGGATAAAGGCGAAGAATGGATATTGATAGACGGACACAACCGTTATCAAATTTGCCAAAGCCATACCATAGATTATAGCGTAATACTTATGCAATTTGAGGATACTGAAAGTGTTTCAAATTGGATAGTAAATAATCAACTCGGTAAACGCAATGCTACCTCAGAAACCAAAAGTTACCTGCGCGGTCTGCAATATAGCCGCGAAAAGAAAAAAGAAAGCACTTGGCAAAACCTCAGGCAATATAAAGGAACGGAAGAACGTGAAAACCAAGTACTTACAGGTAATACTGCCGGACGATTGGGCGAACTGCACAAAGTGAACGAGAAGACTATCAAACGTGACGAAAAATATGCTATCGCTATAGACAAAATTTGTAATAACAATAGAACACTGAAAGCCGAAATCTTACAGAAAAATATCTTATTGCCAAAAGGTAAAATTACAAAACTTGCAGACGAACCATCTGAAAAACTGGAAGCTCTTGGAGATTGTTTAATGCAAGGTATGATATTCTTAAAAGCATACAAAACCATATTTCCTGAACACCATGAACCCGAAGAAGAAGAACCCGATGACGAGCAGCTGCGAAAAGAAAAATCTATACGAATTATGAAAATGAATATCCTTATAACCTTAGATGCAGTAATAAAAACAAAAAATAAAACACACATCGAAAACCTGCACAAATATTTAGAACAACTCGAACAAAATTTATAAACCTTTATAAACCTTTACATTTTTTTAATTTTATGGGACGCAAATCAATACCTCGCGAACGCAAAATCAACCATGAGAAAATGGGTGATTGGACGCACAAATTATTTCCTTACTTCCAAAAACATGGTTTGAACCATGTTACAATGGACGAAGTGTCTGTATTCTTAGGTAAAAGTAAAACTACACTTTACGATTACTTCAGAACTAAAGAAGACATGTTGGCACTCCTCATCAATGAAAGAATGGACATCATCCGTCAATTCAAAGAACCGTTGAACGACGAACGATATGATTTTAAAACACGCTATCAAAATACAGTGATGTTCCTATCAACCCATATCGCAGACATCTCCAACCTTTTCCTAAAAGATTTGCAAAAACTTTTCCCGACACTTTGGGAAACAGTAATGGCATTCCTTGACGAAAGTGCTATCATCCTTAAAGACTTTTATGCAAAAGGCATTAAGGCAGGGCAATTTAACAACATCAATGGTGGTGTTTTAGTACTTACTGACCACTTATTCTTTCACGCACTTACCAATGCAGATATTCTTGAGCAACAGAAACTTACTATGGAAACTGCTTTTGTAGAATATTTGAAATTGCGTTTTGATGGTTTGTTGAAGTAACATCCTGACATAGAAAATAAAAAATTAATAAAGTGAAAAGTTTAATAAAACTGCCATTTTATCAGCTTTTTATTTCTATTGCACAGCACAGTTTTACAAAAAAATAGGTTTTCCCAATAGCAACCTATTGAAATGCTGCTATTGTTGAGAAAATAAAAAAACAATTTTATGTGCCACCACGCGCCTCCCATCTTCATAAATGGGGGGTGCTATTGGTGCAAAACCTTTAAACCCTTTTGTTTATGCGTTACGAATATATTTTTGTTTTATTGTGTAGCATGAGCATGAGTGGATGCTTGTTATTTAGGCAAGCGCCTGAGTTTCGCCAAACGAATCCAACTGTAACAGATAATACCAGCACCAATCCAATACCTACTTTGAGTACAAAACCAATGAGTGGTGAGTATAAATTGTTGGACAATGCAGATAGTATCCAAATATCGCTGATGCTTGATATTCCGCGCCTTGTTCAAAATCAAACGGCTATCAATAATCTCATACAAGACTTTACGTTTCAGTATGGCATCTTGCCTACCTACACCGCACAACAATATACAGAAACGGCTGTAGTTAGCATTATTGAAAAACAAATTTTGTATTATCGGAATAGCTTTTACGTAACTTTCAATATACCTAAACGCGCTACACCCACAGCTGTCATGATTTTAGAAATCATTGATAAAAAAAATGGTGAGCGTGTAAAATTAGATTTTTCCTTGCCTTATGCAGTTTTAAAAATACGTGAAAAAATAGGCGTTTACAATGAAACGGGTGAAATTCCTTATTTTTCTACTTATTTGCAAACGCGCGACACCCTACAATTTCACGATGTAGCCAAGACAAGCCAGCAATTGTATGTCCGTTACTATAAGCAAGTTTTTGAAGCCGCCAATCCGCCAATGATTACCAATGAGCGCATCATTGTTAAAAATTTGAAATCAGATTCGCTCTTTAAAATCAATACACTTCAAGCTGTCCAATTTAAGAAAGCAGGGCTGTATTTATTACAAACAGACACAACACAATATTATGGCATAAGCCTGTATATCGTTGAGCGCAAATACCCAAAACTCAGCTATATCAAAGATGTGATAGAACCTTTGCGTTATATAACGACAGATGACGAGTTCTTGCAGTTGCGCAACGGTGTCAATACCAAACAAGAAATGGACAAGTTGTGGCTCAAACTTATGAGCAATGACACCAAGTTAGCAAAAAAAACGATACGCGAATTTTACAATCGAGTCAAGTTAGCCAACCGTTATTTTACTACTTATAAAGAAGGTTGGAAAACCGACATGGGCATGGTCTATATGATATATGGTCGCCCAAGCAGAATTATACGCAACAATGACATGGAGTTCTGGTTTTACAATCCAAGCATCACCAATCAAACTGAAATACGCTTCTCATTTGCTAAAAAGCCTAACCAGTTTGTAGATGAAAATTATAGCTTGGTGCGCCAATCTGTTTACGAAAATGTTTGGTATCCAGCCATCGAGCTTTGGAGAACAGGCAAGGCTTTTTAATAATTTGTAAAAATAATTTTCAATACACTTGCTTTTTTACATATTAGTTGTAACTTTGCACCCTCAAAACGAATTTTCGAAACTATAAACATACCCCAAAAATAAAATGGCAAATCATAAATCTGCCCTGAAGCGTATCCGCTCCAATGAAAGAAAACGCCTGCGCAATCGCTTTCAGGTAAAAACTACCCGTACATTTATAAAAAAATTACGTGCTACTAAAGAAAAAGAAGAAGCGAGTGTATTGCTTCGCAAAGTTTCTGCTATGCTAGACCGTCTTGCACGCAAAAGCATCATTCACAAAAACAAAGCCGCTAACAATAAATCAAAGCTCACTAAATACGTGACTTCTTTAGCAGCATAAGGCCGAAACGCCCCGTGATAGTTACAAAAATGCCCTCAACGCCCTGTTGTAGGGCTTTTATCATAATAAATGAAAGACAATAATAACGAATACCTTTCTATAAAAGACTGGGCTGAAGAAGACCGCCCACGCGAAAAACTCATGCTTAAAGGCAAGCAGGCACTCTCTGATGCCGAGCTTATGGCTGTCTTGTTGGGTTCGGGTACGGTATCTATGAGCGCAGTAGAGTTAGCCAAACAAATTTTGCAAGACTCAAACAACAACCTGAATGACCTTGCCAAATGCTCTGTCAAAGACCTACAAAAATTTAAAGGTATTGGCGAAGCCAAAGCTATAACCATAGTAAGCGCGTTGGAGCTTGGGCGCAGGCGCAAAGAAGCCGAACACGTAAAACGGGACAAAATTACAGGCTCAGGCGATGTTTATGAACTCATGAAGCCCCATTTGCTTGACCTCTACTATGAAGAGTTTTGGGTATTGTTTCTCAATAGAGGCAATGCCGTTATTAAGAAAGAAAAAATAAGCAGCGGAGGCGTTTCGGGTACAGTAGCTGACCCAAAAGTAATCTTCAAACGGGCATTAGAAGAAACCGCCTGCGGATTGATATTGGTACACAATCACCCTTCCGGAGCTTTAAAACCCAGCACTGCCGACATAGACCTCACGCGCAAACTACGCGAAGGCGCAAAATTGTTGGACATGCAAGTGCTTGACCACGTGATATTTACCGATAATGGATATTATAGTTTTGGCGATGAAGGCATATAAAAAAGCCCATATTGAAAAATATGGGCGAACAATAAACACTCAAAAAAACAATTTCTAAGCCACTTTTGCTAAAGCGCGTTGCTTTTGTGATACAATGGCTTCTGCAAACCAAATAAACTCTTGCAAAAAGGTGTCAAAACTCTTTGTAAGGGTCTCATCATTGATTGTTTCTTCTGTATCAAAAACATTTTGTACAAATGGCACCAATAGTTTCGCAGGCATAGGAAATGCGCCGATAGAAAGCACCAAGCTTTGCATGTGATGTGAAGCATTGACACCGCCGAACTTGCCTGCCGCTACCGCGACTACGCCTACAGGTTTGCGGTGAAATTCTTTCAAAAGGTAATCCATTGCATTTTTTAAAACGCCTGTATAACTACCGTTGTATTCAGGAGAGATTAATATTATGGCATCTGCACTTGCAACACTTTGCGAAAATTGTGTTAGATTTGTAGGTGGGTTTGCCATTTTATTGAGTCTTTCGGTCATCATAGGCAAGTTCAATTCCGCTAAATCTATCAATTCGACTTCGAGGTTATCTTGTGTTGTTAATTTACGGACAAGCTCATTGGCTACTTTGTGGCTTTGTCGTCCTTCGCGTACACTTCCTAAAATTAGGGTGATTTTCATGTTTTTTGTAAAATAGATATATGTTGATACAACTATTTGTAAACTAAAAAAGTTTCAGTATTATGCCCAATTCCTATTTTTCTTTTAAACAATTTACTATTCATCAAAATAATACGGCTATGAAAGTATGTACAGACGCTTGTATTTTGGGCGCGTACACGCAGATAGCAGGCGCGAAAAGGATAATAGATATTGGGACAGGGACAGGCTTGCTCGCGCTGATGCTTGCGCAACGCGCTCAAGAAGCGTGTATTGATGCTATAGAAATTGATGCAGATGCTTACGAACAAGCCGTTCAAAATGTGCAGGCAAGTTCATTCGCGCCTTGCCTGCGGGTCTATCACACAAGCGTACAAGCTTACGCACCCATAGAAAAATACGATTTGATTATCATCAATCCGCCTTTTTATAACCAATATTTGCAATCAGGCAAGGCACAACAAGACAATGCGTGGCATACGAATACCTTGCCTACCAGCGATTTATTGGAGGCTGTAGTGCGTTTGCTTGCGCCTGCAGGCAAGGTATGGATTTTATTGCCGCCTTATCAAATGACGCTTTTCATAGCTGAAGCCCAACAAAATGGTTTGCATGTGCATCAAACACTTGCTATCCATACACTGCCACAAAAACCTGTTTGGCGTATGATAGCTGCGCTCAGTTTCGTACCGCAAATGCTTATTACAGAAAGGCTTATCGTTTCAGAAACGCCTCAAGTTTATGCTGATGCGTTCAAAGCATTATTAAATCCTTATTATTTAAATCTTTAGCCCATTGTTTTTCTAAAAAGTAATATATTTGCGTTAAACTAATACATGTATATGGCTAAAGACCTGAAAAACCGAGTCAATTTTGAGATTATCCGCTATGCTAATTGCTGGGAAGATGCCGACATTTTGCTCGAAGGCTTGGCACTCGCGGAGGGTAGCAAGGTGCTTTCTATCGGCTCGGCAGGCGACAACAGTTTTTCGCTCCTGGCTACCAATCCTGCGCTTGTGGTCGCAGTGGATATAAACAAAATACAATTGCATTTGATAGCTTTGAAAAAAGCCTGCTTCCAAATATTGACTCACGCCGAGATGTTGGCTTTTTTAGGGTTCACACCTTGCCAAAATAGACTGCCTTTTTTTGAAAAAATAAAGGACACTATAGAAACTGAAGAGGCGCGCATATATTGGCAAAACAACTTGCCTGCCCTGCAACAAGGTATTATTTATCAAGGGAAATTTGAAAAATATTTCCGCTTCTTTGCACACAAAATATTACCGTATATTCATTCAAAAAAGAAGATAGACGCATTGCTCAGTCCTAAAAACGCTACAGAGCAAGCAACGTTCTATCAAAAAAAATGGAATACGTGGCGTTGGCGATTGTTTTTCAATATATTTTTTAGCAAATACATGATGGGCAAATATGGCAGAGACCCTGAGTTTTTGAAGCAGGTTCAAATCCCTGTTTCCACTTATATTTATCAAAAAGCAGCGCAACATTTGCAATCCGAAAACGCACAAAGAAACCTCATTTTACGCTTTAATTTAACAGGCGATTTTGGAAATATTTTGCCACATTATTTAAAAGCTGAAAACTTTGAAGCCATCAAAAAAAATATAGACAACCTCATCATTCACGAAGGGTACGCTCAAGAAGCCATCGACAAGTTCGGGAAATTCGATGCCATGAATTTATCCAATATTTTTGAATATATGGATATGGATTTATTTACAAAAACAACGGAGTCGCTCTCAGCCGGCATGTCTATGGGAGGCAAGTTCGCTTATTGGAATTTGATGGTTTCGCGCCAAATGTCGGCTATTCTTCCTGAAAAGATAACCTACCAAAAAGATATTTCTATCGCTTTGAGTGCCAAAGACAAAGGCTTTTTTTATAATCAATTTGTTGTTGATTTGAGAGGTGGGAGGTGAG
>Ga0163154_10010059_pt1 | contig 10641 bp, 7 predicted proteins | sample OliLakLV19MP9P1_FD_148649 | JGI IMG/M metagenome (GOLD analysis project Ga0163154, IMG submission 148649) | Freshwater microbial mat bacterial communities from Lake Vanda, McMurdo Dry Valleys, Antarctica - Oligotrophic Lake LV.19.MP9.P1 | ecosystem: Environmental > Aquatic > Freshwater > Lake >...
CGGGTCAGCCCGAGCGCACCTTTCCTCAGGGCATCGGACCCTGGCGACTCATCGCGCGTCCGTCCCCCGAAGGATTGGGCGCGAGCGACGTGTTGCCGGCAGTGCGCGCGCTGCTCGCGGAGCGCGATGACGACGCGCACGGATCGGTGTGAACAACGCACCGTCCGCGATGAGCCGCGGATAGTCCCGCGGGGAGGCTCGACTCCGAGGGAACGGACCGCACGCGTGTGTCCACGAAACGGTCGCTCGATACCGATCCGCGTCGCGGCGAATCGCCGCAGATCCTGGCCCGACAGCGCGAACTGCCTGACAGCGCGAACTGCCTGACAGCGCGAATGGCCTGACAGCCCCGCGCGAATCAGCCCAAGATCCGCCGGGCCCTCTCACGCGGATCCTCCGCGTGCGTGAGCGCGTTGAAAACCGCTTCGAGCGTCGCTCCGCCGTGCGCTTCGCGCCGCAACTCGTCGAAAGTGCCGATCGCTGCGAGCCGACCTCGATCCAGGATCGCGATTCGGTCGCACACGCGCTCGGCGACGTCGAGCAAGTGCGACGTGTAGAGCACCGCGCCGCCGCGATCGGCCCACGCGCGCAGGACTTCCTTGATCACGACCGTCGTCGGTGCATCGAGTCCGTTCAGCGGTTCGTCGAGGACGAGAAGCGGCGGCTTGGGCAACAACGCGCAGGCCAACGCGACCTTTTGGCGCATGCCGCGCGAGAACGTTCCGACCGGATCGCCGGCGCGATCGAACAGGTCCAGCGCGGACAACAACCGGTCCGCCTCCGCGCCGATCGCGACCTCCGTCATCCCGTGCAGTCGTCCGACGAGCTCGAGATGCGCCTTCGCGCCCAAGTTCGCGTAGAGCGGTGCGCCATCCGGCACGAACGCCGCGCGACGGCGTGCTTCGAGCGGATCCGTGGCGATGTCGATGCCCGACAGGAACGCGCTGCCGCTGGTCGGCGCCAGGAGCCCGCACAAGATGCGTAGCGCAGTCGTCTTGCCCGCGCCGTTCGGGCCGAGGAGGCCGAAGACCTCGCCCGCGCGCACCTCGAAGGACAGATCGGAGAGCGCCGTGTGCTCTCCGAACGTCCGTCCGACCGACCGCAGCTCGGCGAGCGCCTTCATGACTGATTCACGCTTCGGGCGGGACGCGGTGGATGCCGTTCTGTGTCGCAGCGGCCCGCGTTGCTCTCGGCTCGGTGCGTACCGAGCCCCTCAGAGCGTGAGGAGGGATTCGCGGACCCAATCCACTGCTCTGGAGGAGCAGGTGACCACTGCTCTGGAGGAGCAGGTGACCACTGCTCTGGAGGAGCAGGTGACCACTGCTCTGGAGGAGCAGGTGACCACTGCTCTGGAGGAGCAGGTGACCACTGCTCTGGAGCAGCAGGTGACCACTGCTCTTGAGCAGCAGGTGACCACGGAGAAGTGAAACGCCGTGAAGACGGCCGATCGATGTCTTCACGACCTCTATCGTCGCGGTGCGGCGCCACGGAGCGGCCCAGATGATCTCTGAGCGCGTGCAGGCTCGATTTCTTCACACGCTCTCGCCACGCGAAGCGTCGCCACATGAATCCGAGAGCCCGTAGACTCGATTTCTTCACGGGCTCTCAGTCGAGGATCGAGTCCGCCTCGTAGACGAGGGCCGTGACACCGACTTTCGTCGTGACCTCTTCGGCGATCTCCGCGAGCTTCGCCTTCGTGACCGACTTCACCTTCTTGCCGAGGCCCTTCTCGGACCGCAGAAGGTGAACTTCGCGCGGCTTCAGTTCGCCGACCTTCTTCATCCAGGCCTTGATCTCGGCGTCGCTCGTGTTGTCGATCCCGTCGCCCTTCAGGAAGCGCGTCTGGAGGATCAAGTTCTCGGCCGTCGAGAGCCCGGCCATGAGCGTCGTGTACTCGGCCGACTTGCGACCGGTCAGCGCCGTGAAGGTCTTCGCCGAACCCCATTCCATGCGCAGGTACACGCGATCGAAGAGTCCGAGGACGCGACGCAGCGCCGGTTCTTCGAGGTAGGGGTTGTCGAGCGCGAGGACCAGCTTGGCCTTGCCGAACCACTTGTTGCGCAGGTCGCGCATGTTCTCCGCGATCTCGCGGAAGGCGGGGTGCTGCGTCGGGTCGGCCGCGGAACCGTAGACCGCGATCGCCTCGATCTTCTCGCCGGCCTTCGAGATCCGGATCATGTGCCGGGCGGCAGTCGTCACGACGACCGAGGCGCGCGGCATGCGGTTCTCCCGGCTGACGGCGAGCGCCATGTCCTGGGAGCCGAGATCGATGCCGAGGATGCTGCCCAGCCGACTAGCCTTCCGGGGGCCCGAAAAGATCGGGCAGTCCGTGACGGCGACGACGGGGACGATGGGTGTTGTTACGGCTTCGGCCATGGAGAGCGCGGTGCGGGGGTGCCTGCTGGGGGGGCAACGATCCCCGAAGAGGGACTCTGCGAGGATACCTCGAACGTCGATTCCTTCCCAGACCCTGGGGGCATGGGCCGGCCGCGCGTCCCGGCCCACAAGAGCAACGCGACAGCGGTCCCCAGACGCCAGGGATGCTGCACAGCGAGGCGCCACCAAGCCAGCAACCAGGGTTCTCCTACAGCTTCGGGCGTCGCGGACTGGACCTCATAGAGGAGCCAAAGTGCCAACAAAGCACCGAGGAACGACCGTTGCGCTCGTTGCCAGTCCATTCCCTGCTGCGCTGGACGGCGCCGCGACTCCTCCACCGGGGTCTCCGACATCGTGCCCTCCAGAGACCCGACGCTCGGGACCTCCGCCGGTCGCGGGTCAAAGCGCGGATTTCGCGCCGGTCGTGCAACGCGCGATCAAGGCGTCGAGCGGCCGGAACACGACCTCCCAGTCGTAGTTCGCCTCGACGAACCGGCGGGCGGCTCGGCCGAGCTCCAGCGCGGTCTCGGGGGCTTGGAGGAGCGCCGTGACCTCGCGCGCGAAACCGGCGGCGTCGTCACGGACCCGGAAGTCCCGGCCGTCGACACCTTCGACACCCTGTGTCGCGCACGTCGTGCCCACGACCGGCAGACCCATGGCCATGGCCTCGAGGACCTTGTTCTGGATGCCGCGCGCGATCCGCAGCGGCGCGACGGCGACGGATGCCTGGCCCATCCAGTCGCGGGTGTCCTGGACGAATCCCGTGACCAGGACGCCGGGGACCTCCGTCAGCCGCTGGACCTCGGGCGTCGGGTTCGAGCCGACGATCGAGAACGTCGCGTCGGGGACTTCGCGGCGGACGAGCGGGAGGATCTCGCGCACGAACCACGCGCAGCCCTCGGCGTTCGGGAGGTAGTTCATGACGCCGGTGAACACGATTCGGCCGCGCTCGCGACCGTTCCAGCGCGGCGCGAAGTAGGCCAGGTCGACGCCGTTCCGGAGGACTTCCGCGCTGGCACCGGGGATCTCGCGCTCGAACACGGCGCGCTCGAGCGGCGTGCACACGACGTTCGCGGCGAAAGTGCGCGCGATGCGTCGCTCGAACTCGAGCAGCGTCCGATGCTCACGCGCGTAGACGTGTCGCATGGGGAAGCTGGAGCGCTCGGCGTACTGCCGCCACTTGTCCGAGTCGAGCTCGCCGAAGTGCATGATCCGCGGCAAGCGCGGATGGGACTCGAGGAAAGCACCCATCGACGACGAGTACGCGTACGCGAGGTCCGAGTCCGGCGCGAGCGCATCGACCGCCGCTTGCACCTCGCGCGACCCGTAGACGCCGAGCGTGAGCGGTCGACGCGTGAGGAGAAGCGGCAGCGCGCCGAGCTTCGCCGCCCGATCGTGGTACTGCACCGTCGTCGTCGGAAACCCCTTCTTCCGCAGCTCCGCCGCCGCTTCTAGATCCCGCTCGTCGTGCGCGAACGCAACGATCCTCACCTCGTGCGTGCGCCCCATGCGCTCGACGAGGCGCCACGTCGTGATCTTGTCGCCACGATTCGGCGGATAAGGAACACGCTGCGAAAGGAACAGGATGCGCATGAACGCGCCTCAGTTAACAAAGTCGCCTAGCTCATTCATCAACTGGGACGGACACCCACGAAGGAATGCCAGCGGCCGCGCACGGGTCGTCCTTCGATGTGGAGACCGGCAGCGGTCAGCGCGTGGTCTGTGGCTTCGGCGTGCTGCGCGGGGCAGCCGGACAGGGCGAACCAACCGCTTGGGCGGAGGCAGGCGCGGAAGTCCGCGGCGTGGAGCTGGAGCACGTCGGAATAGATGTTGGCGACGAGGCCGTCGAACGGGCGGTCGCGGACGGGAAGCAGCTCGAAGCCGCCGGTGGCGAAGTGACAAGTCGAGGAAACGGCGTTGCGCTCGGCCAAATCGCGCGCGTTCGGCTCGGCGTTCGGGTCGATGTCGAACGCGACGACTTCGTCGGCGCCGAACAGGGCGGCCGCGACCGCGAGGATTCCACTGCCGGTTCCGCAATCGACGATGCGATTGCCCGGGCGCACGCGTTCTTGGATCGCGCGCAACATCATCCGCGTCGTCGCGTGGCGACCGCTGCCGAAGGAGGCGCCGGGCTCGAGCACCATGGTCACGTCGGTCGGTCGGGTCTCGGACTTCGTCCAGGGCGACAGCACGCACAATCGTCCGACGCGGAACGGCTTCCACACCTTCATCCATGAGGTCGCATAATCTTCGGGTGGAAGCGGTTTGAACTCGACGTCGAGCGACGCGAGCGAGTCGTCGCCCGTCGTCATCGCGAGCGCCGTGAGCGCCGCGACGATGCGCGCGCGATTCACTTCCGTGTCGTCGCGGCGTGGGATGAACGTGCGCACGTACTCGAATCCCTCGGGCGCGGCCGCCACGCCGAGCGAAGGTCGCCCGAACGCGACGCTCGTGCACGGCCCGTCCTGCATCGTCTCGGCGACGAGTTCGTGCCAGCCGATCGGCGCGAGGACGCGCACTTCGGTCCAGGCGGACAACGCACTCATACCGCACCCTCTTCGCGTTCCGTCGTGCCGCCGGCGAACGCGTCGAACGGTGTGTCGAGTCCGCGCTCGCGCACGGAATCGGTGAGGTCCATGTGCTGCAAGGCTTCGCGGACACAACGATCCGTGTCACCGCGCACCAGCCGCGCTAGTTCGCCCGCACCGTCCGCGTTCGCGCCGTCGAGCGTCGTCGCCACCGGCAGTTCACGCAGGAACATGCGGTGCTTCGGCTCCAGAGCGCGCGGGTCGAGCACGAACACGCACCCGCGGTCCGACTCACGCCGCATCAAGCGACCGAAGCCTTGGCGGAACTTCGACAAAGACTTCGGCATGTAGATGCGCTTCCTGTGCTCCCCCGTTCCAATCGCAGCGCATTGAGCCTGGTGGTAGCGATCAGGCACGCCGTAGGGGAGCTTGACGATCACGACGTATTCCAACGCCTCGCCCGGAAAATCCGCGCCGTACCAGAAGGTGTCGACGCCGAGCAGGACCGAGCCGATGCGTGCGCGGAACAGGTCGGCGAGCTCTTCCTTGACGGTGCCTTCCTGGTTCTGGAACCAGAACGGAATGCGTCGCGCGCGGAAGAAGCCCACGAGTTCCTCGCCTACGCGCTTCATGTCGCTCGCATTCGTGAACAGGACGAGCATGCGCCCGCGCGTTCGTTCGCCGAGGTGCGCGACGAAACGGCGCACGTAGGCGAGGAACGCGTCCTTGTCGCGTTGCACGGACGGCGCGTCCTTCGGGATCGCGACCAGCACACGGCTCCAGTCGAAGACGTCCGGCGCCTTGAATGTCCGCACGATGGAACCGACCCGATCCTCGCCGTCCGCCGGTCGCTCGGCGCGATCGAGACCGAGATAGGCCTTGGCTGCGTCGAAACCACCGCCGAGCCATGTCGTCGCCGAGAGAAATGCCGCCGATGCGAGCTCGGGATAGTACGCGCGTCCGAGCACCTCGTTCGGCAGCAAGACGCGCGCGGCGAGCACGAGTCCACCGCGCGGTTCCGGCTCGACGTCGTAGAAGTACGAATCCGCGAAGCTCGGCTTCTCGTCCTCGAGCGGCAGCCACGCGCCGATCGTCTGCAACGCTTCGTCGAGATCGGAGCGCGAGATGTCGAGAGCACGGCGCAGTTGGGACGCGCCGCGCAGCGGCATGTCCGCGATGCGCTCGGCGAGTTCCGCGAGCGATGTCTCCAGCGCGGCCCCTGCGTGAGAAGTGGCGATTCGCGCGCGAATGAGTGCACCGCCCTGCTGCTCGGCGTATTCGCGCATCAGGAAGTGCTGTTCGCTCTCGGGTCGAACGCGCAGCTCCTCGCGGCGCCACAGGTCGAAATCGACAGCCGCTTGCTCCAAGTCCTCGACGCATTCGAGCAGCGCCTCGTGCGCGCCTGCGCACAGCTCGACTTGGTCTCCCGACGGCGAGCCCGCGAGCACTTGTCGCTCGAGTCGGTCGAGCACTGCGCGCGAGTACGGCCTGTCCGACTGACGGATGCGCGACAGGATGCCGCGCAGCTCGCGAAAGGGCAGCGTGCGGCTCCACGCGTTGTGCGCCTGCTCGTGCAAGTGTTCGCACTCGTCGAACACCAGGCGACGGAAGAACTCGGGACGCGCCAGTGCGAACGCCTGGTTCACGAGGACGACGTGCGATTTCTCGGCGCGTTTCCTGGCGACTTCCGCGCCGCACGCGACGCGATCGGCCTTGTGCGTGCAGCAACCCGATTGACCGCGAACGGTGCGCAGCAAGCTCTCGAGCGACTTCTGGTACGTCGTGCCCGACGTGAGACGGATCGGCGCCCGACGCGGCAAACGGTCGAGGTCGCTTTCGAGGTCCGTCATCGCGAAGACCGCGAGCTGCGTCCACGCGAGCCAGGATTCGCCCGTTTCGTCCTCCGGAACGCTCGTTTTCAGCGCGCGCCAGCACAAGTAGTTGTCGCGGCCCTTCAGGATCGTGACGCGCGTGCCCGGAGCGACGCCAGCGTGCGCCAACGCCGCGAGTGCGCGCGGGACTTCACGATCCAGCGCCTGTTCTTGCAGCGCACGTGTGTACGTCGCGATGCCGATGCGCACGTCGTGGCGACGCGACCACAGAAGAGCCGGAACGAGGTATGCGAGCGTCTTGCCGGTTCCCGTCGGCGCGTGCACGAGCAACAGCTCGCGCGTGCCGAGAGTGCGCGCGACTTCGCGGGCCGTTTGATGTTGGCTGGCTCGATAGGATGCCGCGCCGCTCGTGTGCGCGAAGCTCGCCGGCAAGTGCCGCTCGAATACTTCGTCGAGCACGATCTCGTCCGCGTGCTCGAAGGGCATGTCGCCCTCGCGGTCCGCGGGCACGTTGTCGAGCGCGGACCAGCGCTCCATCTCGCGCGCGCAGGCAGGACGCGCGTCGTCGAGCAAGGCCTCGATCGATTCGGTCGAGCGCGCGAAGGTCGACAGCCGTCCGTCGAGGGCGTCGTCGATCGTGCCGAGACCCCACGTCGAGGGCGTATCGAGGATCGAGAGAGCGAGGCCCATCCGCGCGGCCGCGGAACCGTCGTTCGAGGCGAGACCGCGCCACGCGCGCGTCGCAGCCGCGGAGAGGAGCCGCAGGACGGGCTCTTCGAGCGCATGGACACGCCGAGCGAGTTCGGTCGTCGCTCGCCGCAAGTCCATCGGCCCGAAGGCTCGTGCAGGTGCCGACGCGAGCAACGCCACGAGCCCTTCGCGTTTTCCGGCTAGACGTCCAGGCAGGAAGAGACCGCACAGTTCATCGAGTCCGACCGTTGCACCCGTCGTCTCGCCGGTGATGTGCTCGTGCCAGGACTCGAACGCCTCCGCGTCGGGCACCACGAGCGGCAGGGGACCGAGGAACGCGCGTAGTTCCGACCAAACCTCCTCGACGCCGCGCGCGGCTTCGAGGTCCGCCGCGCCCAGCCCAAAAGTTCGCGCAGCAACCAGCATGTTCCCCGCGGGCCGGCAGATCGCGTCGAAGGTCTCCCATCCCGACCCGTCGATCGACGGACGGATGGCATGGACGCGCACGAGGGCATCGATCGCGGGGTCGGGTCCGCTCGCCCAGGGCACGACGAACGCGGGCCGCGGGCCACGCGTCGGCGTGCGCGGTAGAGCGCTTTCGAGCGTGCTCTTGGCGTCGTTTCCAGGACGGATCACGAGGCGCATCATGCGCACGCGCTGCGATGGACGCACGGGTTCGTCACGGGCGTGCGGTACCGATTCGTCGATCCTCGCCGAACGATGTCGACGGGCGCGCCGTCGGATGGGCAGCACGCGGGCGAATGAGGTTCGGCGCACGAACTCCGACTGCCTCGTAGCCATCGAGGTCGCGAGTAGGAGGACCGGTCGATTCCCCGCTCTTTCGGTCGGCGTCAGTTCTTCATTGCACCGTTCTTCATTTGCACCGTCGGAAAGTCGTCCGTTCGCTGCACGGACTCCCGGCCACTGCCCTCGGCGTTCCAATCGAGCGCGCTCATCCGACCTTCGCACGCACGATTAACACTCCAGGTGCGATGTCGGGCCCAAATCCGCGTGACACGGAGATCCGGGCTCTCGGTTCGCTTCGTACCGAAGACTGCGCGCCCCCTCCGCACCATCGATTCAGAAGTCCGGAATCAGGATCACACCATGCAAGTCAAGTCGTGTGCGGCGCTGTCAGCCGCCGCCCTATTCGTGTCGGCGACGGCCGTCATCGCCTCCAATCACCGCGAGGCGCCCATCACGGCTCTCGATCACAAGGCCGACATCACGGACCTCTTTGCGTTCGTTAGTTACGACGGCGCAGCGACCCAATCGTCCTCGCCGACGAAGGTCACGCTGATTCTCGCGGTGGATCCGCTGCTCGAGCCCGCGAACGGCCCGACTCTGTTCCCGTTCGATCCGAGCATCCTCTACGAGATTCGCATCGACAACGATCACGATGCGCGTGAGGACAAGATAATCCGTTGGCGCTTCGCGACGCAGTATCAGTTGCCCGGCGTCTACACCTCGGCCGCCGGAGTCGGACCATTCGGTGCGAATGCTCCGGGCACGAATACTCTCGTCGTGCCGCCGCGCATCACGAGCTTGTCCGACGTCGGTCTGAATCTGCGCCAGACGTACACGTGCGAAATCGTGGACACGAACACGGGAGCGATCACCGCTCTCACGCAGACGAACGGCAGCGCGTTCGTCGCCTGCCCCGCGAACATCGGGCCGCGCACGATGGACTACGAGGCGCTCTTCAACGAAGCCACCTACGCGCTGCCGAGCGGAGTTTCCGTCTTCGCGGGCACGACCGACGACGCGTTCTGGATCGACCTAGGCGCCACGTTCGACACCGCGAACTTCCGCACGTTGGGCAGCGGGATTCCCGGCGTGCTGACGGCGGCCGAGGACGCTGCGAAACGCAACTTCGTGAGCGATACGATCTCGGGCTACGCCGTGAACACGCTCGCGATCGAGTTGCCGATCGGCATGTTGACGTCCACCGGCGCGATTGCGCCCTCCACGTCGCCGGCTGCCGTGATCGGAGTCTGGGGCGTCACTTCGCGCCCGATGACGACCGTGCGCATGGCTCCGAATGCGCCCGTGGAGACCGGGCCGTTCGTCCAAATCCAGCGCATGGGTAACCCGTTGATCAACGAGCTCGTGATCGGTATCGGCATGAAGGATCGCTTCAGCATGAACGAGCCGGCGAACGACTCCCAGTTCGCGAGCTTCTTCCTCGACCCGCCGATCGCTCGCATCGTCGAGGCGCTGTACGGCGGAGCGCTCGTCGTCCCCGATGCTCCGCGCAACGACCTGTTGCCGCTCGTGACCTATGCGGCGCCGATCGTGCCCGCCGGCACGCCCGCCGGCCCCATCGCGGACCTCCTGCGTCTGAACACGGGCGTCACACCGACGCCGACGTTCAACGCCAGCCGACTGGGTGTCATCGGCGGTGATCCCGCCGGTTATCCGAACGGCCGTCGAGTGTTCGACGATGTGACGGACATCACGCTGCGCGTGGCCGTCGGCGGTGTTCTCGCCGCACCGTTCCCGGGTTACACCGCGGGCGTGAACGACCGTCTCGGTGACGGCGTCAATCAGGACGATCAGCGCTACCACCGATTCTTCCCCTACGTCGGCTCCTGCCCGAGCGGTCGCAATCGCCGGCACGTCGATCCGGGTGAACCGGGTGGCGGTCCGGTGAACTGAGGCCACCGAACCGTTCGAAGCGGGCCGGACATCGCTCCACGCGAGCGGTGCCCGGCCCATCTCATTCGGAGAGGGTGCCGTCGACTGAGTGTGCCCCGGACTCCGGGAGCGAATCGTGACCGAGGCCCCTCCAGATCCTCGACGAGCAGGCTTCGACGAGCCGCTATGCCGCGCGTGGGCAGGGGCGCTTGACGATCGATCCCATGGAGTTGCCGGCGCTGGTGACAGATCACCTGCAAAGGGCCCGGTGCGAAGGGCAGGGAGCCGTCTTCTCCTACAGGTCATGACCTTGAAGGTGCGTCTTTCGGACAGGCCCACACGCCTGACCCCGCCACTTCGATCCGCCGCCTCGACGAATCGGTCGGAGGTCCGCTATCCTGCTCCGCCTTTTCCTCGCGGCCGCTGCTTCGAGGATGCCACCCGGCACCGCCCCTCGAACCCCGATACGCGCCCTGACGATCCGATGGAGATCACGACGATCCAGTACGACGGTTACGAGAAGGTGGTCCGCTGCCGCGACGTGAAGTCCGGCCTGCACGCGCTGATCGCGGTGCACG
>Ga0163154_10010060_pt1 | contig 10641 bp, 3 predicted proteins | sample OliLakLV19MP9P1_FD_148649 | JGI IMG/M metagenome (GOLD analysis project Ga0163154, IMG submission 148649) | Freshwater microbial mat bacterial communities from Lake Vanda, McMurdo Dry Valleys, Antarctica - Oligotrophic Lake LV.19.MP9.P1 | ecosystem: Environmental > Aquatic > Freshwater > Lake >...
AAAACGCGCAACGCCTTTCTCGCGGACGCCCGGTGCGGGGGGGCCGCGGGAGGCGGAGTGAGCTCTTCCAGGGCGCGCCGGGCGTCCGCGAGAAAGGCGTTGCGCGTTTTCGCGGCGGCTTTTGCCACCAGGATCATATCCTCGGATTGCGTGGTGTCATCGATCCGTGGCAGCAGCTCTTTTGCGGCCTGCTCGGCTCGCTGCTGGGATTCATCGAGCTGTTCCATCGCGCCGCGAGCAGCCGCCAGAAGGCGTTCGCGCTCCACGAGCGGCGCGTCGTTGGAGGCTTGCCGGAGTTCGTTTGCTTTCACTTTGGCCGAGTTGGCGGCGCGGGCAACGTCGGCGAGAACCGCCTGGAGGTTCTCGCGATCCCGCAGGGTTTCGGCGTCCTCGGGATCCGTGGCGGAGGAAGTGATCAAGATCCGAACGATGTTCGAGTGCGACTTGCTATTCTTCAGGTCGGTGGCGGTGAGGCGCGTGAAGATCTCGTCCCCTGTCCGCAACTCGAGCGTCTGCAGATCCCACTTCAGGCCCACCGCGTATGGAGATGCGGGGCGCTCGGCCAGCGTGCGCGCGGTAGTCCAGTCCCCGCTTTTCGTCCGTGTTTCTTGGGAGACCGAGAGAAGCCCCACATCGTCCGAGGCTTCTCCGACCAGGTGTACCACGCCGCCGGGCGGCATAGTCTGATCGCCCTGAGGAAGGTCGATCCGGACGGCCGGCACCAGATCGGCTCGCACGTCGATGAGGTATTCCGGGCTGAAGCGGTTTTCGAATCCCGTCGCCTCGGCGATCAGGCGGACCTTGTAAGTGCCGGGACGGGTGAGGGGGAGCGTGGTTGCGAGGGTGTGCTCTCCACGCACTTCGAGCGGGATCGATGCGCCAGATGGATTCTCTGAGGCGGCGGCACCTCGATAACACCGAAGCCGCGTTGCGCTACGATCTCCTCTACGACAAACTCACGCCCGAGGAGCGGACCAAGGTCGAAGAAACCTTCCGGGGCTACATCGATCACCAGGTGGCGGACGGGCGGGAATACAACAAGACGAATTGGTTGCCGAACATGCAATGGCCGAGACCCATGGCGGCCCATTTCATGGCGGCGGCGATGGGGGACAAGGCCCTGATCGAGAAGCTCTGCAAGGGGCCCGCCGGGTGGTTCTACTACTGGGACTCGTATGTGAGCGACGGCCGCTTCTACAACGAAGAGTTCGGCAAGCAGTTCTCCATGAACGGCCAGGTGCTGATGTTCGGTATCGCGTTGCGCAACCTCGGGCTCGACGCCTGGGGCTTCGGATACAAGGGCAAAGGCGGGGGAACTGTCCAGAACTACATCGGGTCGTACTGGGATATCCTGCTGCCCGGGATCGATCTCGGCACGCCGCGCATGATGTACGGATATTTTACGAGCGGGGATCAGCGACACGGATCCCCGCATCACGTGTTCCCGACGCACTTGTTTCGCGGTCTGTTTCCCGGCGGGGAACTCAAAGCGTTACGCATGGATCTCCGGGAGCTCTGGACGTCGAACCGGATGACCGGCGTGGATCACGCGATGATCCCGGGCCGCGGGGGCAATATTAACCGCGGCATCTCCAAAATGGGACCCCGGCTGTGGTTCGAGTTGGGTTACAAGTTGTTCCCGGACGATCCCCGGTTCCTGTTCGCGCTTGAACAGATGTCGCCCCCCGGCGCCAAGGAATACATCCCGACCCCCTATTTTCTACTGGATCCGGTCAAGCTCGGCGGGCCGGCGCCGGATGCCCCTTCGTTTGTGGCGCCCGAGCGCGGGATCGCCATGCTGCGCGCGGATGAAACGCCCGCCTACTGGACCTCACCCGCCCCCGCCGTGGCGGTCCGATTCGCGAACAACTACGTCCACGAAGTCTCCGACTCGTTCGCCCTTGCGAACTATCATGCGTTCAATCGCATGCTCCTCGCCAGCGGTCAGACCTGCAACGATTACGCCAGCAACGATCCTGATTTTTCGGCCTCGATCCGCTCCCACACCGGGGCGATGGTCGATCATGCCGAGCCCGGCAAAGTCAACGGACTGGTCCCCCGCTTTGCCGCGTATCCGGAAGCCAAATTTCTGGCGATCCGCGGCACCTTGAACGAAGGCGTGGATCAGACCCGCGCGCTTCTGCTGACCCGGGAATACCTGCTCGACCTGACGCGGCTCGTGGCGGATCGGGAACGGACCTTCACGTGGCTGGCGCAGCCGGTCGGGCGTCCACAGGGACTTCAAGGATTCCAGGAGTATCCTGAGATGAGCAAGCGGCTGACGCCGCTTCCGAAATCGAATCTCGACCAGGTCAAAGGGGCCAATTTTGAGGATGCGATGCGGCTTGAAGCCGGTGCGAAGCCGTGGTCCATCGCCATGGTGCAGGATGCGGGTCCCGAGGCTGAGAAGGAGTCGGTCGGCCGGGCGTGGTTCGATCGGGGGATCGGGGTCCGGATCCAGATGACCGGGACGACCGGGACGACCGGGACGACCGGGACGACCGGGACGACCGGGACGACCGGGACGACCGGGACGACCGGGACGACCGGGACGACCGGGACGACCGGGACCGAGGTGATGATCGGCAAGCGCCCGCAGTTCTTCTCGAAGAGCAAACAGAAGAATGACGGGAAAGACACGGAAATGATTGAGCAGGAGAGCGAGGCGTATGGGGCGAGCACGATTGCGGTGGAGCGCAAGGGGAAGGAAAGCAACTTCACGGCGCTCTGGGAACCTTTCGAGAAGGGCAAGCCTGCAGGGCTCACCATCGAGTCGCTTGCGGAGGAACCCACCGGGGTTCTGCTCAGGGTGAAGGGTCCCGGTTGGACCGACCTGATCGCGATTCGGACGGGAGACGGGGCCGACCAGGAGGATGCCGTCGGCGGGCTCAAGGTTAAAGACCATGCCTGGTTGCGCGTTGCGGGTGGCAAGGTTGTGTCGCAGGGGGGTTGGGGCGATGTGAAGGAGGCCGCCGCAAAGGTCCGATGAAGGAGGCCGTGGTCGTTCTCCAGTCGCTCCCAAGCCGCCTCGTTCCCCGGCTGCTGTGCGCCCCCGAATCCACCACCCGAGCGCCTGGTTGCGCAGTTTCTCAAGCGCTCCGGGTCGCAATCCAATCCCCTCTCGCTCCTCAGCTCACGCAAGTTCAAGCTCGTTCTGAAGCAGCGCGTTGACCCCCTTCCACTTTTCCGTCGAGCGAACAGGGAAGCCGAGAGCAACCCGGGGGAACAAGGATCTCCAGTCGCCCTGGGCGGCTCACACACCAAACCTGCCGCTTTGACGAAGTCCGCCGGGCTCGGTGCCGACTGGTGGCTGGCGAGGAGCGAACGAGCCCCTCGAGTGGTCCCGGTAAACCGATGGCGGGATGCCTTCCAGACTTCGGAAGACGAGGGAAAGGCGCCGTGGGTCGTTGAAACCAGTGCGGTCGGCGATTTCCTTGATGGCGAGTTGAGTGTCGAGCAGGAGTTGGCGGGCCCGGCCGATTCGTTCCCACTCGACCTGTGCCCGGAGAGACCGCCCGAGGGCCGCCCGGCACCGTCGATCAAGCATCCTGCGCGAAACGGGAATCTGGCGCAGTGCCAACTGGAGCACATCGGGTTTGTGCAACTGCTCGCGGATTGCGCGGACGGCGCGCATGACATGCGGGTCAGTTACGGCGATCACGTCGGTGCTGCGGCGGGTCACCACCCTGAGCGGGGCGATCCGTTGCGGGGGTGGGCGCGTCTTGGGGTTGCGGCGCATTCGGTGCAGCGTGCGGAGGGCGGCGCGTCCGATCTGCTCACCCGCCAGTTCGACGCTCGAAATCTCGTACCCCCACAACTCGTACTGCTCATGGTCGTTGTCGACACCGAGGACGGAAACTTCGTCCGGGACCTTGATGCCGGCGAAGTCACAGGCTGCAAGGGCGTGCCGGGCCCGAAAGTCGTTGCAGGCGAAGATGCCGACGGGTTTCGGGAGTTTGCGCAACCATTGGGCGACTTGACGCCACAGATGCTCCTTGCTCCGAGCGAAATCGGGAACCCGCGATTGCTCGACCTGATCGTCCAGCCTGCAAGAAAAACCTAATCTCTCGAGTCGCGTGACAAATCCCCTTTGGCGGAGGTCTGAGAAGTGGAGATCCATGCCGAGGAACCCGAAATGATGCAGGCCTTTGCCCGCCAGATAGTCCGCGGCCATGTGCCCGACCGCGAGATCGTCACTAACCACCCGGGGAAGGGTGATTGCGGCGCACGCGTTCGAAATGTTCACGACGGGAATACGAGTTAGGCGCAGTTGCTGTTCGCGCTTCTTGGTGTAGACCGGTCCAATAAGCCCTGCAAATTGCCCAGCCCTCAAGGAGCCGCGGTCGAGAAATCGTTCGATGACGAAGCGATAGCCCAATTGATGTTCCCGCGCTTCCAGCACCACGCCGCGAAGAATGGCGGCTTGAAGGCTTTGGGAGCGATCGAGTCCGAGAACGATCACAGGGGTCGTGTGGGGGCGTTGTGCGGGCGACATCAACTTCCATTAGGCGTCCCACGCCCCCAAATGTCAAAAACGGAGTGGGGATGTCTCAAACCGGTATTGCCGTGCTGCCTTTACTCCGGAAGGATCACCGCGCTGATCAGCAGCCTGATGCGGTTCCTGCGGGGGCAGGGGCCGCGGAGGGTGGAAGTCCGGTTCGTGGCCTGCGGGGGCAGGTTGCGGCCGGACTTCTCTTTTTTAGCGGACCGTGTCGCAGTCGGAAACGGGCGACCGGGTTGCCCGGATGTCAAAAACGGAGTGGGGATGTCTCAAATCGGTATTGAACCGGTGGATGTGGAGGCCGACTATTTTATACCGTTTGGAACCCCCTCCATACTTGATGGCCTTCTCTCGCCCAATCCTGTTCACCGTTGCCACTCTTGTGGTGCTGAGCGGAACCACGATCTGGTTCAGCGCCCGGCGCGGCGTCGAGCGTGTCGAGAACGCTGCCGGCGCGGTGGCCGCGAACGAAGCGTCTGGGGAGAGCCTTGAATCCCGCGCCGTGAAGCTCTTTTCGGGAACGCAGGCGGGCGATCTGAGTGTGGCGGACTGGAATGCCCTGGCTCGGGCTCACCGGGGAGCGGTCGCGAAGGTGATTGAGTCGGCCCCAGCGGAGGCCATCGAGTTGGGACTCTCGGCGAACGCCTGGCGGGGTCGCATGCCGCCGGAGGCCGAGAAGGAGCTTGAACGGTTTTACACAGGCCCCGGGGACCTGTTGCTGCTTGCCATCTGCGGCGGGCACCCGGACGGCGATCCGCATGGTGCCGAGTGCCGGATGCAGCCCCTCGTACGAGTCGGCAACGAAACATTCAAGGCGTCGTTCGCCGATCCCACATGGAGGCACTTGCTCAACCGCACGGCGCCCGTTACGGCGGTCCTGATCGGCGACAGAGCGGCTGTCGCGGTCCCGTCGGCAGCCGATCCATTAGGCTTCGCCGAGGTTCCCGCGTCGCACGCGGATTTCGCGCACCCTGACAGTCCTTCCACCCGATGATTCGACCCACCCTTCATTATTCCCGTTTGGTCGGCTGGCTATCTGCGTTTGTTTTCTTCGCTCGTCTCCTGTGTGCGTGTGCGCTGGTGTGCACAGCCATCGCCGCCATTCCCGGCCTCCACGCGCAGGTGACCTCTTCCCATGCTCATGGCGGAAAACGCGCACTGGTGGTCCATATTTACGCCGCTGGCGAAACCCTCCCGGATGCTTCGGCCATTGCGGCCACCCAAACCGCGACCAACACGGATTTCGGCTTGGGCGGGAACGCCACCACCCCCCCGGCCTCGGCCTCACCCGCGGGCACGGTGAACGACTTCTTCCGCCGCAATTCCTACGGCAAAACCTGGTTCTACGAATCCAGATTCTACGCCGTCCAGGTCGATGGCACCCGCGCCAGCTACGGCAGTGATTTCGACGCAATGAGCAATGCGGCCGATGGCAAAATCGCCTCTATTCACGGGGATAACGCCAACAACTACGACCGCCGCATCTACATGAACGTCGCGGGCGTGGGCAATGGTTTGGCTTACGTGGGGGGGACCAGGAGTTTCTACGGCAGTATCAGGGAGGTCAGCCACACCACGGTGCTGCACGAGCTCGGTCACAACGGTGGCCAAGGTCACGCCACCCGGGCGGCGTTCAACAACGCCAGTTGGTGGAATTTCGTCGGCACCGATGGTTCCAATTACTCCCATCCTTATGACGTCATGGCCGTGGCCGCGGGCGACTTCGGCATCATCGGGAAATACTACGGCAACTATCTCGTCCTCAAAAATTCTGCGACGAACGATGCCCAGGGCCTGCAGATCCAGGCACTGACCAACAGTGCGGCCAATTCCGGCACCTACCGGATTTATGCGCACGATGTTCCCACCATCGTCGCCACTGCTCCCGAAACCACCCTGCGCGGCTTGCGTATCGACCGCGAGCCTGCCGCCAGCACCTTTCAATCTTACTGGCTGGAATTTCGCGCCAGCACCTTGCCCAACGCCGCCAATTACTCGACCAATCCGTATGTCCAAAACGGACTGCTCGTGCATATCAACCAGAACGCCTACACCGGCTCCGACTACTATTTCAGCGATACGGCGGCCCGCTCCCGCTGGTTCGAACAAGACGGCTACGATATGTCCATCCCGGTCGGTCGCACCGTCTCCGACCCTCAGCGCAACCTTCACCTCACGCCCGTCGCCCGCATCGCCACCACCCCGCCCTCGATCGACGTGATCGTGAACTTCGGGGCCTTCTCCGGCAATCAGTCCCCTGTCCTCACCACGCTCACCGCGAGCGCATTGACTCCCACCACCGGGCAATCCGTCACCCTCACCGCCACGGCGACGGATGCCGACAACGACACCCTTTATTATTCGTGGGACTTCGGCGACGGCACCCCCTCCACCACCAGCAGCGCCACCCAGACCCAGTCCTGGCCAACCTCCGGCACCTATCGCGTCCAGGTTCAGGCCAGCGATGCCAAGGGCAAGGTCGCCTATCGATCCCTGCTCGTAAACGTCGGCACGCCCGCGACCCTCACTCAGGTGATCCGCGGTCGAGTGTTGAGCGGCGGCATCGGGGCCGGCGGTGTGCGCGTCTCCATCGGAGATTGGAATGACAACGTTCCGGAATACCGTTCCGTCCTCACGGACAGTGATGGCACTTACGCCATTCCCGGCGTCTCCAGCGGCGCTTGGACGATCACCCCGCTCGTTGCCAACAGCAGCGTCACCGGCACAGCCGTCCCGACCTCTCAGGCGGTGACGGTGGTCACCGGACGTGACGTCGTCGCGGGGGACATGGGTTACCCCCAGGCGGGCGCGGCCAACACCCTCACGGTGTCCCCCGGCACCGTGGTGATGGAAGTCGGACAATCCCTCGCCTTCGCCGCCACGAAATGGACCGGCGGGACTCCCTCAACCGTCACGAACACCACCACCTGGAGCACCTCGGGAGGAGGCTCTTTCACCGGCAGCACCTTCACGGCCACCACCCCCGGCACTTGGACGATCACCGGCCTAGAGTCGGGCTTGAGCGGCACCGCCACCCTCACCGTCACCTCCGCCAGCCCCACCATCGCCATCGCTTCACCGGCCAACGGAGCCTTTTTCACTCCCGGCACCCCGATCCCGCTCACCGCCGCGATCACGACCAACGGCAACTCAATCCAACGCGTCGAATTCTGGAGCAACGGCAGCAAACTAGGCGATGATGCCGATACCGCCGCCCCATGGACCTGGACGATCCCCAACCCGACGGCGGGCACCTACACGGTGTTTGCCCGCGTGATCGAAACCTCGGGCCGTATCACCGAATCCACTGCCGTTGCCATCTCGGTGAGCGACCTGCCCCCTCCCTGGTCCCAAGCCGATGTCGGCGTGGTCAACAACAGCGACACGACGACCCATACCAGCGCCAACGGCGGCACGTTCACCATTACCGGCTTCGATGGTGGCGACAGCAACTTCAGTTTCCTTCATCAAACCTACTCCGGCGACTTCAACCTCGTGGCCAGGTTTACCCCGAATGGCTCTCCTGGACATCACCGCTTTTTAGGCCTGTCCGCGCGTAACACCCTCGCATCGGACAGCCCCGAGATGCGTTCCTACTCCACTTTTAATAGCCCCAATTTTAGCATGCTCTGGTTTCGCAACCTCGACAGCTCAACCGGCAACATCGAAGCCATCGCCCCCACCACCCTACCCGTCTGGTTCAAGCTCGAGCGCCGTGGTAACCTATGGCGTGGCGCCCGCTCCTACGACGGAGAAATCTGGACTTCGCTCGGCACCAGGGTCCTCGCCCTGGACGCCTCCGTGAAGGTCGGAGCGTTGGTAAGCTCCCAAGTCTCGGTCGCGATCACCAACTTGGTTCTCACCCCCGTGGCCGCGGGCATGCCCGACATTACCACGCAGCCCGTCAGCACCACCCGCGTCGTCGGCCAAACCGCCACCTTCTCCACCACCGCCACGGGCAGCTCCCTCTCTTACCAATGGCAGCGCAGTGACAATGGCGGCTCGACTTGGGCCAACGTGATCGGGGCGACCGCCAGTTCCTACACGACGGCCGCGCTGACCCTCTCCGACAACACCGCGCGCCTGCGCGTCGTGGTCACCAACACCGTGGGCACGGTCACCAGCGACGTCGCGTTGCTCACCGTCACCCCGCCGGTGATCTCGATTTCCACCCAACCCTCCAACCAGAACGTGGTCGAGGGGGGAAGCGCGACCTTCTCCGTCACCGCGAGCGTGACCGGATCTGGTTCAATCGCCTACCAATGGCAGTCGATGCCTTCGGGCGGTTCATGGGCGGATATCGTGGGAGCGAACGGTAGCAGCTACAGTCTCTCGGGCATTGCGCTGGCGCAGACTGGCACCCAGTTCCGGTGCATCCTCACCAGCCCCAGCGCGACCACCGTGACCTCCAACGCCGCCCTGCTCGGCGTGGTGCAGCGGATTCAGTTCTGGGACATGGAATCCGACCCGGTCTGGACGCTGTCCGGCAACTGGCAGTGGGGGCTGGCCCAGGGGCCGGCGGCACCGGGCAACGCGACCTTTGCCGGATTCGACCCCTCGGTCGCGTATAGCGGGAACCGGATCCTCGGCTACAATCTCTCGACCGTGGTCCAAGGCTACAAGGGCCACTATGCGAACAACCTCGCAACGACGATCTACGCCACGACGCCCGCCATTAACACCACGCCCTACAACAGCATCCGGCTGCAGTTCAGGCGGTGGCTCGGCATCGAGACGGCGCTCTACGACCACGTGAACATCCAGTGGTCCACCAATAACTCCACGTGGACGGATCTCTACTCCAGCCCGGCGACCGGAGACATCAGGGACACGGCCTGGACGCTCGTTGCGTATGATCTGCCGGCTGGCGCGGCGGGTGCGGCGACGCTCTACCTCCGCTGGGGGCTCGGAACCACGGATGGTTCGGTTGTCTACGGCGGTTGGAACCTCGACGACGTGGAAATACTCGGCGCCCCCACCAACCCGAGCAGCCCGCCGGTCATCGTGCAACAGCCCGGGCCGCAGACCGTCTACGCCGGCCAGAACGCGACCTTCACGGTCCAGGTCGCGGGGACCGCTCCACTCGCCTATCAATGGCAGCGCAGCAACGACGGCGGCTCGAACTGGAGCCCGGTCGCGGGCGCCAACGCCACCAGCTACACGCTCACCACCGCGCTCCCGGACAACGCAGCCCGGTTCCGCTGTTTCGCCAGCAACGCCCTGGGCAACGCCACCTCCAACTCGACCGTGTTGACCGTGAACGCCCCGCCCGCCGCCCCGACCATCAACACCCACCCGCAAGGCACCACCATCGCGTCCGGGCAGAACACCACGCTCACCGTAACTGCCACCGGCACCGCGCTGACCTATCAGTGGTATCAGGGCAGCAGCGGCAACACCGCGAATGCGGTCGGCGGCGCGACCTCCGCCAGTTACACCACCCCGAACCTCGTCGCGACCACCAGTTATTGGGTGCGCGTGAGCAATCCGGGTGGATCGGCCGACAGCAACACCGCCACCGTCAACGTCGGCAACGCCGGTTCGTTCACGATCTCCCCGGCCACGGTCAGCGCGACGGAGGGAAATTCAGGCACGCAGAACCTCACCTTCACCGTCAGCCGCTCGGGAGGGAGCACGGGCAATGTGGGCGTGAGTTACGCGACTGTTGACGGGACGGCGACTGCGGGCAGCGATTTCGTCGCGGTGTCTGGCAACCTCGCATGGCCCTCCGGAGACACGACCAACCGCACGTTCACGATCACCCTCAACGGCGACACGACAGGCGAGGCCGACGAAAGCTTCACCGTGGCATTGAGTGCTCCCACCGGCGGCGCCACCCTCGCCAGCCCGAGCAACGCGACGGTCACGATCCTCAACGACGACGCCATCGCCGCGCCGACCATCACCGGGCAACCGTCGAACCGGACGGTGAGCGTCGGCGCCACGGCGACGTTCAATGTGACCGCCACCGGCATCGGCAACCTGACCCACCAATGGCAGCACAGCCCCGACGGGGGGGGCAACTGGACCGTTCTCTCCAACGCCACCGCCGCCTCCTACACGACTCCGGCAACCGTGCTGGGCGACAACGGGAAGCTCTACCGGTGCGTGGTCAGCAATAGCGGCGGGTCCACGCCCAG
>Ga0163154_10010063_pt1 | contig 10637 bp, 11 predicted proteins | sample OliLakLV19MP9P1_FD_148649 | JGI IMG/M metagenome (GOLD analysis project Ga0163154, IMG submission 148649) | Freshwater microbial mat bacterial communities from Lake Vanda, McMurdo Dry Valleys, Antarctica - Oligotrophic Lake LV.19.MP9.P1 | ecosystem: Environmental > Aquatic > Freshwater > Lake >...
ATAATCATACTCAACACATCCGCATCCTGACGCTTGTTTTAGCGTTACATTTTTCTTGCACCAATTCCTTTGCCCAAAGCAATTTTAAAAACCTGGTTTGGCAGGATGAATTTAATTACCAGGGCTTGCCCGATAGCACTAAATGGAGTTACGATAAAGGAAAAGGCTGTCCTGAAAACTGTGGCTGGGGCAACAACGAATTACAATATTATACCTGGAACCGGTTGGAGAACTCAAGAGTTGAAGAAGGGAAATTAATAATAGAGACAAAAAAAGAAAACTTCTCCGGCGCATCCTATACATCTGCAAGATTGGCTACAAAAAACAAAGGCGATTGGAAATATGGACGTTTGGAGATAAAAGCAAAATTGCCAGCTGGCAGGGGTTTATGGCCAGCAGTATGGATGTTGCCTACCAACTGGGAGTACGGAGGATGGCCGCATAGCGGAGAAATTGACATTATGGAAAATGTGGGTTACTGGCCAGATTCGGCACTGAGCAGTGTCCATACGGGTTCGTACAATGGGATGAATGGACAACAAAAAACAGCAGGTGTAAACCGAAAGGATTTGTCAACAGCATTTCATGTTTACTCCATTGAATGGACTGCTGATAGGATTGCATTTTTTATTGATAATTTACAGTTTCACCAATTTAAAAATGACCAAACCAACAGCGAAGCATGGCCTTTCGATAAAACGTTTCATCTGCTGCTGAACATTGCAGTTGGTGGAAACTGGGGCGGAAAATTTGGAGTAGATGATACCGTCTTTCCACAAAAAATGGAAATAGATTATGTAAGGGTTTACCAATAATACCCTTATCTGTCAAAATATTTTTTTAGCTTACAACTACCCATATAAAAACCCAACTGGTTTACAGTTGGGTTTAATAAAATCATGCAATAATCTTTAAGCGCAGGTATCAACCTTAAAGGCTAAACTAAAGTAGGAAAAACTACGTACGGTTTTTTGATTTTTTGTAAACTGCCATTCTTGTCCCGAACTAAATGGAGGTTTTTGAGAACTACCTGCAGCTTCACCAACGCCGACATACGTGTCCGGGCTTTCCAGGCGAAAACCATAGGCTTTGCCTTTATTCAAATGCATTCCCGGAATTTTAAAAGCCAGCCATTTGCCGTTTTCACTGTTGTTAACATCTATACTGGCAGAGCCAAGTACCGGGCCCCAGCTTTTTTGTTGAGAATCAAAATTGTGTAAAGTCATAATCATCTTTCCGGGCTTTGTAACAATACTTGAAAATATTGCTATTGTTTCAAGGTCGCCTTCTGATGTTGCAATAAATGTTTGTCCTGAGGCCAGGTCTTCGTTGTCCCTTGTCCGGTGACCAACCCAACTGGTTGTATTATTTGTTACTTGTTCTACTACAGCATGAGTTGTGGGATTTTTAATTTCAGCTTTCATAATTATTTTTTTAATTGGTGATAGGCTGGCGCCTTATTGATATAGGTAGAGATTATATACCTATAACTACCATTAATATCAAATATTGTGCATGATTATAATTTATTTATCAATAGTTTGTTAAGGTTTTTAGATAAACAGCTATGATACTCCTGATTAGTAATTTAAAGGATTACAATTTATTTTGTTTTCAAAGTTCAATAAGCTGGTTTGGGTAATACTAAAACCATCATCTACAAATTATAATTTTCTTCTTTTTGCTGATTAGTTTATAAATGGGAGAAAAAGAGTTCTCAGCCATCATATTAATTAAAATCAAAAAAATTGACTTAATAATAAAAACTGGTAATTTAGAGCATCCTTTTTTCCTGTTTAATAGGCCCCGTGCTCTGTTCAATTTCATATTTGCCATCTTTAAAACTTATTGTGATGAAGAAAAATTACCTTTTTCTTATTTGTATTATTTTCGGCGTCAATTTATCTGCCCAATGGAACGGAAACCCGGTTACAGGTGGTACGCCTGTATGTATCGCTCCCACTAGTGAACAAAGTAAAATTTCAGTTTCAGACGGAGCAAATGGCGCAATTATCGTTTTTGAATCTTACGATAATAATACCAGTACTAATGGCTTTTATGTGCAGCGAATAAATAGTTCAGGGGTGGTACAATGGGGCAACAATATTACCCCAAAACCCGTTTGTGTAAATGCAACGGAAAAAGAGCTGGTAAATGCTATCACAGATGGCAACGGTGGTATTTTTATTGCATGGGTAGATTATAGAAGAGCGCTTTCCGGCGATATTTATGTGCAACATATCAGCAACAGTGGAAATCCACTATGGGCAATTAATGGTATTAGTGTAAATAGTACGAGCAGCAGAGAAATATTTACCGCTAATCTTTGCTCAGATGGAAGTACAGGGGTAATTGTTTGCTGGGATGAAAGCATTAATGATCCAAATTCGGATTTTATTTCTTATAGCCAGGTATTTGCTCAAAAATTCAATGTTAACGGCACAGCACAATGGACTGCAGGAGGCATACAAATTTGCACTGCTAGCGGGTTTCGTGGCGGCGGAAACATTATTGCAGATGGCAGTAATGGTGCAATTATCTGTTTTGGTGATACCCGTAACAGCAATCAAACACCAACAGGCGATTTTAACAATATTGACATATACGCACAGCGCCTTAATAGTAATGGAGCACTTTTGTGGACTGGAAATGGGGTAGCGATAAACACACAACCATTTAATCAGTTCCCCAGCAATTCATTTGAACAATCAAACAATCCCGTTATTCCGGATGGAGCAGGTGGAGTTATTATGTTATTTGATGATTATACAGGTGATAATGATGGCAATAATAATTTGTATGCTCAAAGATTAAATGCTAACGGAGCCAGGCAATGGGCTGCTGCGGGCGTACCGGTTTGCACCGCTGACAGTTCTCAATATCTAATAAAAACTGTAAGCGATGGTGCAGGTGGAATGGTAGTGTTTTTTAATGACGATAGGGAAGGCATACTTAACTCTTCCGCTTTGTATGCCCAGCGCATTTTAAACAATGGAACAGCTAGCTGGGCTGTCAATGGCGTAAAAATTATTGCAGATGCAGGCTATTTTGGAGGAAATAGCAATGGTATGACAGAAGATGGCGCTGGTAATTATATTTTTTGTTGGACCGATCCGGTTACCTATTTCCTCAAAGCGCAAAAAATTAATAATAGCGGAACTATACAATGGGCGGCTGGCGGTAAAGATGTTTGCAGTAATCCGGAAGCCTATCCCTATTTGGGGCAATTAATAAAAAGCAATGCAGGCTCAACCATTATTAGTTGGGTTGATGGCAGAAACCCAACGACAACTTTTGATATTTATGCAGCAAAAATTTCTGATGCAGGCAATTTGGTGGCGGGTGGAGTGAGCACTTCTTTTATAACTACTGCAAATGGCAACTGGAATGCACCAGCTACCTGGGTGGGCGGCGTTGTGCCCCCTGCCACCGCTATTGTTACCATTCGGCATACTGTAACTGTTACAACTAATGCTAGTTGCAAAGCCTTAAAAGTAGAAAAGCCTGCGGGCTCAATAACCGTTAATACAGGTGTAAACCTTACTGTGCAATAGTAAGCATGTCCACTTTATCAATTTTAGCTGCTGCTAAGATCAGTTTTAAAAACTGTAATTTTTGCTGCCCATTTTAACCGGACGACAGAAACTTACATATAGCTATCTGTCTAACAAAAACTATTTTCTGTTAGTTTTTAACTACTGAATAGCAAACGATCGGTATAGCTATGCTCCATTTAACCAATATAAACGCAATCACAAAATGTAATACAATCACCGGCAGGCTCTCATATTAATGCGTACATTAGCCTTTGAAACTTCAATAAGTATAAGACAGTAAGACCGAAGTATGAATCCAATTAAAAATTACCTCCTTATTTTAGGTTTACTGTTGTTTAATTATTCGATAGCTCAAAATTACCAGGCCATTAACGGCTCGCAATTTGCCGGCAGTCTGGCACCATCAGTTAATCCTGCTGCCATTGTACATGTACCCTACGCCTGGGATATTACCCCATTTGCTGCTCAAATAAAACAAAGCACCAATGCCTTTAAAATAAACAATTATTCATTTCTTTCTTCTCAAAAAAACGTAGAAATAGCCGCAGTGAATGGTATTAAAAAACGATTTGTTTTCAGCAACCAGGATATCAGATTATTGAATGCAAGATTTACACTTAACGCAACATCAGCCATTGCATTTGGTGCCAGCATCCGCAGTTATGCATATGCAAGGGCAAGCAATAGCAACTGGCAGGATACAGCCTTTAGCCTGGCAGATTATTTAAAAATCAATGTGGATAAAGTACCGCTTTCAGCAGATGCTGCCGCCAGCAACTGGGCCGAGTTATATGCCTCTTATGCCCGTACAATTTATAGTGAAGGCAACAAAATACTAAATGCAGGCATTACAATAAACTACAACCGTGCAATAAGCGGAGGCTTTGGTATGGCTGAAGATGTAACCTATGTGCAAACGGCCGCCGCCAAACTTGGTTATTTACTTAACACCGGTAGTTTACAATATGGCTATTCGGCCAATTTCGATAAAATAGACAGCAATAAAACAACCGCTGCCAACAGGAAACTTTTTTTACAAAATAACAATTACAGCATTGGGGCAAATATTGGTTTCGAATACATCATAGGTACAGAACAGGATATCAATTTGGATAACGATCAAATAGACGATTTTGCCTACGATACAAAAATTGGTATTTCATTGATGGATCTCGGCAGCAACAAATACAGCTTTGGAAGCAGAAGTATCACAGCATCCGGCGTATTGCCCGGCGTAACGGACACTTTACTCGAAAACAAATTTAATACCGTAACTACGGTGGATAATTTTAATGATAGTATTGCCAGTATCGCCGCATCTTTCAGACAAATGAGTGGTGATTTTTACATTTACAAACCTACCCGGTTGGTAATAAATGTAGATCAGCATATAACAGCTAATTTTTTCATCAATGCAGAAGTCACCTTGCCGCTTTTACCAATTGTATCCAACAACAGCCTTTTTATCCGGGATATTAATTTTATTGCCATCACCCCAAGATGGGAAACAAAAAGATTTGGAGCCTATCTCCCCATTCTTTTTAACAACAGGCAACAACTGTGGGTGGGAGGTGCTTTTAAAGCAGGTCCGCTTTTGTTGGGTACCCATAACCTGGCAAATTTATTTTCTAAAAACAGCACCCAATCCGGTGGACTCTACCTGGCTTTTACCATCAGGCCGGGTGAGAAATATGATCGACAGGCGCATGATTCGCACAATAAAATCTCCCCCAAAACCAAACGAAGTGTAAGCTGCCCCAAATTTTAAACGGTAACTGGCAAAAACTTATTGGTTTTAAACATAGGTTTGATAGCACCCACAATAGCCTGCCAAGCCCTTGATACCTGTTTAGTTAACTAAATACCCCACTCAGAATTAACATTTATCCCACTCCTGTTTTTTGATGAATTGTTTGGTTTAAGCCGTATTTTTGCCGCCTAAAATTTACAACTATGCCAGGATCAGAATTATTTGGTGCCGAAGAGCAAAAAGAAGTGAATGACGTAATGGGTACGGGGATTTTATTTCGCTACAACCATGATCATTTACGCAACGGTATCTGGAAAGCAAGAGAATTTGAGGCCGAAGTAAAAAAAATAACCAATGCCGGGTATGCCCATGCCGTAAGCAGTGGATCTACAGCCGTAGCCTGCGCATTGGCAGCAGCAGGAATTGGAACGGGTGATGAAGTAATAGTACCACCATTTACCTACGCCGCCTCAGTAGAAGCAGTGCTTTTTGTAGGCGCCATCCCAATATTTGCAGAAGTAGATGAAACACTATGCCTTAGTGCTGAAGGAATAAAAAAGGTATTAACACCAAAAACAAAAGGTATTTGCCTTGTACACATGTGCGGTGCCATGGCAGATATGGATGGCATTATGGCCATTGTTAACGAACATAAGCTAACATTGGTAGAAGATGCCGGACAAGCTTTTGGTGCCTCTCATAAAGGAACGTATGTAGGCCTGTTTGGTAAAACCGGCTGTTACTCATTCGACTTTTTTAAAATAGCCACCGCAGGTGAGGGTGGTGTATTTGTTACCAACGATGAAGCCGCTTACAAACTGGCAGATTCTTACAGCGATCATGGTCACGACCATATTGGCAACAACAGAGGTATGGAACAGCACCCCATCATTGGCTTTAACTACCGCATCAGCGAATTGCATGCAGCAGTTGGTAAAGTACAAACTGCAAGGGTTCCAGAAGTAATCAGAAGAAATAATATCAATAAAAAACTATTAACAACGTTGCTTTCACAAACCGATGGCATTTCATTTGCAACCATCTGCGATCCGGCAGGGGATTCGGCTACTTTTTTAAACCTATTGCTACCAGATACTACTACTACGCAAGCTGTTATAGAAGAGTTTAACAAAGCTGGTGTATCTGGTTTTAATTACTGGTACACCAATATGTACCACTTTATCAATCAATGGGATCATATTAAAAATTTACAAACCGCCAGCAAATTACCTATACAAATATTAGGTAAACCGCAAGATTACAACAACCTCCATTTACCTAAATCGCAGGAGGTAATTGGTCGCCTTATTTCTTTTGGTATTCGCTGCACGTGGACGGAAGAAGAGATACGTAACCTGGCAAAAAGCATTTCAACTTGCGTAGAGAAAGCGGTGGTTTTAGTTGATAATTGATAATTGGATAATTGATAATTGATAATTGGATAATTGATAATTGGATAATTGATAATTGATAATTGGATAATTGATAATTGATAATTGGATAATTGATAATTGATAATTGGATAATTGATAATTAGACAATTGAAAGTTGGATAATTGGATAATTGATAATTGATAATTGATAATTGATAACTGATAATTGGGTAATTGGGTAATTGATTATTTGATAATTTTTTTGAAATGCAAAGGGTTGAATATTTCCTGTTTTTTTTATTATAAGATTTCTTTTTACAAAAGTGCAACAGCCTGTTGCACTTTTGTGGAAGTCAACAAAACCAATCATTAATAATTTTATCAGATTTTCATTTGCACATTTGTAAATAAGTATACTAGCACATCAAACATGATCCACAAGAATTTTAAAAATATCGACAAGGTTGTTTTTGGCCGTGGCAGCTTCGATAATATGGCCGGCATTTTAGCTGAAAAGCGGAACGAAAATGCAGGCTTCTTTCTATTTGTATTAGATAATTATTTCGCCGGAAAAGATTTATTAAAGCGACTTCCTGTGCAGGCAGTTGACATTGTAAAGCTGATAGATGTTGACCCTGAGGAGCCAACCACCGGGCAGATAGATGCTTTAAGAGACGAAATACTCAACAGCAAAGGTATACCTGCCGGCATTATTGGTATCGGCGGTGGCAGCATCATGGATATTGCAAAAGCGGTATCATTGATGTTCACCAACGAAGGTTCCTCCACATTGTACCAGGGATTAAATCTGATAAAAAATCCGGGTATCTATCATTTAGGCGTTCCAACTATTTCCGGTACCGGTGCAGAAGTTTCCATGACAGCCGTATTAACCGGTCCCGAAAAAAAGCTCGGCCTCAAATGCGATTGGACTGTTTTTAACCAGGTGATTCTTGACTCAGAATTAATTGCAAGTGTGCCAACCGACAAATGGTTGTTTACCGGAATGGATACTTACATTCATTGTATAGAAAGTGAAAATGGCACGCTGAATAATGCTTACAGCCATGCATATGCCGAGCAATCATTAAAGCTTTGCAGGGAAGTTTATTTAGGCGATAAAGCAGGGCAAACACCTGAAAATGATGATAAGCTGATGGTGGCAAGTATGATGGGAGGATTGAGTCTTACCTATTCGGAAGTAGGCGTTTGCCATGCATTGAGCTATGGCTTATCAAAAATTTTGCATGAAAAACATTGCTACGCCAACTGCCTTGCCTTTCAGCATCTGGAAGATTTTTATGGAGAGGCTGTAGGTGAATTAAAACAAATGTTGCAGCAACACAAAGTAACATTACCACAAGGCCTCAGTAAAAACTGGAGCGAAGAAACAATTACTGCCATGGCACAGGTGGCTTATAACCTGCCCCACATGTGGAACCATGCAATTGGTGCTGACTGGAAAGAGAAGATTACACTTGATACGATTAAGGATTTGTACAGGAGGTTATAGGAAATAATTTTTTGTAACTTTATAAAAATTTATTTTATGGATACTTCAGTGTTGTTATACAATAAAATTCTTCAGATGCCTGACGATGTTAAAAAACAAGTGAATGATTTTATAGATTTCATCTTATCAAAAAAAGAGAAAGTAAATTAAATGAAATTAAAGATAACGAAGCTAACAAGCGCCCTTTTGGTATTTTGAAAGGAAAGATAAAAATGGCTGATATTTTTGATGAGCCATTAGAAGATTTTAAAGATTATATGTAAGCATCTTTTTTCAACAAAACTTACTTAGATGTCAACAACTGAAATTTTAACACAGCTATCAAAATTACCAGAGGAAAAGAAAAAATCTGTATCTGATTATATTGCCTTTTTAATTGCTCAAACCGAAGAGGAAAATAAAGGCAAAGCTAAACCAAGGCCTGTTTTTGGAAGTGGAAAGGGAATGTTTATTATGTCACCAGATTTCGATGATCCATTGGAAGATTTTAAAGAGTATATGTAACAATGGCAAATCTACTTGATACACATGCTCACATTTGGTTTATTGAAGGCGATAGACTACTCTCTGCTAAAGCCTTATCAGCCATCAATGATGAAGCCTATTTCAATTTTGTAAGCATTGCTAGCATTTGGGAAATTGCAATCAAACTAAATGTCGAAAAACTTAAATTGCAGACTTCGTTTTTAGGCATCCAAAAAAAAATGGATGAGAATGGATTCAAACTTCTACCTCTGAATTTTGAACATACACTCATTTTAAAAGATCTGCCCCTTCACCACCGTGATCCCTTTGACAGAATGATTATAGCACAATCCATCGCCGAAGACTTAACCATCATTTCCAAAGACAAAAATTTTTCATTGTACCCAATTAAATTATTGTGGTAAATAAATACAAACTATGAGTACAAAAAAAGTAAAAGTAGGCAATATCAACTGCGGAGCAGATGAGCTGTTCCTGATCTCTGGCCCATGTGTGATTGAGGAGGAATCCATCATGATGAAGACAGCAGAGAAACTGAAAGAGGTAAGTGAAAAACTGAATATTCCCATCATTTATAAATCATCTTTTTCCAAAGATAACCGCAGCAGTTTAAGTTATTACCAGGGACCCGGACTTGCAGAGGGCATGCGTATTTTAGCAAAAGTAAAAGAACAGTTTGGATTTACTTTGTTGACCGATATTCACTATCCCGATCAGGCAGCGCCTGCGGCTGAAGTTTGTGATGTGCTGCAGATACCTGCCTACCTGTGCATGCAATCTGGTTTGTTAGTGGCAGCTGCCAAAACAGGCAAGGTTATCAATGTGAAACATGGCCAGTTTTTGGCACCTGATAATATGAAACACCCCGTGGGTAAACTAGTTGATTCTGGAAATGACCAGATCATTTTAACAGAAAGGGGCTATACCATGGGATACAACGACCTGGTGGTTGACCCAAGGAGTTTTTACCACATGAATAAAATTGGTTATCCTGTAGTGTTCGACATTACACACTGCGTTCGTAAATACGGCATTCCCAGTTCTGATGCAAAAGGCGGCAACAGGGAATTCTTGCCGGTACTGAGCCGTGCTGGTGTAGCCGCAGGAGTAGACGGTATATTTATAGAAGTACATCCAGACCCAGCCTGTGCATTGTGCGATGCAGCCAGCCAGCTTTCTATGTTCGATCTGGAAGAGTTTTTAAAGCCATTGCTTGAGTTGCATGCAATAGAATTGAAGTACCGTGAAAAGGCTTAATTTTATTTAATAAATGTTGAAAAATGAATACAAAAGAAATTATTTTTATTGTAGAAGAAGATCCTGATGGGGGGTACAATGCGAATGCATTGGGGTACAATATTTTTACCCAGGCCAATACTTTACCAGCGTTGAAAACTATGATTAAAGATGCCTTAGTTTGTCTTTTTGAAAACGAGAAAGACAGGCCGGGTATTGTTCGTACCCATTTTATAAAAGACGAAGTTTTTACTTTGTAACTTATCAAATTTGAAAATCCCAAGAAACATAAGAGGATACGAGTTAGTGAAAACTCTTGCTTTACTTGGGTATGTTACGGTAAGACAAACAGGCAGCAGTATAAGAATAAAAACAGAAAGAAACGTGAGCATGCAGAAACTATTCCCAATCACGACCCCAATAAAAATTGGAACGTTCAACAAAATACTTAGTAACATTGCCGAATATTTTAAAATCAATAAAGAAAAATTAATAAACAAATTATTTTAAAAAATAAATTTTATGGAATTATACCTTGATTCAGCCAACCTCAAAGAGATTGAAGAAGGATTTAAACTAGGCTTTTTAAATGGCCTTACCACTACCCCAACCTTTATGCAAAGGGAAGGCATAACCGACATTGACGGTATGATTGTAAAGCTGTCGAAGATGGTACCTGTACTTCAGATTGAAGCCCTGGGCAATACTGCAGAAGATGTAGT
>Ga0163154_10010066_pt1 | contig 10636 bp, 10 predicted proteins | sample OliLakLV19MP9P1_FD_148649 | JGI IMG/M metagenome (GOLD analysis project Ga0163154, IMG submission 148649) | Freshwater microbial mat bacterial communities from Lake Vanda, McMurdo Dry Valleys, Antarctica - Oligotrophic Lake LV.19.MP9.P1 | ecosystem: Environmental > Aquatic > Freshwater > Lake >...
TATTATTGGCAGAATCGCGCACTTCGCGCCAAAAACCCTCATCATCGCTGCCCGTTTCGTGCCACAGTTCCAGCGTGAATAAGTAATTTTCAGTGCCATCAGGCGAGACAATCCCGGCTTCGACATCGGCAGCGGTATTTTCGGGGAGTGATGTCTCGGCATTTACACGAATCCGTGCCGGACGATTGGCCTGGTTAAACTCAATCGGAATTTGGGCAATGGGATTCGCTCGGCTGAGGGTGATGGTTTGCGTCGTCATGTTCTCGCCCATGCTGTTTGTTAAGCCAACACCGACTAACCCTAACAGCGCGAAAAAAATACAGGCGATGCCGACATTGCGCCATAAGCCGCGCCCCGCAAGCTGCTGTTTGATACGCTTGAGCCATGCCTCATCCTGAAAAGCCTGCGCGATTGCCTCTTGTGCTACTGGATCGCCTTCGTGGATTTCTAGCTCTTCAGCCGTTTGCTGAACGCTGTAGCGCTTGCCATGTCCAGCACCTTCCACCATATACAAGCGCTCGTCGGTAGAGGCTCGCCAAGTCAGTTCGCCTTCCGCGCCGATAATCTTTGCGGGATAGCGCTCGTGGACGCGCACATTGCGCCCATTTCCGATGGGAATTGCATCGCCGGATTGGGCATTAAACGGCTCTTTCATCCGCATTTTCTTGAAGAGCGTAAAGCCATTTTCATCGTAAGACAGCCAGAGCAAGCGCCCATCACTGCTGCCGAGCATCCATTCGTTCCACTTCCAGCGGTCTTCGTCGTCCCAACCTTCATACATCACCCGTCCCATCACAAAATAAGACGTATTTTCTAGCGTGAAGGTCTTCCCGATCTCAATCGGTACGGGTGGGGCGGACATTTTGCGCGTTTGCCCGATGACTTCTGCCCCGTCCATAGTCGGCGCGACATAACTACCGCAGTTACTACAGACCAGCGTTTGCGCGTCCGGGCTAAACTGCGAGATCGGTGCGCCACACTTGGGACACTGAATTTTTTTGAGGATAGGTCTGTTGGTTTGTGCGCTCATCTTAATTTGTAATCACAAGCTCTTGATGTTCAAGTTCATCGCCGACAGAAATTTCGATTTCGTCATCCCAGTAATTTATGCTCACTACTTGATCGCCTGCCGAGCCTTGAATATAGCCGAATGTCCCCGTTAGCGGCAGGACTGACGAAAATTGACCATCGCTGCCAGTCATACGTCCGGTACGTTTTTCCGTGATAAAGACGGCTTTATTGTTAAGGTTGACGGATGCGCCCACTTTAACATTGGCATGGGGCGGGACTTCGCCACGTACACGTTCACGTTTATACACCGTCCAATAGCCTTCGTCTTCTTCCAACCAATCAGGCGGTGCGCCATCATCCCAATTGATCTGCCATTCTTCCCAAAAGCCAGCATCGTAACTATAACGAACTCTGCCGATCACGGTAAAGTCGCGCCCGCGAATTTTCCCGCGATTGCCCACCCGCAGCCGCGAAGGATAGTCCGCGAGGCTGGCACTTTTGCCCGTTGGGTCGAGCGTTTGGCTGCCGCTGACCATATAGGCCGCGCCACAATACGCACACGTCACCGAGCGGATAAACTGATTTTCGATCTTGAGCGGCGCACCGCAGCTTGCACAGGTTAAGTTTTGCATTTTTCCTCCATCTCACGTAAAAACGCAGAGGTCGCAAAGTTTCGCAAAGAAAACTTATCTTTAAGGCTTACATAGTTGATTAGTTTTGTAGGGGCGACTCGCCGAGTTATTCCTACAGAAAATGTTGTTGAAATACGTAACTTCTATCTCTAAAAACTAATCACTAAATACTTCTTTTATTCTACGCACTTTTTTCGTCAGCGCCTATAATGATTGAGCAAATTTTACAGGAAACCCTCCTAATCTCATGTTACTACTTACATTAAACGCCGTATTCGCTGGTATTTTCTTTCTCGCTGCCCGATCCGCCTTAATGCGGGCATTACCGTTTTTACGTTCTGGATGGACGGTGATTAGGCTGGAAGTACGCAAACCAGATTTCCGGCAAAATGTCGAAAGTCGCCGGACGATCAGCAGCGCCAGCAATTTTCTCATTGGTGGGTTGTTCTGGATGATGATCGCGCTCGGAACAGCCGGCTTAGGTTTGGTCTTTGCTTTTCGCGCTGTCGATTTGCAGTTTTGACACGCAATCCGCAAAAGTTTCCCGTTCCCTTTTCACCGATTTCTCATAATTTGTGCGTGATTTCACAATTATACTATTTTGTAGACTGACCAGTCGGTTTCATCAAAATATGTTGAACGGCTTGCAACTTATGAACCTCAAACGACCTAAAGAACAAATCGCCCGTGATCCCGTGATGACTCGTGAGCGCATCCTTGATGCCGCGCTCAATATTTTCTCCAACAAGGGCTATTACGATACCAAGCTGGACGAAATCGCCGATGAATCCGAAACATCTAAAGGTGCGATTTACTTTCATTTCCCCAACAAAGAACGCCTATTTATCGCTTTGGTCGATCAATTCTCTGATCTACTAGAACGCCGTGTCAAAGAAGCGATTGAAGAGCAAGACGAGGGAATTGGGCGGGTACAAGCCGCCTTAGAAGCGTGTCTGGACACTTTTGGGCGCTATCGCCGTCCTGCGAAGATTTTGCTCGTGCAGGCCGTCGGATTAGGCAATGTCTTCGAGAAAAAACGGCTGGAAGTAAATGATCGCTTCGCTGATTTAATCAAGACCTATCTCGATGAGGCGATTGCGGTAGGCGACATCGCACCCGCTGATACTGAAGTGGTGGCTTATGCGTGGATGGGGGCGATTTACGAAGTCGTCATTCGCTGGGTGTATACAGGCGAACCAGAGCCGAGCCGCATTATGGGCGCACTTTTGCCTGTATTATTAAAAAGCGTCGGCTATGTCGAACCTGATGCAAGTTGACCGCCTTGTAGGGCATACTATGGACTGCTCTACTAAGCGCAGGAGAGATTAAAATGCGTATACTCAGTAATACGATCTATATTTTGCTCACTGGCTACACCTTAATTTTCTTTTCGGAATGGATGTTTTGGGCAGGCCGTCCGCCTGTCGATGGTATCGTCGGCGAGGTCATCTTGACGTTGCTGTTATACAGTTTCGTCGGAATCCTGTTTCTCGCCGCTGTTGATTATTTTCATGTCCGGTCATTCTGGGCGGTTTTCTTGGCGGGGGCGCTCTATGGCTTTATGATCGAGGGCATTATCGTGCCGACGATGTATGCTGATTTTCCGCTTAATCTCTCGTGGACACCACTTGCTTGGCACGCTATTTTGACCATTCTTTTTGGCTGGTACTATCTTCCGAATGCGCTCAGGCAAAGCCCAAAGGCCGGTATTCTTGCTTCATTAGGCTTTGGCGTATTCACCGGATTATGGTCGCTTGGCTGGTGGTCGGAAACACTGCTTGCACCACCGGGGACGATGGTGATTTATTACTGCGCGTTTTCGCTGCTTTTTTTCATCGCTTTGGTGCTGCGTGGGCGCTTTCCTAGGCCGGATTTTAGCCAACCGGGGCGGGGAATCTATATAGCAATCGGGTTGATGGTGCTGTATTTCGTCGTGGTCACATTGCCGCAGCAGCCCTTTGCCCTGGTGATTTTGCCTCCCCTGTTAGTGATTTTACTGCTCACACTGCGGAAAAATCGTCAGACGGAGTTATTAAATCCTTCCCCTTCACGGTCTATGGTTCTAACAGCACGACAAGCGCTGCCCGTTTTGCTGATCCCTGTTATGGCTTCGTTAATTTACGTGCTTTTTTACAATGCTAACCCACCCGCGCTGCCTGTTTTGCCGATCCCGGCAGTTGCCACACCGGTTTACGCGCTGTTTTACAATATGACCCTGCCGACTCTGCCCTTGGCATATCTAGTGCTTACCCCTGCTGGATTTATTCTGTTCGGGATAAGTATTTATCGAATTTGGAAACCAAAGCCTGTTTAAGACAAAAAGGGGAAAACTATCTTGGAAAAAAGAGCCATTGGATCATTAGAAGTTTCGATTGTCGGGTTGGGATGCAACAATTTTGGTCGTCGGCTCGATGCCGCAGCGACGGCGACAGTCGTTCATGCTGCGCTGGATGCCGGGATCAATTTTTTCGATACGGCTGATATTTATGGCGGAACGAACAGCGAAGTTTATCTCGGTGAAGCGCTTAAAGGGCGACGCGGCGACGCAATTATCGCCACCAAGTTCGGGCATAAAGTTGACGAACAGCGGCATGGCGCAAAACCTGCTTATATTCGTCAGGCCGTCGAAGATAGTCTGCGCCGCTTAGGAATTGAAACGATTGATCTCTATCAACTGCATACGCCGGATGCAGAAACCCCGATAGCGGAAACGCTCGGCGTACTCAACGATCTGGTACAGGCGGGTAAAGTACGCGAAATCGGCTGCTCAAATTTCACCGTTGCCATGCTGCAAGAAGCGGAAGCCGCTGTGCTGGAAGGCGGAGCGCGTTTCATGAGCGTCCAGAATGAATACAGCCTTTTCCATCGTGCGCCGGAGCAGGATGTTCTCGCCGAATGCGCCCGAACCCATGTCGGCTATCTTCCCTATTTCCCGCTTGCCAATGGTCTGCTCACGGGGAAATATCGTTTAGGCCAGCCTTTCCCGGAAGGCACACGTTTGCAATCGGCGCGGGGCGCGGAAGTGCTGACCGAGAAAAATCTTACACAGGTAGAATCCTTGATTAACTTCGCGGAATCACGCGGTCACACGCTGCTCGAACTGGCGTTTTCGTGGCTGGCCTCGCAGCCTGTGATCTCGTCCGTCATTGCCGGGGCGACTTCGGTGCAGCAAATCAACAGCAATGCTGCCGCCGCGAACTGGACACTGACACAAGCCGATTTTGATGAGGTCGATGCGCTTTTATCGTAGTTGTATTTAAGAGGTTGTGCGATGTTGGCAGAAGCGATGGACTACAAAACAATCACCGAACAATATGGACGACTCATCAGCGTCAGCCGCCTTGCGCCGGGCTTAAACTTGCGTGACTTTCTGCGTCAGGCACATGGACACGAGCGTTTTTATTGGGAAAATGCCCATGAAGATGCGGCCTATGCGGGATTCGGCGCGGCAGTTGAGTTGACAGCATGGGGCGCGGAACGGTTTCATAAAATCGAGCAGCGGACACGGGAATTGTTCGAGGGTGCGATCATTGACGATGGCGGGGAACCGCTGGCACGTCCGCGCTTGTTCGGCGGATTCGCCTTCCGCGATGACTTTACGCCTGATAATACTTGGTCAGTGTTTACGCCTGCCCATTTTATTCTGCCACATGTGCAGTTGACCCGTATTGGTGACGAAACATGGCTGACGCTGAATGCCCATCTCGCGCCGGAAGATTTGCTGGAAGATGTTTTGCCAGAACTTCACAATGCACTGGATGAACGCTATATGCTCCTTACCTCACCCCCCAACCCACTCTCCAAGGTGGAGAGGGGGAGCGATACGCCCGTTTTAGGGAATGTTAGAGGGGGTGAGGTAAAAATTACCTACCCTATGGCTTATGAGGCGTGGGCAGAAGCCATCACCCGTGCTACCCATATTATGCAAGCGGGCGAACTGCAAAAAGTCGTGATGTCGCGTATTTGTGAGATTCGATTAACGCACAGCATTGACGTGGACGCGGCGCTGGATTATCTAACGGCGCATTATGCCAATGCCTATCGCTTTTTATTCGAGCCGCAGCCGGGACATGCCTTCTTCGGCGCGACACCCGAACTGCTGGCGCGTGTCGATGGGCAGCAGGTGACGACGATGGGTTTAGCGGGTTCGATCAAGCGCGGGAAATCGCCGGAAGAAGAGCAAACACTCGAAGACCAGATTCTCAATGATCCCAAAGAACGCTACGAACATGCGCTCGTCGTGGATGAGATCAAACGTCGATTCGGCGCGATCACTAATGAACTGACTGTCCCGGATGCGCCCTCGCTCTACAAATTGAGCAATATCCAGCATTTATACACGCCGATTTCGGGGCATTTGCGCGAGAGTATGGGCATCCTGCCGCTGGTCGAACTGCTGCATCCGACTCCGGCACTCGGCGGACAGCCGCGTGATCTGGCGATGGATTTTATCCGCGATGCTGAACCCGCGCCGCGTGGGTGGTATGCCGCGCCGATTGGGATGATCGACTCGCAGTTGGATGGCGCGTTTGCTGTGGCGATCCGCTCGGCGGTGGTGCAGGATAAACGGGCATGGTTGTATGCCGGGGCGGGTATCGTCGCGGAAAGCCAGCCACAAAAAGAATGGGACGAAACCGCGCTCAAATTCCGTCCGATGCTTGGGGCGCTGGGTATAGAAAAATTATGATTCAACGCAAAGGCGCAAAGAGCGCAAGGTGACGCAAAGAAAATGATAAAAACACTTTGCGATCCTCTGCGTCCTTAGCGTCTTTGCGTCAAAGTTTTTGTCTTTATATGGATGACACGATATGCCTCATGAAACCGAAACCGTCAACTACGCTGAACTGATCGCCCAATCGCCCAACCGGAATATTTTCTGGGCGCGGGTGTTTGTGGATGAACTCGCCCGCTGTGGACTTTCTGCCGTGTGCATCGCGCCGGGGTCACGCTCCACGCCGCTGACGCTGGCTTTCGCCGAGCATCCCAATATCCGTGTCTATTCCATCATCGACGAGCGAAGCTGCGCGTTTTTTGCGCTCGGCTTGGCGATGGCGAGTGATAAACCTGTGGCGATGGTGTGTTCATCTGGAACGGCGACGGCGAATTTTCATCCCGCCATTATCGAGGCGCGTTACGCCAATGTGCCGCTGCTGGTGCTGACGGCGGATCGTCCCCACGAACTGCGCGAAAGCGGCGCGAATCAGACCGTCGATCAAGTCAAGATGTACGGCGATCATGTGTTGTGGGCGGTGGATGTGGCGCTGCCGGAAGCCAATCCTCCGGCGGTGGCGGTGCGGAATCTGCGGACGCTGGCAGACCGCGCTTATGCGAAGGCCAATGGCTTTGAAAAGGGGCCGGTGCATCTTAATTTCCCCTTCCGCAAGCCATTAGAGCCGACTCCGGTGGCGGGAGATGTAACAGCTATTCAATTACGATTTCTCGAAGATGAAAAACCATTTACTTTTATTGAACAGCTTTACAAAAGTAGAAGCTCGGAAGTAACTTCCCTTCTGAATATGATGGAGGAATCTCCGAGAGGACTTATCATTTGTGGCCCCCGCTCGACCTTGAATGATGCCCCACTGGTTGTACCAGAAACTAGCCGCTATATTCAGCAATTATCTCGCCTGACCCACTATCCTATCATCGCAGATCCGCTTTCCAACCTGCGTTTTAATCATGAAGGTACGGAAGTCATCATCGGGAGTTACGACGGCTTACCCTTTGAGAATAATCTCATTGAACCACCCGACATCATCATCCATTTTGGTGCAATGCCAACATCAGCGAATATTGAACGATATTTAAATAGCATTCAAACTCAATATCGTGTGCTCGTTTCAGAAAATGGTATCTGGACGGATGCCAATCACCAGTTAACCCATGTATTTTCCAGTCGAGAAAATTCAATGGTTAATCATTTAATTGGTGAAATCACCACTCGACCAAATACCACTATTGGCGATGAAGCGTGGACAGCCAGGTTTTATGCGCTCGAACAACGATATTGGGATATTGTTCTCCCTGCGCTTGAAGAGGAATGGTTTGACGGTGCAGCTATATCGCTGGCAATTGATTTAATAAAATCTTATTCCGCTATTTTCATTGCAAATAGCCTTCCGGTACGTAACTTGGAGCAATTTGCACAACCTCGTAACAAGCGCCTTTTGTTTTATGGAAATAGGGGTGCTTCTGGCATAGATGGGACAATTTCTACAGCACTTGGGATTGCGGCGGAACAAAATATATATAGCGACGCAGATTCCCAAATACAGACTGTGTTAATTACGGGCGATTTGTCGTTTTATCACGACATGAACGGGCTGCTGGCGATCAAGCGCTGTGGACTGAAAAATATCACGATTGTGCTGCTCAATAACAACGGCGGCGGCATCTTCAATCGTCTGCCGATCAAAGGCTATGAGCCGCATTTCACCGAATTATTCCTCACGCCGCATGACCTCGAATTTGAACACGCCGCGAAATTGTATGGGTTGGATTACGTCCGCGCCGATGACCGCGAGTCGTTCCGGGCGGCGTTCACGGCAAGTGTGGAGAGCGGCGGCACAACCGTGATCGAGGTTCGCACCGATATGCAGCGCGATGATGCGCGGCGGCAGGAAATTATGGCGGCGGTGAAGGCGGCGTTGGAGAAAATGGAGGAAGACGAAGCAAATACTTAAACGCAAAGGCGCGAAGAACGCAAAGGTTCGCAAAGAAAATGTGTCAAAAGGTGCTTTGCGTTGAATCTGTTCTTTTTGAGGAGGTAGCGACCATGAAAATTCAACTGCGAATCATTTGCCTTAATCCGCCGGAGTATGACGACGATCAGATCTATTTCGGCCTGCAAGACAAATCGAATGATCTGAAGCCGGGGAACGTGCGGGAAGACGGGGCGCTGGAATTTGCCTGCGAGTTGAAAGCCGCGCACGGCGAAGGCACGGATATGCCTAACTTCACGGGTTCATTCACACACGGTACGCCGAAAGAACGCTTTCTCTATTTGAGCTATGGCACTCAAGCAGGCGGTGTGTGGAACTGGCTTAAGCGCATCAAGATTCCGCTGAAAGGGATTACGTGGGAGCAGGTGGAAGCGGTGGCGAATAACGACCACGTTTTAGAAGCCAGCGTCGATGGACAGCAAGCCGCGACAGTGAAACTTATTGATGGATGGAATATAAATACTTAGACGCAAAGGTTTGCAAAGAAAATGTGAAAAAGATACTTTTGTAGACTCTCGAAAGGTGTTGGAATATTTTGAACCACCAAGTAACCAAGAATTTGAACTTAAATCTCTGTGTGCTTTATGCGCTATGTGGTTAAATCTTTTTCCAATTTCTTTCGAAAATCTACATTTACGTTGAATCTTTTGTATTTACTAAAAACTAATCGCTGACAGCTAATAACTAAGGACTAAAAACTCATGACTGACTGGCAAGAAGTAAAATCCTACGAAGACATCACCTATCACAAAGCCGACGGCATGGCGCGGATCGCCTTTAATCGCCCTGAAGTGCGGAATGCCTTCCGTCCTAAGACGATTGATGAAATGACCGAGGCGTTTAAGGATGCTTGGCGTGATAGCACCATCGGCGTGGTGCTGCTGACCGGAAATGGCCCGGCGGCGGACGGCAAATATGCCTTCTGCTCTGGCGGCGACCAGAAAGTGCGTGGTCATGCCGGATATGTGGGCGATGATGGAGTCGCTCGGCTGAATGTGCTGGAATTGCAGCGCCTCATCCGTACCATGCCCAAGCCGGTGATCGCGCTCGTGGCGGGGTATGCCATCGGCGGCGGACATGTGCTGCACGTCATCGCAGATTTGACCATCGCGGCGGATAACGCCATCTTCGGGCAGACGGGGCCGAAGGTCGGCAGCTTCGACGGAGGTTATGGCGCGAGTTATCTGGCGGCGATTGTCGGGCAGAAGAAAGCCCGTGAAATCTGGTATCTCTGCCGCCAATACAACGCAGCGGAAGCGCTCGAAATGGGGCTGGTGAACAAGGTTGTCCCGGTGGAGCAGTTGGAAGCCGAAGGCATTCAGTGGGCGCAGGAAATTCTGGATAAGAGTCCGCTGGCGATTCGCTTCCTCAAGGCCGGATTTAATGCTGATCTGGACGGGCAGACCGGACTGCAAGTGCTGGCGGGGGATGCGACTATGCTGTTTTATATGACTGAAGAGGGCAGCGAAGGCCGCGATGCGTTTGTCGAAAAGCGCGAGCCGGATTATCGTAAGTATCCTTGGAGACCATGAGGAATTGAACCGCAGAGGCGCGAAGAACGCCAAGATTTTAAGGGGATTGGATGTGGTTTGATCGTGGTCTACCACATCCACTTTTTCATTTGGAGGGAAAACGATGGCACGAATACTCGTTACAGGCGGTACGGGTGCATTAGGCAGCGCTGTCGTCAACCACCTAAAATCGACAGACGATCATGTCCGTTTATTAAGCCGTAAACCTGCCCCCGCCCATCTCGAATCCGGCATTGAGTGGGGGCAGGGGGATATTGTGTCCGGAGTTGGGTTGATCGAAGCACTCAAGAACGTAGATATTGTAGTGAACTGCACCGGAGACGGGAAGAATGTCTATGAAACCGACGTTTTAGGTGTAAAGCGCCTCGCTGAATCCGCGAAACAAGCGGGTGTTCGCCATTTCTTCCATATTTCGATTGTGGGGATTGAGCGCATTGACCTCGCTTATTATCGGCATAAGATCAGCGCAGAAACAGCCGTTATCGACAGCGGCGTACCGTATTCGATTCAGCGCGTCACGCAATTTCATACGCTGCTGGATTTTATAATATCCAAACTCAAGGGATCGTCAGAAGGTTATATCCTCCCTATAGCGCATGATGCTTTATTTCTAGGACTTTCGCTTACCTCACCCCCCGGCCCCCTCTCCAATACTTGGAGAGGGGGAGAAAAACGCATCTTGAAGTCCCCTCTCCATGCAATGGGGAGGGGATTTAGGGGTGGGGTAAATGCGTGAGCG
>Ga0163154_10010068_pt1 | contig 10636 bp, 7 predicted proteins | sample OliLakLV19MP9P1_FD_148649 | JGI IMG/M metagenome (GOLD analysis project Ga0163154, IMG submission 148649) | Freshwater microbial mat bacterial communities from Lake Vanda, McMurdo Dry Valleys, Antarctica - Oligotrophic Lake LV.19.MP9.P1 | ecosystem: Environmental > Aquatic > Freshwater > Lake >...
GCGAACTCCTGCCGATGACCTTCATGGCCGGCAACCTGCCCGACCAGACCAACGGGAAGAAGTTCGTCGAGGAGATTATTACCTCCCTGCGCGGCACCACCTGGGAGCCCATCCACACCGGCAATCCGCATCTCTGGATCTGCGTGAACGTGCGCCGCGGCTTCGCCGTGACCCACTGGGCGGGATTCGAGGCGGCCAACCGCCACTACCTCAATCAACGCGGCAAATCGCACACGCTGCCGAACTGGCAGGCCGTGCCGACGCTCCATCATACCAGTCGCGACGAGCAGGAAGCGCAGACCATCCTAGGCCTCGGCCTGTTCACCGAAATGATCCGCCGGCGCGGCAATAACTACTACGTGAACGTAGAGAAGGTGCGGAATCCGGGCAGCAAGGACCGCCTCAAGTTCGCCACTTTCGCCAAAGAACGCGGCGTGGCCGGTCACGCCCTTGTCGAGCACGGACTCGTCGAGGAGGCGATGGCATCCGAGCGCATGCCCGAGGACAGCCTGCTGGGCAACAGCCTGGAAGCCGCCGTCATGGCCCTCCGCCAGCCAGTGTTCGCGGAGGCCAGTGCCGCCATCCGCACCACGCTCGACGAACTCGGCCGCACCAAGCTCGGCTACGTCGAGCTGAAGCGTCAGCTGCTCGCCTGGATCGAGACGCAGCTCGTGCCCGAGGTGGATAAAGCCACCACTCGCCGCGACCTGCTCCAGACTATCGCCGAGCGGCTCAAGGCCTATGCTGAAGCCCTTGGCCGGCAGGTCTGAACGCTCCACTGCCTCCCAGTGAGTCCACCGCCCGATGTGTAACACATCGGGCGGTTTCATTTTCCAGCTAAAAACTCCGCCTATTTGCGCGAAATTAAAGAGTAAATATGCGATATTAAAACGCCCAGATGCATGAACCCCAGCACCATCGCGAGCCCAACAAAAACAGCACTGATTCCTGATATATTTCCTGTATTTCCAGGGGGCTGGATCGCGACAAACGTCTGAAACGCCAGCCAGAATGAATTTAATAAACCATCTTTTCCGAGCGGCGCAGTTAACCAGAAAAGTAGCGCGAGAACCCCAACCACCCCAAGAGTAACTCCAATCAAATGGCCGACCGAACAAAGCAAGAAGTCGAAATACACCATAGGATACTTCAACCACTGTAACTGACGAAACAGCCAGCGCGGGTGCGCACGGTATTGGGCAATTCTGAGATTACGGTTCAGGTCGCGTAGTCTCACCAAGCACTCTTGTTCTTCCTCAAACTGACCATAATTGCGAAATACGCGATTTAGTCGTGTTAGAATCATGGCTTCTGCGCTCCAAGAGAATGCCTCTCGATTCTCTTCCGCTATCCACAAACTCATTGCCAGTATCTCGTCTTTCACGCTTTTCAGACGTGAGGTGACCTCGAAGTGATATTGGACGCCCGCAAACTCGCATTCAGCCCTGACCTCTAATTCATGCACCGACGCCAATGCCTCGATAGCTAACGTTGCTGTTCGAGGACCGAGCAATTCGAGCGCATCCCTCGAAAGCGTTGCGGCGGCCACAAGCGCCTCCATACTATTGGCCTTTTGACTAATTTGACCTGCCCGGCGCAACAGGACATCCGTTACCTCCTTGAGGCGCGGAGGCGCACTATGAGAAATGTGCCCTGTTGCCCGTTTAGGTTTCGTATATGGCCAGACAAAGTCAGCGGGGGCAGGCCGCAGGTTCGTGCAGTCGGCCAACTGGAAAAGCCCCCGCGCTGGTTTAGCCACCCACCAAGGAAACCCAACAGCAGGGTCGGCGCTCTTCATGTAGGGAGCGTTTGCGACCCAATCCGGGGGATTTGTTTTTTCACTATGGCCTGTGGTTATGAAAATGCGCCGGTCTACCTTCTCCAACCCAGGCAACAGATCTCCGCGATAGCCACGACAGCCTGTGCTCAGACGATCCGCTTCCGTAATTTTGTCCAAGCGCGACAAGCGGACTTTTATAGGCGTGTCAGGATAGCCTAGATAAATATCCTCCAATGTCGTTACTTGCGGCGTTACGCTCCTGCCGCGGCCAAAGAGCACTTCGGCATCGGAAAACCGCGTAAGAGCGAATGCTCGACGACCCCACCTGTAGGCCGAGTAAGCATGGAACCAAGCATAGGAGGTTTCCTCATCTAACGCAGCGCATAGTTTTGTTCGCGTTGGAACATGATCCAAATCGTTTGAGGGAAATGATCCTCGCTTTGCAAGCTGACGCACGAGATTCCGCAATCCGCTACCGTCGAATAGAGGATTGAGCCGGTGCTCCCCAATGGCATCCCAGCCGCTTTTCCCTTCCGGCCACTCCGCCGGGGCGTTGTCCACGTGAACGAACGTCCAATTTGCCTCTGGAAACGCGAGAACAAGCATTCCAACTAACCTCGACCATTCTGGTTCGCCGACCGGGTCCATTCGGCTCGCGTCCACTCTGTCCACAACGATGTGTAGTGAATAACCAAGGGGCTGATTGGATTTTTCCAAATAGGCGGTTATTACATTAGCAATTCCGCGAAAAGCATCTACCAGCCCAGTCGGTGTTACGACATCATCGGAGGCAAAGCAGCGCTCGCAAACGATGCTCTCGTCGACCGGTGACAATTCTGCGATGCACGCTTCAAGCGCAGTAACCGACGGCAAAGAAGAAGCCACCAGAAAGAGAGATGGTTGGACGGTGGCTTTCATCAGCATCTACTTTCCGCTGGAAGGCAATTCACCTAGCTTGAGTTCGATCAACACAACCAAGGCGTCGGCATCTCGAATTACGCCCTGACCACACAGTAGTAATAGCGGCGCTTTATCTTCCAAGGTCAGTCGTAGGACCGGGCTACCTACGCTGGTTTCGCGTATCAAAACATCAACACAGATGCCTGCGGCTACCTCGGGCTCTGCTTTTGGAAAAGCGGTTGCACCCACCTGCCTCATCACTCGAACGAAACGATCCAATGCGCCTATTTTGCTCAACTCATTCGGCCTAGAATCAGTTACCCCATTTTCGCGTTCAGCAGCCGCTTTGAAAGACGGCCACGCTCGAAGGACGACAACCAGCGCATCCAAGACTGGCGTAAAGGGCTTTTGAAAAAGCCAAGCCCACCGAAGGTCGCTCAATTTTGCGTTAACTCCTGCACGAGCTAACTGCATCAGCGCACCGGTTTCCTCCGGGAGCAACCCGCTATCTGCGGTTATTCCGCGCCATAATTTTGTGGTGCAACTCGGGTCAGACGACTCGCCCACAGTCGTTGAATACACCACGACCCGTGTTTCATCTAGCCTGTCGAAGTGTTTTTCAACATGAGGCAGCTCTCCATCATGAGACAGGATGAGATCAACAGATGCTTTTCCTTCAACCTTCTCGTCCTCACTCGCTGGACTAGCGGGATGGCGAAGCAATGTCCCGCTGGTGCCCGAGCATGAAAACACGGTAGCTCCGCTCCTAAATGCGTCAATCAACGCTTTTCGCCTATCAATGTTTCTTAGGTCAACTATGGCGACGGATTTAAACATTTTTAATCACCCAATCGGAGGTTGTCGTCGCGCCAGCGCCATTATGCAATAGGCTCAATCGGGCTATGTCGGCGGTTGGAAACGTTTCAAGCAGGGCACTGAATGCACCCGAGCAACCCGTGTCGGCTGTTGGAGCTGGCACTGCACGCGGAGTCTGGTAATGCGTAAGAATCGAATCGAGAGATGCTTTTTTGGCGCGCGTAGCGCGCGCATCAAAGTTCAGGCAAACACGAATGGAATCTGCATCCACGGTAAGCCTCTGAAAGCCTGGGTTAGGGTGGTCCCCGTTGTCGCCCAGGCATGTGGCGAACTCAGCCAGCCTTAATGCTCGGTTCTGATGGTTCTTTTTCCTATTAGCGTCCTGTTGAGGCCAATCCGCGAGGGAAGGCATTAACTTCGCTCCAGCAGGAGGATCGCCCAACGAGTGTAACCATTCCCATCGCCATTCCTGAATGTAGCTTCTTCTTTCCGTATCTCTAAGCCCTGCCAGAAAAATAAGCACGGCACCTCCAAAAGACAGGCTTTCGCCTATTCCGCGGTGAGCTATGGCCGCAGCCCCGACTAGGCTTCTCAGTGAATAATGGAGATAAGGATAATTATGCTGATCAAACCATTCAGATGGCGGAACCTGCTTCAGCAATCCGCTCAGAAACCCACTCACAAGTAGGTCCGAAGTTGGGGTCCGATCCTTCGCGTCGTGCGGCACGTTTCGGTTATCCTTAAACCAATGCGCTTCGGTCGTGCGCCAAAATACGGCCTCACTTACCATGCGACTTTTATCTATTGCATTCTTTAGCCAAACCCGCACCTGAGCTTCAGCTTTTTCCCACCCGAGATCGTTCGGGTCAACTTTGATTTGATGATCTCCGAAAACATTCCAGACGTCCAATTCGTCCAATTCGTCAATAATCGCGCGGCTTTGCTTAGTCCAAACGTATATATCTGAAGACGGAACTCCGCATTTTTGCACGATCTTGGCCACTTCGACGCCAGCGGCGTTCTGCGCCTTCATCGCCCCTACATACAAATCAACTAATGCCACCACGTGTTCTTGTTTGTTAATGCCAACATCTTTGAGGTCGTTCTCTTTTGCCGCGAATGTAGCAAAGACTATTTTTTTTAGTTCACCCAACTTTGTCGCGCAACGGGCAACTAGTCTTAAGGACCGGGCGTCGGGCGTATTTCGCTCTCTAGCGAAAGCCGCAAACATGGCATCATCAATCACCAGAAGACTGGGAGCGCTAGGCATTTCGGTCGCCGCGCTCCAAACCCAAATTCCATCTTTTGGAGAAGTGAACTCGATATCGTCGATTTTATACAGCAGGTGAGTGTTCATTATTTACGTCATGTTGACTGATGACCAGTCGCGACTCGTAGTAGTTTACTGGGTCCCTAGTAATCTGTTTACTCACGGTCCACTGTGTTCCGATGGCACTTACACCTGCAGTTTTCTCCAGTCCCGCCAACCAACGCTGCATCATGGCATATTCTTTCGTTTTCGTGCATGAAAACCAAATACTGCTCCGATTGATAATGACATAGCGCACCTTACTATTTGAAACCTCTACACTAATAAGAGGCGTCCATTCCTCAGCGCAGGATATGCCGTTCTCCAATCTGAATATGCACTCGTGATACAATGCCTGCGATATAGCCACGCGCAACAATGGCCCCAAAATTACCAGATGGCGGGTCTTCAGGGACAACAAGCTTGCTTCAGGAAATATTTCGTCGGTTTTTAGCCTCAATGCACTCCGCGCAAGAGTGGCTATCAGGAGCTGCTTTATTCTGACATCCTTCTCAGTAGATATTTTGCCGCGAACGCAGCGATTGAAATCCTGACACCGAGATTCGAGTTTCTCCATAGCGCACTCGATGGCGTAGTCCGTAATTATATTAAGTCGTATAATATCAGGCGAAACACTAGGTCTGATAGAATTTGGGTTGGTCTGGAAAAGCGAAAGCACCAAAATAAACTCGTTGGCGAGAATCTTCGCTTCTGCGGGCCGCGCTTCTATTTTATCGCGCAATATTTTGACCTGAGGAATCAGGTCGTGTGGAATTAACTCATTAGCGTCAAGCTTACCTAATTCCCGAGAACTAGGTAGGGCCAAGCCGTGATAAGCCCCCCCCAGCAGAAGCTGAACCAATCGTGCTAAATCGAATAGTCGATGCTCATGTCCAAGTCTCAGGCCGCGCTTCGAAATGGCGTAGATCCACGCGCCACCACGAAAATCCTTTAGCGGGTCATTTGATTCCGGCGACAACGTGACTAGGTTGGCTGGAACACCCAAAAGGCACGAAGCGAAGGTATCATCCCCGAGTGCCTCGCTTGAGATTTCGTCGAGCGAACAATGCATAGTTTCATGGCATACGTCCAAGTCCTCTTCATACCCTTCCCGAGATAACTTCTTCAGTGATTTGAGTGTGCTATCGAGTGCTTTTCGCCGCGCCAAAACAGCTTTGTCATACTCGCTGAGAGCTTGGACGGCCAATGTCGCCAAATCGGATTTGGTGGAAAAAACGGCCGCTTCCGTCTTTGTTTCAAATTCACTAAACGCAAATTCCTTCGTCTCGCTCCCGCGAGTTTCACGTATCTGCTGAATCAGCTCCCGAGCTTGGGATTGCTCTGACGCGGATAGCAGCAAGGAAACCGCTCCGGGAGAATCATGATTGGAAGTCTGAATGGGGCACCACGGGATGTTTTTAATCCGGCCAGAAAATGCTGGGTGCATAAACGGACCGACACGATGCTTTTGCATTGCCACAGTATTTAGCTGATACAGGCCCAGAAATGTTTCCAGCGCATCCCTTCCGTAGTCTTTCGACGCCCAAATGACACATTGCTGAGATAGCGAATGGCGACCCCGCCTGGTCGGATAATAAGGCGCGGTATCTATTAATATTAAGTCAAACGCATCGTCTTCAAACCCGTTGGGCGGAGCGACGGCGTCATGCTTATACAACCAATCGTCAACGTAGCTCATGACGATAGACACGGGAGATTCGGACGAGCGCGGCATACTCGATTCTGGGAGTCCGTCATCCTGCATGAAGAGCGCGGGGCCAGGAAGAGAGATGCGTCCCGCCGCGTGTTCTACAATCCACCGATGCAGGTCGGTGCGGTCCTTCCACGTCTGCGGCGGGACGGGATATGGCAAATCTCCAGCTACTGCCGACTGTTTTGGATCACCAAGGGATTGCCGCCGAATCTCGAAATACTCTAGGGCAAACGAGTTTTTAAGATTTCCTTGTTGGGTGACATAGGCTGACACCGTCGCCTTATCAGCAAAATGACGATACTGCGCTTTCAGGAAATCGCTTACGGGAATGCTGTCGGATATGATTCGGCGGTGAAGAACCGTGCATGGCTCGAAAGAACTGACGCGCTGTGCCCAATACGCTTCGTCGGTTTCTTTCTCCCCCAACAAAACCATCTGATTCCCAATGCAAACCCCTGTTTGCGTCAACAGACCCGGGGCCAATTCGATTTGCTGAAGGAACTTATCTTGTCCAAGGAGACCCGCCTCAGCGTGATAGGCCGGCGATATTTCTTCGGGGCAGGTTGGATTGTAGGGCGGAGACAAAAGCACGAAGTCGAATTCGGGTCTCCCGCCCAGAGAGGCTTTCCAGTCGTCATCGGCTAAGTTGCCAAGGAGCAACTTGATCTCCCCGCAGTCTGGCGACTGCGGACCCTCGCAAAGACGCAGTCCATTTAAGAGGAGGTTTTCCTTCGCAACACGCAAAGCGCGGGGAGAAATGTCGAGCGCGACCACCCGACACCCCATCTTGGCTGCATAGATTGCAAAAACACCAGAACCTGTTCCGACATCCAGAACCAACGCTCCCGGTCGCGAGCGCAAGGTTGATTGCATAGCTCTGCACATGAAAACTTGCTCTTCTTCCAGAATTGGAAGCACGCGATCACGACGTGGATCGGTAATTTTGTCGGTATGGATAGTGATACCGTCAAAAAACGAAATTCCTTTCAGGCGGTCTGCAAGGCATGGCTCCCAGATGCCGCGTTCAAACGGTGACGTTTGATGGTCGCTTATCATTTGCCGTCGTCAGGCACGAGCTGCCCCTTGCGATAAACACCGACTTCGAGCGGCGTAACCAAATCCCCATTTTCATCAAATCGGATGGGGCCGGTTACCCCCTGGATATTTGTGGAACGTAACGCGGTGATCCATTGCGCCGAGGTCGCGGGTAAAGAAAGGCGACTCGCGGCATCCCGGACTGCTCCGATCATGTCGTAAGCAAATGCGTGCGTGTAAAGCGGTTCCTTACCGTAACGCTGGCGGAAGTTTTTCCGGAATTCTGCGATACCGCTTTCCGTTTTTCTCGTTTCAAACCGCGGGGCAACAAGGCGGATGCCCTCCAATTCATCTGCACCAAGAACATTGGCTGCGTCCAGCATGTCGTAGGTCGCAATGGTGTTGCCGTCTTTGATTAAGTTTAGCGGACGAAGCGCACGCACAAGACCAACCAAGTCCGCCTGAAATCCGTTGAGGATAATTAGGTCCGGCGCAAACGCGGCAATTTTGACCCCGATGTCCTTAAAGTCGCGTCGGCCAAACTCAAACGGCTCTACAAACATTTCAGCTATGCCTTGCGTCTTCAGCCCCGGAATAACGATCTGAGTAAATTCCTCGACGGTATGCGGAAGCTGCACATAGACGATGGCGACGCGACGCGCACCAATCCGTTTCGCATAATTCAAGTAAACGGGAGGCTCGATTTTATAGCTCACCCACGTCCGAAAATTATTCTGGGTGTTTTGATTGATGAACGCATCAAAGATCCAAACGAAATGTGGCATTCCCTTGGTATTGACCTGATCCTTAATCGCCATGGTTTGTGGTTTAACTCCCGACAAGTAGATGTCCGGCGACGCGAGCATTTGTTTTTGAAAGATCGAGACCGCGCTTTTAGGATCTCCCGCGTTGTCTTGCCAATCGACTGCTAGTTTTGGCCCTCCTTTGTCGGCCGAATCAGCAAGGGCCATCACGGCCCCTTCGCGCACTGACACGCCATAAGTCGCCAGATCGCCGGACATGGGCAGATTTGCGGCCAGATGGACGGTCTGAGGTTGAGATGTTTCCGATTTCTTGCTGCATGAAACCGATGCGATTGTCGCAATGAGCAGGGCGGTAAAAATGGAAGTTAGCCGTAGTGGTCGTTTCATGTCGTAAGTAAGGGTTAATTGAAATCTGGGCTTGATGGAATCGCTATTAGGGCGGTTCTTTGGGAAAGGTTGCGAGTGAGTGCGAGCGCCATTTCTTTTATTCTATCCCGGTCAATGGCCAAGAAAGGTTCATCGTAAAGTGTGAGAGAACCCGCGTGCAGAAGCGAGAATGCGAGCCACTGTTTTTCTCCTCCGCTCAGTGCCCCGGTTATGCGTTCGGGAATAGACGGCAACGCATCCTCGACCCCGGCGTTTGGGGTAAGCTTTATGCTTTCGCGTAGTTTAAGATTTTGGAATCCGTTTTCACGAGACCTCATGAGGCTTAAGCCTTGCTGCACCCGTTCCCAAACACGGAGACCGTCGATTCGTTTCTCGTGAAAATAGACTTGGCCGCATTGATGAGGAACCAATCCCAAAAGGGCTTCAACGAGGGTGGTCTTGCCCCAACCGTTGGGGGCTTGAAAGATGGCTATTTCCCCTTGGTAAAGCTTGAACGACAATCCTTCGGGGGTTCCATCAGGAGTTGCATGGCCGATAACCAGACGAGGTCCACGCCATACGATGAGATCGCGAACTTCCAGCAGAGGAGAACCACGGGGCAGAGAATTTTTGGGCAGAAACCGTGTCAACCGCGCCCCACCGGCAAAGGATATCTCTTTCTGCGAGAATGCGTCGCCAAGCTGCTCGGCGATGAGCGCGATCACTCCGCCATTAGCATTAGTCGTGTATTCGGTGCGGACCTCGATAGGACTTTGCACGCGAATCTGTCCTTCGCGAAGGGTCCAAACCGAACGGGCGAACGTCAATACACGGGGGATGTTGAATGTATGCTCGACGATGACGAGCGTGAGCTGTTCCTTGCGGGCCAACGATGAAAGTAGGCTCAAGACCTCCTCGATGCCGGCGGCATCGAGACCGGAGAGCGGCTCATCGAGGAAGAGGATGCGCGCCCCGGCTTGGACGGCACGAGCGATGGACACGCGTTTGGATTGCCCAAGGGAGATTTTGTCGGCGGAGGATTGCTCGCGGTGTGCCAATCCGAGATCGGCCAGCATAGCCGAGCTGGCAAGGCGGTTGGATGTCTCGCCTTTGGCGGAGCTGAGTCCAGGAATCAGGGTTCGCCACGGGTTCTCACCCGACTGGAGCGGCTTCGCTACAGCGATGTTATCTCCCAACGTGAGCGTGGGGAACAGCCGCACATCCTGCCAAGTCCGCCCGACCGCCTCGCGCGCGACCCGCTCAGGCGTGAAGTGATCGAAGGGGTTCAGGCTTTCCCACCATTTGCGGGGAAAACGGAAATTTTCCGATTGCCCATTGGGTTGTAGGTGGATTATGCCCGAATCGGGCTCCAGATTGCCCGTCAGGATGTTAAGAAGCGTGGTTTTGCCCGAGCCGTTGTCGCCGCGGAGCAGCACTACCTCGCCCTCCCGGAGTTCGGCATTCACCCCATCCAACACCACTTGCCCGCCAAATGACTTGCGCAACTCGCTAATCGAACACACGACTCGTTGACCGGCCGTATGTGGGGCGGCAGGCTCGGAGAGTGTTTTGGTCGCGGAAATGCTCATAAAGCGGTCACCGGACTGATGACCTACCCTAGGATTCAAGACATCTGTCTTGACGCAAGGTAGTATTTTACTACCTTGTCGGCATGAGCCAATCCATGCCCGTAAAGCTTTCAGGCGAACTCGTAGAGGAGGCCCGCAGCTCGGCCAAGCTGTTTAATCGGTCCATGACCGGTCAGATCGAGCATTGGGCGGCCATCGGGCGTGCAATCGAGTCCCAACTGCCGGGCGATGCCCTCGGGCGTTTGCTGGGGCGGATGGGCGGCACGATGAAAATCGGCCGCGTGGTCGAGGCCGGCCAGCGTCAGGAGATTGCCGCCGTGCTGACCGAGTTTCTCGACCAGACCGCCGATGACGGTGCTTGGC
>Ga0163154_10010071_pt1 | contig 10634 bp, 9 predicted proteins | sample OliLakLV19MP9P1_FD_148649 | JGI IMG/M metagenome (GOLD analysis project Ga0163154, IMG submission 148649) | Freshwater microbial mat bacterial communities from Lake Vanda, McMurdo Dry Valleys, Antarctica - Oligotrophic Lake LV.19.MP9.P1 | ecosystem: Environmental > Aquatic > Freshwater > Lake >...
CGGTGATCCTTTCCTTCCAGGTGTTCGCGCTGGTCTATGTGATGACTTCGGGTGGTCCGGCCGGGAGCACCTCGGTGCTGGTGTTCTATCTGTATCAGCAGGCCTTTACCTATTTCCGGATGGGCTACGCCAGCGCCGTTGGCTATGTTTTATTTCTCATCATCTTCGTGCTCACGGTACTGCAGTTCAAGGCATTCGGCAAAGCGGTGGAAACATGAGCCACCCTATTGCCCGCTCCTCGGGTCGTCAGGACGCGCGCCCGCTGCCGTTGTCGATTCTGCTCTACACGCTGTTGCTTCTGTGCACGGTCATCACGCTGTTGCCTTATGCGTGGATGCTGTCATCGTCGTTCAAACCCAGCCTTGAGATCTTTTCTGCCAGCGTCCAGTTGATCCCAGAGCACCCGATTCTGGACAACTACTTCAACGCAATCAGCCGTCAGCCGGTCGGCCGGGCCATACTCAACAGCATCATCATGGCCGGCAGTGAAACCATCTTCGTCGTGGTCACCAGCGTGTTCATAGCTTACCCGTTTGCCCGCCTGCGCTTTCCAGGACGCGATGTGATTTTCCTCTTGATCCTCGGCACCATGATGATTCCGAGCCAGGCGACCATGATCCCGACTTTCATCCTGATGAAATGGTTCGGCTGGATTGACACCTACCAGGGTTTGATTGTGCCGCGCATGATGGCGCCGCTCGGTATCTTCCTGATGCGCCAGTTCCTGCAGACGCTACCCAAAGAACTCGAAGAAGCGGCACGCATCGACGGTTGCGGAAGGCTCAAGATCCTCACCCACATTCTGGTGCCGCTGATGGGCCCGGCAGTGGCGACGCTAGCCATCTTCACGTTCACCGCTTCATGGAACGAGTTCTTCTGGCCGTTGATCGTCATCCAGTCAACCGAGATGTGGACCATCCAGCTTTTGATCGCACAGATGAAGGCCGCCGAGGTGGCGGACTGGGGCATGATCATGGCTATCGTCAGCCTGTCGGTATTGCCGACCCTGGCGATCTACATCCTGTTGCAACGCTATTTCGTCAAGGGCATCGCGATGAGCGGGCTCAAAGGTTAACCGAAGTACCACCCACCACAAAGAAGGAGCACATCATGTCAGATTCAAACATCAGCCGCACCATCGACCGTCGCCGCTTGCTCGTGTCCGCTGCCGGCCTGGCCACCGCCAGCACTCTGCCCAGGCTCGCCGTGGCGCAGGCGCGCAAACGACCGGTCGCGATCTGGGTGCATTTCGGAGGCGCCAACCTGGATATTCTCAATCGCTACATCGGCGAATTCAACGCCGCCAACCCTGACATCGAAGTCAAGGCAACCGCCTATGGTCCTTCGGAAATCCTGCCCAAATACCTGGCCGCAGTGGCCGCCGGAGCTGCGCCTGATATTTTCCACGCACCCGGTTACGTGCCGCCCGAGTTGGCCTTGAACAAAGTGATAGTGCCGCTCGACGAGATGCTCAAGCTCGATTCGACCTCGCTGAAGAACTTCGACGAAATCACGGTCTATGGCGGACGCCGTTACGGCGTGCCGGTCAACGGCGGCTTGGGCGCCATGTGCTACAACGCCGAACTGATGGACAAGGCCGGACTGGATTCCAAAAAGCTGCCTGAAACCTGGGATGATCTGATCAATGTGGCTGGCAAAATGACCAGCACCGCGGACAACCAGTGGGGTCTGATGCTTGGCAACCAGGCTGGTTTCACCACGGCGCAAGTGTTCTGGTCCTTCATGATCTCCGCTGGTGGCGAGTTGGTGACGCCGGACGGCAAAGCCAGCGCGTTCAACTCCGCTGCTGGACTCGATACCCTCAATTTCCTCACTGATGCGGTCAACAAGACGCGCATCTCGCCGAGAAAGATGTACACCGACACGCAGGCTTGGAACGAGTGGGGAACCCGCAAGGTCGGATCGGTTCTGCTCTACCCGGTTTGGTCGGCCGCCATCCTGGCGACAAAAATACGCAGTGTGACCGCGCCCCCGCCGCGTAGGGCCAAGCGCGGCGCGCACTTCGCCGGCAACTACTGGACAATTTCAAGCCAGAGCAAAAACAAGGAAGCGGCGGCCCAGTTCTGCCAGTGGTGGGTGCAGCCAAGCATCAGCGGGGGATGGGCGGGCGAGAGCGGCGCAATCCCTAACTCCCAGGCCGCGATCGATCATCCCAACTTCAAACAGTTCCTCGCCAAGAACCCGCTCGGCCAAGCCTTTATCGACACCATTCCGGATGCACGTCCTTTCCCTGGCGTGGTGGGCATCTCGGCGGTGCTCCAGATCGTCTCGGAAATGGTGCAGTCCTCCGTGTTGGGGGGCGAGGCTCCCAAGGATTCGCTGGCCAAAGCTGCCACGCGTGCCGACACCGAACTCAAGCGTGCGCAAAAAGCCTAGCCGATCTACAGCGCTAAACCCGCCGGCATAACCACAATGAATCCCTTTACCGATTTCCGGGTTCCAATCGGAGGTGTGCCGCTCACCATGGGTGAGTTGCGGACTGGACCTGGGCGGTTATACAGCTCAATCTGGTCTTGCAGCTCAGCCGCCCACGCATTCAACCGTTCGCTGTGGTGCACCTGCAGGTTGTCCAGGATCAGGAAGATTTTCTCTCGGCATCCTTGTATGGGCAAACCATCCAGATTTCTTATTGTCCGTGTTACTTATAAACGTACTCTCTTTGAGCTACTCCCGGATTCAGATATGCTGGTCGGCACTTGGAGGGATGTACGGGCGTGCACCGCATCACTCCATTCGCTGGCCGCTGGCATCGTCAAACACGTGGGCCTTGGTTTGCGCGATCTCCAGATGAACGATGTCGTCGGGCCGGGCACTTGTCCGGCCATGCATCACTAAGATCACCTGCATCTCGCCGACTTTCAGGAGGATCTCAGTCTCGGCGCCTGTGGGCTCCACAACAATCACTTTGGCTGGGATGCCCTGGCCCGTAGTGGATACGTTTATATCGGTGGGCCGCACGCCATAAACCACAGTCTGGCCGTCGCGCGCCTGCGCCAGCCGGTCGACGGGCCATGCATGGCCCTGGGACTCGACCCAGTCGCGTCCGTCGGCCTGGCGCAGCGTTCCCTTGAGGACGTTCATCGCCGGCGAGCCGATGAACTCCGCCACAAACAGGTTGCCTGGCCGGTCAAACAGTTCCAGCGGTGTCCCGATTTGCTCGATGATGCCATCATGCATCACGACGATGCGGTCGGCCATCGTCATCGCCTCAATCTGGTCGTGCGTGACATACACGATGGTGGTCTTCAAGCGCTGGTGCAGCGCCTTGATCTCGGCGCGCATCGCCACGCGCAACTTGGCGTCCAGGTTTGACAGGGGCTCGTCAAACAGAAACACCTTGGGATCCCGCACGATCGCGCGCCCCATGGCAACGCGCTGGCGCTGGCCGCCCGAGAGTTCGCGCGGGTAACGCTCGAGCAGCGGCTCTATATTGAGGATGCGGGCAGCGTCGCCCACGCGTGCGCTGGTAAGTTGCGCGTTGACCTTACGCATCTTTAGGCTGAAGGCCATGTTGTCGCGCACCGTCATGTGCGGGTACAGCGCATAGTTCTGGAACACCATGGCGACGTCACGGTCCTTCGAATCCAGGTCGTTGATGACCTTGCCATCAATCGCGATCTCGCCGCCGCTGATTTCCTCCAGGCCGGCCAGCATGCGCAGCAGGGTGGATTTGCCGCAACCCGAGGGTCCGACCAGGACCACAAACTCGCCGTCGGATATGTCAAACGACACACCCTTGATCACATGGGTGTGTCCGAAATGTTTGTGTACCGCGTCAATCCTGACTTGAGCCATGTCAACCCTTTGCGTTTCGAACCAACTGGAAAATTCCCGATACCAACCGTGTTGCGACAGGCCAGCGTCAATCCCTCGCCATGGCGCCAGCGGGACCACGGACAGCTTGCAGAACAAGTGCCCGAGGCGTCGCCCAAGGATGCAGGATCGACCCGGCGGCGCGCCTGGCGACTGTCAGTCGATGCCGGCTACGAGGAAACCACCACCACCGGCATTGACATGGGCGCCCGTGACCAGGGCGGCCTTGTCTGATAGCAGCCACACAATGAGCTCGGCGACCTCTTCCGGTTGCCCGATGCGCCCCAGCGGCATGGATGCCTCGACACGCCGGCGCAGGTCGGGATCCTTCGCCAGGTGGGTGGTCATGCCGGTGGCTGTCACACCCGGACGCACCGTGTTGACGCGAATACCCTCGGCGGCCACCTCACGCGCAAAACCGGTACTGAAATTGTCGATCGCTGCCTTGGATCCCGCATAGGCGCTGGCCCCGGGGCGCCCACCGATCGTGACGGCCAGCGAGGTGACGTTGACGATGGCGCCGCCGGCACCGCCATTGCGCGTGGACATGCGGCGCGCCGCCTCGCGGCAGCAATACATGACACCGGTGACATTGACAGCGATCATGGCGGCGAGCTCATCGTAGTCCAGTGCCTCCACCCGCGCCTGGAGATAGACGCCCGCGCAGTTGACCAGCGCCGACAACGGCCCGACGGCGGCCTGCGCCTCTTGGAAGATGCGTTCGATGTCGGCCTTCACGCCCACATCGCCCTGCAGAGCAACGGCGCGCTGGCCCGGCTGGCTGATCTCTTCGGCCACCCGCTGCGAGTCCGCGTAATGTGCGGGCAGGCTGGCAATGACCACCCTGTATCCGGCCTGCGCGGCCAGATGTGCGGTGGCGCGTCCGATACCGCTCGAACCTCCGGTGATCAAACAGCTGCGGGTGTCCATGGGGTCCTCTTTAAAAATGGCCCTTGTACGTCCGGCATCGGAACGTGCTTGGGCCGGTAACGGTGCAAGGTGCAGTATCAGGTCAGTCTGCGGCCGCTTTGCGCATCAAACAGGTGGGCGCGCGTAGGGTCGGGCCGCAGCCGTATCTGCGCGCCCGGTCGGAAATCGTGGCGTTCACGGAAGATGCTGGTGACCTCGACGCCGCCAATGCGGGTGAATACCTGCGTGTCGGCGCCGGTGGGTTCGACCACCACCACTTCGGTGCCGATGCCGTCGGTTCCCTGGACCAGATCAATGTGTTCGGGACGCGTGCCGTACACCACCGCCTGACCCTCGTGGGCGCCCGTGCGCTCCGGCATGGGGAGCCGCGCGTCGCCTTCGAGCCAGACCTGGCCGCCGCGCACGACGCCGGGCAGGAAGTTCATCGACGGCGAGCCGATGAAACCCGCCACGAATTGGTTGACCGGGTTGTCATACAACTCCAGCGGCGTGCCGATCTGCTCGATCTCGCCATCGCGCATGACGACGATCTTGTCGGCCATCGTCATCGCCTCGACCTGGTCGTGCGTGACGTAGACGGACGTGGTTTTCAGGCGCTGGTGCAGTGCCTTGATCTCGGTACGCATCGACACGCGCAACTTGGCGTCGAGGTTGGACAGCGGCTCGTCGAACAGGAACACCTGGGGGTCGCGCACGATGGCGCGTCCCATCGCGACACGCTGGCGCTGACCACCCGAGAGCTGGCGCGGCAGACGGCTCAGCAGTGCACGCAAACCCAGGATGTCCGAGGCCTTGTCCACGCGCTCGTCGATGCCGGTTTTTCCCATTTTGGACAACATCAGCGAGAAGGCCATGTTGTCGCGCACTGTCATGTGCGGGTACAGTGCGTAGTTCTGGAACACCATGGCGATGTCGCGCTCCTTCGGGGCGATATCGTTGACGACCTTGCCGCCAATGGAAATGCTGCCTTCGCCGATCTTTTCCAGGCCGGCAAGCATGCGCAGCAGGGTCGACTTGCCGCACCCCGACGGCCCCACCAGCACGCAGAACTCGCCGTCGGCAATGTCGAACGACACGCCTTTGATCACATGGGTGTGGCCGAAATGCTTGTGTACCGCATCAATCCTGACGTGCGCCATATCTTCCCCTTGCGTTTCGTGCCGACTGCAAAACTTCGCGAGAGCCATCTTGCGACAGGCCGTCGCCAACCCCGCGCGAAGGCGCTGCGTTGGCCATCGATGCCGCGCAAGCGTGTGGCATCAGGCTTCCAGCGTCGTGGCGAAGACCGCCGTTTCCCCCGGCGCCGGCGAATAACCGAAATCGCCGCGTGCGATCAAGGCCTCGACACCGCCGAAACGCACGATCTTGGCCTGCTGGTCGGCGAACGCCTGCGCATTGACAGCCTGCGGATCGACGATCTTGCGCAACTCCGCCTCCATCATCGCCAGCGTCGGCGCATGGTGGGCGTCACCGGCCAGGTCGCGCGTCTCGCCCGGATCGTCCTGCAGATCGAACAGCTCCGGTGCATAACCCACATGGTGGATGTATTTCCAGCGGCCCTTGCGCACCAGGTACATCGCGGTGATCGAGCCGGCCGCGTGGTACTCGCCAAACGCGACTCGTTCGGGGTCGTCGTGCCAGGCCAGATCGACCAGCGATTGGCCCGGCAGGGCCAACTCGGCGGCATCCAGGCTCAGTCCCACGCTTTGCACGATGGTCGGGTAGACATCGACCAGGGTCACCGGTGTCGGCGACACCTTGCCCACCGGAATACCGGGGCCGGCGATGATCATGGGTATGGCGGCAGACTCTTCGTAATGCACCGACTTGCCCCACAACCGGCGATTGCCCAGGTTGTCGCCATGGTCGGTGCTGTAGATGACACGGGTGTTGTCAGCCATGCCGCTGTGCTGCAGGGCGTCGAGTACCTGGCCGATGTTGTCGTCCAGAAAGCTCACCATGCCGTAATAGGCCGCCAGCGCGACCTTGACCTTTTCCGGCGTAAAGCTGTCGTCGTAATTCATGCAGCGCTTGAGCGCGGCGATCACCGGGTGGGTCGGCGCATGTTCGGGGCCATACAGCCGCGGCATCGGGATGGAGTCGAGCGGATACAGATCGTAGAACGCCTGCGGCGCGATCAACGGGAAATGCGGCTTGACGAAAGACACGAACAGACACCACGGCGCGTCGAGCTTGCCGGCCAAATGGGTGAGCCAATGCACGGCCGCATCGCGGATGTTGCGGTCATAACGCGCGTAGGTGGATTCGCCAGGGCCGGCCGAGCCGGCTAGATCGCCCGTGCCGCCGCGCGCAGCCGGCTCTGGCGTACGCACCAGGCCCAGCAGATCGCCCTGGCCGTCGACCACATGCAGCGGGATCAACTCCTGCACGAAGCCGTTGTCGTCCTTGTCGCTGCGAAAGTGCAGCTTGCCGATGGACAAGGTCTGGTGTCCGGCGTCGCGCAACCGATGCGCCCAGCTGCGCATGCTGCCATCGTAAGGATGGGCGTTGTCCCAGCAGTGGTTGTCGGCCACGTAGGTGCCGGTATGCAGGCTGGCACGGGCTGGCACGCAAATCGGGCAATTGGTGTAGGCCGCATCGAAACGCGTTCCGCGCGCGGCCAGCCGGTCGAGATGGGGCGTCTTGATGAAAGGGTGGCCATAACAGCCGGTGACGTCCCGGGTGTGTTCATCGGACAGTATGAACAATACGTTGGCGGGTTTGTTGCTCATGGCGTGCGATAGTCAAACGGGTGAGGATTGGAAGGAGGCTGGCACAGGCCAGGCAGCCGGTGGCGCACTGACGGATACGGACATCAGCCCACCCCTGCGTGTCGGGCCGGCAACTCTCGCACCAGCGGGCCGCCAGCGGGCTGGCGGGTGCGCGGCGGGAAACCGTCGGTCAGCAACGGCGTGATGTCTGCCACCCGCTGCTCATGGGCGGCGATCGCCGGCGCGCCGTCCAGCACCGACAGGCTGCTGCGGTAGATCCGGGTTTCGTCATGCGCGAGTTCAATCACTTCGCCACTGCTTTGCGCGTCCGCGCGCGAACCCCAGTGCGAAGTGGCTGGTTCGATACCAAAACCGTAAATGCCTTCGCCCAGCGCCTGCCACTGCTGCAGGCAACGAAAGGCGCTGGCTTCAAACTCGTAGGCGAAACCCAGCGCCAGGCGGTCGTTCACCAGCGCGGTGGGGACACGGCCCGCCGCGTCGGCCTTGAAAGCGTGGTCGAGCACCTGTTGCACGAAACGTGGCTGCGGCGGCGACTGCACGCGGTAGTCCGCCTGCTGCACGTCGTGGGGCATGTTGGCGGCCAGCGTCGCGGTGATGGGCGCCGAGAATCGAGCGCCCTCGTCCAGCAGCGGCCAGCCCAGGTTGATGTGGTACAGCAGCATGTGCGGCGTGCGGGAGAAACCATGGTTGCGGACCGTGTCGGTGAAATGCACTTGCGAGCCGCCCACGGCGACCTCGATGCGCCGGGTCAGCGATAGGTGTTCTCCCATGACCTGGACCTGGTGCACCGTGCCCTCGCACCACAAGACGGCGTCGTCGCCGTCCCAGCGCAGGCCATACCCGCCCAGCTGCGCCGGTTGCAGAGCGCCGCGTCCGTGCATCGGATAACTGATTTCCGTGCGCAACGGCAGATCGAAATGGTCCGCGCCGCCGCGCTCGGGCTGGCGGATGTGGTCGAGCCCGCAGGTGCACAGCAGGCCCGAGAAGCCGCGCATGAACCCGTTGCCGCCTTCGCCCATCGCGTCGATCAGGCTGGGGTGGCGAAACCCGGTACCCGACTGCCAGGCGAACGGCGTGCCCTTGTAGTCAAAACGACCGAAGTCCATGCTGCGGTCGACCAGCACAGTGAAACACAGGCCGCTTCCAGTCTTGAACTCGAGCACGCGCAGACCGCGCTGCGGGCCATCGTGCAACTCGTACAGCTCGACCCCGACGACTTGGCGCAGGTCGCCGATGCGACGCATCAGCTCGGTCTTGCTCAGGTGGCGTCCAAACAATTGCGGCATATTATTTGATCGCTCCGGTGGTCAAACCCTTGACGATGTAACGCTGGCCCATGAGCAGGAACAGCAACGCGGGTATCAGCGCCAGCGCCGCCGTGGCCGCCATTTCTCCGTATTTGATCTCGTAACTCTGTGCAAACTTGGCAATCGCCACCGGCACCGTGGCGGTCTGCTTGGCGGTCATGTTCAGCGCCACGGCAAACTCGTTCCAGCTGAAGATGAACATCAGGATGGCGGTGGCCGCAAGACCCGGGGCGATCAGCGGAACGATGATCTTCCACAGCAGGTAAGGCGTGGAGCAGCCGTCGATACGCGCTGCTTCTTCCAGCTCGATCGGTACCTCGCGAATGAAGCTGCTCATCAACCACAGCGCCATCGGCAGGTGCAGCGCCGTGTGGGCGAAGATCATGCCGGTATACGTGTTGTCCAGGTGAAACTGCCGATACAAGGGGAACCAGGCCGCCACCAGCGTGATGGGTGGCACCATGTGGAACACCACCGACCAGCCAAGCAGCGTATGAACCATCCAGCGCGGTGTTTCCATGCGCTCCATCGCGTAGCCCCCCAGCGTCGCCGCAAAGACGATCGCCAATGTGCTGGCGGTGGCGATGACCAGGCTGTTGAAGGAGTTGGAGAAGAACTCGGTGGTCTTGGAAAACAACACTTCCCGGTAACTCGCCAGGTTGGGCGTGAAAAAGATCTCGCCCTGCAGCAGCGAAATCTGGGTCTTGAAGCCGGCGGCAATGATCCAGATGAAAGGCACAAGCACGAAACACGCAACCAGCACGAGCAGGATGTGCTCGATGCGCAAGCGTTCAGACAACCGCAGTTTCACGCCGTACCCCTTCTGAAACGCGACAGGCCAAAACCCAGCACCAGCAATACGGCAATGACAAACAGCACTGCAACCGACATCGCCGAGCCATAACCCATCTGGTCCTGGGTGAAGAACGTGCGGTAGATGGTGTAGCTGACAACCTCGGTCGATGAGCCCGGCCCGCCCCCGGTGAGCAGGTAGATCTCGTCGAACACCTTGAGCGAGGTCATGAAGCGGAACAGGAAGGTCACCGCGATCACCGGCATCATGATGGGCAGGTACACATACCGCAGCTCGGTCCAGGCATTGGCACCATCGACCAGCGCCGCTTCATGCAACTCCTGCGGCAGCGACTCGAAACCGGCGAGCAGCAGCAGAAAACAGAACGGCGTCCAGTGCCAGATGTCCACCATGATGACGGACGGCAGCGCCAGGCTGGCCGTACCCAGCCAGTCGACCGGCAAGAAGCCGAACACACCGATCAGGCCGTTGGCCAGACCGAAGTCGTAATTGAGCATCAGCTTCCAGATGGCCCCGATCAGGATGCCTGGCACCAGGATGGGCAGGATGAAGATCGTGCGATACACCACGCGGCCCCGCGCGATGCGGCTCACTGCCCAGGCCAGCATGAAGCCGATAAAGACTTGCAGGCTCACTCCCACAACGGAGAACACCAAAGTGTTGTACGCGCCTTTGTGAAACAAGGTGTCGCCACCGAGTCGCGCGTAATGGGCCGCGCCGATGAATTCCCAGGTCGCGCGCCCATCCTCCCAGCGGATCTCGTGCATGCTCATGGCGACAAGGTTCGCCACGGGCAGCAGGGACAGCAGCATGAAAACCGCCACCGACGGCGTCAGCGCCAGGTTGCGCCAGACCGATTCCGGGACCGGCGTAGCCTTGCGGCTCATTCAGTAGCCTCCGTGCTGCGCACTGCGGCATTCGCCTTGGGAGCGGCCCGGCGGCTCATGCCAACGGTGTGATCTTGCCAGTCTTGTAGCCGCCGCGCACCATGATGGCATGCGCCTCGTCGGCAATCAT
>Ga0163154_10010077_pt1 | contig 10629 bp, 6 predicted proteins | sample OliLakLV19MP9P1_FD_148649 | JGI IMG/M metagenome (GOLD analysis project Ga0163154, IMG submission 148649) | Freshwater microbial mat bacterial communities from Lake Vanda, McMurdo Dry Valleys, Antarctica - Oligotrophic Lake LV.19.MP9.P1 | ecosystem: Environmental > Aquatic > Freshwater > Lake >...
AAATTAAGTAGGGTGAATTATGGCATTACACGCGATGCCATAATTATCTATCGCTCGAATTATGGCAATAACGCCTATGTCGAAATTACCCACGCGAGGAATTATGGCAGAACTACCGCTGCCGAAATCCCCCATCAGCCGAATTATGGCAACAAGGCTGTGCCGAAATTCAGTACGGGGGATTATGGCATTACACGCGATGCCATAATTATCTATCGCTCGAATTATGGCAATAACGCCTATGTCGAAATTACCCACGCGAGGAATTATGGCAGAACTACCGCTGCCATAATTCCAATAACTGCTCAAAACTCTCTCTCACAACCGTTCCGCTATGCTCAGTCTGCCTTGATAAAGGTAGTTTTTACTTATCTATCACACAGTTTAAGTGAATTTCGACACCGCTTTTGCCATTTGCCGTATATTTCGGCAAGTGGCATTATGGCATTTCTACTGACGAAATTCGTAGATGAATTGTAATAATCAATGATGATTGATATTGAGCGTATCAAAGACCTAATTGATTGCCGTACTGTGGTGGAACACGACTTAGGACAGCCCAAAAACCGTCACGCCAAGTACAGCACCTACAAATGTCCTTTTCACAACGAAACAAAGGGGTTTTCGCTGGTGGTTTATGAAGATCACTGGCAGTGTTTCGGTAAGTGTGGGCGGGGGGGTGATGCTATTTCGTGGGTGCGTCTGTATCACAATGTCTCCTTCGCGGATGCTTGTCAGCAGCTTGTGTCAGGCGATTTACCGCGTTTGGAACAACCCCGTCGGCACACCGATCCACAGCGTGAAGCTGCTTCTGAACCGCCGAGCATCGAATGGCAGCGGGCTGCTGAAAACATCGCAGAGCTGGCGGTTAAAAACCTCTGGAGTAGGGAGGGCAAACGGGCATGGGACTATCTAGAGCAGCAGCGCGGGTTGAGCAATGCGAGCATCACGCGCTCCGATTTAGGCTATATCCCCGGCGATTACCGCGAATGGCGCGAGATCGAAGGGCTGAAAGTCCCCTGTGGAATCACGATTCCTTGGCGTGCCAATGACGCGATCTGGGGTATCAAGGTGCGGCGGGCTGCTGGCGAACAGCGGTATCACCAAGTCGGTGGGGGAAATATCAAAGGTTGCTTGTATCTGGCAGATGAGATCAAGCCCGGACTGCCGATCTTCCTGACCGAAGGTGAATTCGATGCGCTCATCGCCCGTCAAGTCGGCGCAGACCTGCTGTGCGCCACCTCGATTGGTAGTTCTGCCAACCGTCGGATCAATCGGCGTTGGTATACCAAATTCATCGCCGCGCCGCGCGTTTTGGCACGTATGGATGATGATGGGGCAGGGGAGGGCGCAGCAGCGGAAATTGAGGCACTGTCGGGCGCGGTCAAGCGCGTGCAGGTGCCGCAGGGCAAGGATGTGAACGACTACTATTTACTTGCTGGACATGAAGCAGTTTATTTGTGGCTGAAATCATTGGTGGAGAAAAACGATGCGGAATAGCGTGATCAACAAGAGCGGGCGAATTGAGTTGAGTGAACGGCAGCGACGGATTTTGCGTTATGTCGAATACGGACTTCTCGCCCGCCGTAGCGATATTTCGCGTTCGTTGACTATGCAAGCAGAGGGATACCGAATTCTAGGTAAAGCGCTGCCTGAAAACGACGAAGTGCGCCAGCTGCGGGCAAAGGTAGCAGCGTTGGAAAGCGAGAATCTGCATCTGCATGAGGAGAATAGGCAGCTTGTACAACGTCTCAGTGCGCTCAAACAGACGGTGATCAGTCGCGTAGAAGCAGTATTTGGGTAAGTTACCCAACGGTTGAGCGCTTTTTGGCTGTCCGACGGCGTTTTTTGCGCTTACCTTCCCCTAACGGTTGCTCCAATTCCTTCGGGGAGTGGGGGAGTCGGAACATTTCCGGCGGGCGGCGCTGGTCAGCATGGAGCGTGCCAATATAGATTTGGGTGGTGTGTAGGTTGGCGTGTCCCAGATTTTGCCGGATGCGCTCAGGATCCATCCCATGCAGGTAAGCGTTCCGGGCGTATGACCGCCGCAGATCGTGCGGCTGTACAACCGTCATCACTCCGTTGATTGAAATTGGGTAGCGGTACATGATCTGATTGACGGCGCGTTCCGTGATGCGGGTTTTACGCACCCGCTTATCGCCTCGGAAAACACCTCGAAATACCGCGCCCGTCGTAATGTCAGCAGCTTTAAGCCAGCGTTCCACGTAAACCAAACACCAATCGAGCGGACCATAGGGGACAAGGCGCTGTTTTTTACCTTTCCCTGAACGCACGAGCAGCGCCAGTTCCCCGCCCAATGTCTGGCGCAAATCCTCGACATTCAGCGCGACCAGTTCGGCTTCCCGGATGCCCGTACAGACGAGGAGGGCGATCAGAGCGGTATCGCGCAGCCCGGTCAGACGATTGACGCCGGGTGTGCGGGCAAGCGCTCGTACTTGGGCTGGCGTTAAACGGAGATGGTCTGCATCCGGTTGATCTTGGACAAACACCTCTTTAATCGTCGTCAAGCGCGGGTGAATGTCGTGTTCGATCCGAATAAGCAGTTCATCAACCCACGCCTTACGATTGGCAGGGTCGCTTATTTCTGGGGGCAGGGCGTCATAAAGCTGTTGGCGCACTTTAGTCGTGTTCAGAAGGGCATGGTAACGTCCCCGAATCGTCGCTAGATGGGCATTGGCGGCAGCGGGGGAGAGCAGGGCAGGGGTCACTTCACCGGTGCGCGGATGGATGCGAGTCCGGTCATGCAGCAGGTAATTTTTGTAGTCGGAAAGGGCAGGGCGGTGCCAAGGTAATCCCTGCGTGTTCATCCAATCGAGGAAAAAGAGCAGCCGTGAATAAACATCCTTGTTGGGATCGTCGGGCATCAAAATCGCAAAATTTTGCTCAGATTGAGTATTACGCTGGATCACACCCATTTCGTAATAGTTCTCCATATTCTCAAACCCCCTGAAAGTGTCATTTCGGGGCAGGGGAGGCAAGTTGGACTACTTCTTATAATCGCTGGTATAAGTAATTATAATGGTTAAATAAGCAGGGCGCATCTGTCAGTGCCGCACCTGCCCCAAAGCAGCGAACGAGCGCTAGACAGGCGGCGGCGATCTGGGGTTTAGAGTTCTCCTGCGTGTTCTTCGCTTCTGTTCCCGCGTCTCGCTTCGGTGTGCGGCTCACCCATTGCTCCTACTCTCTCCCGCTGTTTTGGGGTGCGACTTCTTTCGCAAAGTAGCACATCAGCCCACCGGCAAAGCCGCCAGCGGCTTCGACTCGGAGCGCGTCTTGGGCTGGTGCCGCTGCGCTCAGACGCGCTCCGGTCGCCCTTCGGGTGCCGGTAAGCGCCCCGATGTGCTACCGCGATTTGCGAAAGTCGCACCTTACCAAAAATACAGCGGGGTATCGAGCAGACGGAGCATTCGTGCTAAGGCCGCGCCGGATCGAAAGGACGGCGCTGTAAAACTGCCCGGCGTATAACGCCGACGGACTCCTAAAGCTGCTCGCCCTGCACCGACTGTATCAAGCGCCCTCGATCCGACGTTGTGGGACACCGTTTCTCCCAAGGAGGTTTTGGAACGGTGTTTTGGCGAGCCACACGGAGAAAATCGAGTGCAGATCGTCGCGGATGAGGCAGCCAGACAAGGCTGACCTACCGGAAAGGTCAACGTCTCGTGGTTGAGGCTCAGATTATTGAGACTCGCCGGGGCGCATCCGGGCGGCAACCTGCACGTAAGGGCGTTCTTCTACAGACTTGTATGAAAGGTAAACGGTAGGACACACCGTAAGTGTCAAAGCGCAACCGCGCGGATCGAATAGTGCGGTCGCGCTGAACTCTCAAGTGGGAAGTGCTGGACAGTCGGTGCTAAACCGACTGTTCCCTTTTTTGTCACTTTACATTACGAAATAGATTAAGCGAGGTGGGAAATGGGAACAAACACACTCTATACCGATTTCGCGCCAGCGCCCAGGCTGCATATCCTGATTGCTGGGAGTCGGTATGCCAGCGGCGAGATGCTCGATTACGCACGGCGAGCGGTGTGTCGAGCGCAGCAGCGCGGATATGTCCTTGTGGTGGGTGATAACCCGAAAGGCGTGGATATGGCGGTTGTCCAAGAATGCCGGCGCTTGAAGATGCCTGTCGTGGTCGTCGGGGTGACGAATACGCCGCGTAACGGCGGCTGTTGGCAGGGACGCTACCTCAAGGTTGAGCGGGACTTATATCGTGCGGCAGGCGGGCAGCTGCTCGACAAATACACGGTGCGGGATCGCTATATGGTTGACCTGTGCGGGCTGAGCCTGTTCATCTGGAATGGCGACAGTCCCGGCACGAAGGCAGGTTACCAGTATGCGGTGCAGCGAGGCAAGCCAGCGCATTTGATCAACTTTTCGCGGGAGATCGTGCCATGACGGACGCGGTGATCGCCATCAGCACGTATGGAGGGCAGCGGGTTACTCATCCGACGACCCAGCAGACGGTCAGCGCCCATAAAATCGGCTACAGCAGCGCGGCGGCGGAAGTTCTCCTCGCCCTGTATGGGAAACGCGCACAGAACGTCTCATCGCGCCAAGCATCCTATATTTATCTCCAGATCGAGGGAGAGGTGGTCGTCCAGCATGGGTATATCTTGCTGAAGGTATCAGCGGACGAGGTGCAGCGGGCGGAAACGGTCGCACGGCGTTTTCAGCGGGCAGCGTGTTTTCTGTGGCGGGAAGATCGATGGTGGGAACTGCCTACCAGTCGGACTGCTGACTATACTGCTGTCGTCGGGCGTTCCGGTCCTGACTTCAATCCTGCCGGGTTTCGGGTCGTTTCGGCAGCCACTGGCGAGAAGGAAAGTGTCGCAGAAGGCATTCGGGGGGAACGCAGCCAGCGTAATCCCAACGAGACGCCTTGGTGGTGGTTGTTTGGTGAGACCTATCCCTACCGTGACCTGCTCAAACGGCATGGCGCACGCTTTAGCGGCAAGCGCAAGGCATGGTATCTGATCGCTTGGGAGTTGCCGGACGCCATTCGAGCGCTTGTCAGCAGCGCAGAAACTGAAGCAAAACCGCCACCAACGTCAGTAAATGAGCCGCATCAAGTCGGGCGACTTGATGCGCTGGCAGCCGCCATTCTGCCGGATGATGATCCCTGTACCCTCGAAGAAGCAGCGGCGATTTTGGGTATGCCCGCCAAAGTGCAGGGGTTGGTTTCAATACCAACAGCGGAGCCACCGCGCTTGTTCCCACTCGGTGCTCATGTCTATGCGCGGCACGATCTGACCACGTCCGAAGGGAAGCTCATTCCAACGGGCAGCGCGGGCAAGATCACGCGGTGGTACAACCGCAACCGCACCTATGGCTACAGCTATGACGTGGACTTTGAGGGCATTGGAACGGGTTGGTTCTTCGAGCGTGAACTTAGCGATCTGGAACCGATCACCGGTATTCGGATTACACGGGGGTTCGTTGTGCTGCCCGGCGCAGTCCCAGCGCTGACGGATCATGAACTGCGTAGGGAGTTGGTGGCAGCCGGTGACCTGCCTGAACCCGTGGCTGCACCGCTGGTCGAAGTTCCTCTCGACACGCTGGAAACCGTTCCCGCTGCATCTGCGGAGGATGCAGCGCCGCGAGTCCGCGTGATCAAGCCTACCGGGACACCGGTGGAAGGTACAGCGCCCGATGTCGTACAGGCGGCGATCCAAGATGCTAAAACGGCAGTACCACCCACACTCGAACAGGCAGCAGCGCTAGGAAGGGGGAAACGCACACTGGCGCGGGTGCAGCAGTCCTATGTGGGCGAGCTAACGGGCAGCATCACGGGGAATGTGTGGTGTTATGGTTATGCGCTTGATGCGGGTATCTGCGTCTACGTGAATATGGGCGGTCCGCGTATGGCGGTCGAAGCGATCCGAGCGAAGCTGTCGAAAGGCGATATCGTTTCGGTCGTCCCTTGGGATGCCCCCTCGGTCGAATTGACCGCTGGCGAAGGCAATACGGGCATGTACCACGATTACTTTGCCAATCTCCCAGAGGCACGTTTCACCTCGCTCATCCTGCTTCATGAGTCGGTAGTCCATCCGAACTACGGTGGGAAATCGACCACGTTTTTGCTCTACGTGAGCGCTGAACAGGCGGTCGGACAGCTGCACCGACACATTGCCCAATTAGCCAAAATCCCGGTCTTTGACATTTGGGCTGCCTATCTCTGGACAGCCGGACAAGCAGCCATGCTCGTGCGTAAGGCACGCGGGGAAGGCGGTTTGACCGTATACAGACTTGATTTGGACATCGATAGTTGGACCCGGCTTATCACAGGCGGTATTGAACAGGGTGTGATCGCTTTGCCCTGATAGTCTTTTATCTTCGCTCGCAAACGCTTGACTCCCACGAGTCAGGCGTTTTTGATTTCTGAAAGAGATCCTCTAATGGCTAGAGCAGAAAGTCGCGCAATTCTCGGCTATTTGCCGATCTTGCCGCAGCATCACGCGGCTATCCTATCACTGGTTGCTCCCGCGACTCCCGCGACGCGGATGCTCGATCCGTATGCGGGCGAAGGTGAGTTTCTTGAGGCAGCGGCACAGGCGTGGAATGTCACGCCGTATGCCAACGAACTTGACGGCGAACGGGCGGCAAAATGTATCGAGCGTTTTGGTCCGACCCAGGCGGTGCGCTGCGATGTGGAGCGGTTAGTTGCCTCTAACGAAGCGTTTGGCATTCTGTGGGCGAACCCCCCATATGATCATGATAAGCTGGCAAAAGCGTCCAAGCGAGTGGAGTTCGCGTATCTCCGGCAGGCGTGGAAGTGGGTGACGGCGGGCGCGATTGTAATGTGGGTGGTCTATCACCACCATTTGAGCGAAGAAGCCGCCGCATTCTTTGCCAAGAACAGCCGCAGCGTTGATGTCTGGGCGCTGCCGGGCAAGCATCTTGGTGAATATGACCAGATCATTGTGGTGGCGATTAAGGGGACGCAGCCGGAGCCGGGCAGCTTGTACAACGCGATTATGGCGGCAAAGGCTGCACCACGTCCGCTGATCGTACAGGCAAATCCCGTCTATCGTGTGCCGCCAGCCCCCGATCCGACGCGCAAGTTTGTGTTTGCCCCGGATGTTATCGACGAGGCGCAAGGGCTGCGTCTGATCGAGGAGGGCGGTGCGTGGCGGTCGAACGGTTTACAGGCACTGCTTGAGGTGCCGCAGCCGGTAACGGACATTGAGCCAGTGGTCGCGCCGCGACCGGGACATCTAGCGCTGGTGCTGGCGGCTGGGGTGGCTGACGGTGCGGTGATCGAAACGACGGATTACGGGCGCGTCGCTATCCGGGGGAAGACGCAGCATGTCGAGCAAATTGCGCGGGTCGAGATTGAGGCGCAGCCCGGCGACCCGGATCGGCAGGTCAAGAAGACGACGATCCGCCTCAAACCGACCACGACATTGACGCTGCTGGGGGTCGATGGTACGACGGTTGAGATGGAGGGCGACGAGGCGCTGCTCAATTTCATCACCACCAACAAGCGATCCTTGGTGAGCTATCTTAACACCCGCTTTAAGCCGATGTATGGCTTCGACTTCGCCGGGATGGGACGCTGGATGGATCGCATCCGGTTGATGGGCAAGTATCCGATGTATACGGCGCAGAAGCATGTCGTCGGCGCGATTGCCCGTGGTTTCCAGTCGCGCAACAGTATTCTGTTGATTGGACAGATGGGCGTTGGCAAGACCCTGCTCGGAGGATCAGCCGCCATCAGCATCACATCGGGTGTGGTTGAGGCACTGCGCGGGGACTGCCGGGCTGATCAGGTGGTGCTGATTGTTGCGCCCCCGCATCTGATCGAGAAATGGAAACGTGAACTTCATTCCATTAGCCCAAACATTGTGGTTGATCGGCTCAATCGACACGAAGATGTCAAAGCGTTTATGGACAAGGCGGCGCGGTTGGGCGCGGGTATCGCCAAGATTGGGCTGATCAAGCGTGACCTGACCAAATTGGGGACAGGGCGTGAAGCAGCAGTCTGCTGGCGTGAGGAGCGAACGGCGCTCTGGCGTTATGGTGCGCCCACCCCGGAAGGCTATGAACCGCAGCAGCGGATCGTCCGACAACAGATTCCTCACTGTCCAACCTGTGGGTGTACGGTGATGCAGGAGAAAAAAGGGACGAGTACGCCCGCATCCCGCAGTTGGTTGGAGAGTGGGAAACGCACCTGTCCTGTCTGTTTTTCCCCGCTGTGGCAGGAAGCGCGTGATCGCGGTTCGCGTCCGAAAGTGGGCGAGAAATATGCACCGAAGAATCCGCGTTACCGGATTGACGAGTACCTCAAACGGATGTACCGGGATCGCGTCTACCTGCTCATCTGGGATGAGGTGCATGAAGCGCAGCACGGCGACACGGGGAATGGAGCAGCCTTTGGACGTATGGCAGGGGTTGCCCGCAAGGTGTTGGCGTTAACCGGGACACCGTTCAACGGACGCGCCAGCAGTCTGTTCAATCTCGAATACCACCTCAACCCACGTGTGCGCCAACGTTACAACTGGGGCGGTGCAGCCCGCCTGAGTCAGAAAGGGCGCGGTGAACGCGGTTATCAGGTCGTGCTTGAGGATCAGGCTAAGCAGCGCGGACATGCCGAGTCGCGTTGGGTGGCAGATATGGGTGTGCGCGAAATGGTGGTCGAGGAACGACCCTCGTATGACCACGAGACAGGTGCATTCACGGGTACGACCACCTACGAGCGCCCTTACCAGGAGGCGCCGGGTATCTCGCCGCTCCTCGTGGCGGAAGTCCTCGATCACGCCATATTTTTTAGCTTGGGCGATTTGGGCAAGTGGCTGCCGCAGTTCGAGGAGATCGCGCTGCCCGTCGAGATGGATGCCGATGTGTACGCCGAATATGACCGCACGCGTTCCCGTCTCAAGGACTACCTGATCCAGCGGCGTTGGGAAGGCGATACCACCTTCAGAGGATCGTACCTTCAATGGGCGATGGGGTGGCCCAACGCCCTGTTTCGTCCTGAACAGGTCATCCATAACTTGAAGCACCCGATCACGGGTGAGGTTCAGCCCTACGTGGTTACGACGCTTCCGTCGTTCGGAGAGGAGCGGGTCTTTGCCAAAGAGCAGGCGTTGATCGATCTAGTGAAGGCGGAACTGCTGGAGGAACGACCCTGCGTCATTTACCTGCGGCAAACAGGCACCCGCGATATTCAGCCGCGCATCGCGGCGCTTCTCCGTCAGTACGTTCCGGGTGCCAAGCCGTTCATCCTCAAGAACACGGTTGATGCTGAGCGACGTGAGGCGGTCATCGAGGCGGAAGTGCTGAAAGGGACAAATGTCGTCATCTGCAACCCTGAGCTGGTCAAGACCGGCTTGGATCTTCTTCATTTTCCGACGCTGATTTTCCACGAACTGGTGTTCAATCTCGGCACGCTGATGCAGGCGGCGGCACGTTCGTACCGCCTCAACCAGACCCACAAGCACTGCAAAGTCTTCTACCTGTACTACGAGGGGTCGATGGAAGCGACAGCGGTGCAGCTCATGAGCCGCAAACAACGGGCGGCGAAATTGCTCACGGGCGACATCGGTTTAACGGGGTTGGACGCGCTGACAGAAAGCGAGGGCGGTTTCGAGCAAGCACTGCTCGATGCTATCGGGCGTGACGAGACACTGCTTGATCCAACGAACTTGTTCAAAACCAGTTCAGCCGCAAGTGAGATTGGCAGCGAAGATGCCGCCTATTGGAATGGTGCCGTGGACTCGCTTGTCAGTGAGTCTAAACTGCCTGTTGAGGATGATCTGTTAGTTGCACTCGCGCTCGAACTGGGCGGCGTGATTGCTTTGCCCGAAAGCGATCAGGTTGTGACCCAGAAACAAGTGGAAACGAACAGCGAGCAGGCGATCCCACGTCTCGTGCGTTATGTGGGTGCTTATCTGGACACGGTGCAGATCGTGGCGGATGGCGCGAAACGGGCAAAGCTCCAAGCCCAGTTGATCACGACCTTGTTCAATGGCGTGCAGCAGGTTGATGGGGCGGTGGAAATCGTCGGGATGCACGACCCTGCCTTCTTAAGTAACCCAACGCACGCGGCGAAACTGGTGCGCTGGGTGGCGGGCTGGCTGAAGCAGGAACGGTTCGTGTTCGCGGGCTGTGAGGACGAGGCAGCCGACAAGATTTTCGAACGAGCGCAAGCGGCGCTGGGTTTCATTCCCGTTCCGTTTGACCTGTTTGAGACGAGACCCGATCTTGATGATGAAACAGTCTCAAGGGAGACGCTGGCGCAGTTAGAAACCAGATCAGTTCGTTCTGCGAACGTATCGAGGAAGCGGACAGCCGCCGCCAAAGCGAAACATCAGCCCGATCTTTGGGCGCTGTCAGAAGAAACAACTGCTTCATCCGAACGACATGCCAGAACCGCACGAGTAGAAAGGGGCGAAGACCTGCCGCGGCAGATGGCATTGTTTTGACGAGGCAAACCCGGTGAAAGCGTTTCTCGACCTCCTCTACGCCCGTTCGACCCATTTCACGGATGCCTGTCTGACCTTGACTGCGATCCATCCGGCGGGTGCGCGAAAAACCCCTTCGCGCCACATTCTTCTGTCGGACAAAACACTTTTGTCCGACGCACTTGATCGTCTTGCTGCTGCCAAT
>Ga0163154_10010078_pt1 | contig 10629 bp, 14 predicted proteins | sample OliLakLV19MP9P1_FD_148649 | JGI IMG/M metagenome (GOLD analysis project Ga0163154, IMG submission 148649) | Freshwater microbial mat bacterial communities from Lake Vanda, McMurdo Dry Valleys, Antarctica - Oligotrophic Lake LV.19.MP9.P1 | ecosystem: Environmental > Aquatic > Freshwater > Lake >...
AGTAACATATTCTTTTGCTTCATCCGTAAATCGAGATGTGGTTATAAAAATACCTTTACTAGCTTGCTGTCCTTGTAATGCCCCTGCAAATTGTTGAACATCTGGTCGGCGAATTGGATTACTATCCCAGCGTTTTGCTTGAATATAGATGACATCAAGCCCTAATTTATCTTCTTTAATAATGCCGTCTATACCGCCATCACCTGTCTTGCCAACTGCTCTACCAGCATCACTTCTGGAGCCTCCATATCCCATTTTTACCAGTAAATCGACTACTACTTTTTCAAAAAATGTAGGATTAACCTGTTTTAGTTTTTCCAAAATTTCCTTAGCTAACTCGTCTCGTAAGTATTGATAGGCTGATTCTAAACTTTCCGATGGGGTGGCAATAGTATTAAGATCGTATGCCTCTGTTTCTGATTTTAATGAATTCGGTTTACCTTTTTCCTTCTTAAACTCTAAAAATTCTGGATACTGCTTTAGAACTGAATTATCTATTCTCTTGGGATTTTTTAATAGTAGTTCCTTCCCCCGAAGCGTAATTTTATAGAATCCTCTTTTTGTTGACTCTAAAAGTCCAGCTTTCTTTAAATAGGTACTTGCCCAACCAACTCTATTAGCAAAAGTTGACTGATTCCCACTGGGTAAAAGTTCTTTTAACTCTTCTTCAGTCAGATTAAAAAATGCAGAGATTGAATCAATGACATCATTAGTTGATACTTCCGATCCAATTTTGGCACAGTATTCGAGGAGCGGAAGCATTATTGTTTGATAGTCTGGAACTGCCATACGCTAAGAACTTATCCCCGTAGTTTTTGTGACCAGACTCTTGTGGGTAAGCCCCAAATATAGATAAATCCTTCCGCAGCTTTATGATCGAATTGATCGGCATCGGTGTAGGTGGCTAGTTCTTCGTTATAGAGAGAATTTACCGACTTGCGACCGACAATAATCGCATTACCTTTATGGAATTTGACTCTAATGGTGCCAGAGACTTGAGTTTGAGAATCTTTGATAAAGGCATCTAGGGCGGATTTGAGTGGGCTATACCATAAGCCGTTATAGATCATTTTGGCGTAGGTATCTTCAATGCCGCGTTTAAACTGAGCTAAGTCTGAGGTGAGGGTAAGGCTTTCTAAGTCACGGTGTGCTTGGATTAGAACGACCATTGCAGGAGATTCGTAGATTTCACGGGATTTAATTCCCACTAGACGATTTTCTACCATATCAACCCGCCCGACTCCATTGCCGCCAGCGATCGCATTTAATTCCGTAATTAATTCCACAGGAGATAAAGCTTTACCATCAACAGCGACAGGATTGCCCTGCTCGAAGGTGATTTCAGTATAGGTAGGTTCGTTGGGTGTGTCGGCGATCGCCTTGGTAAAGTCATAAACTTCTTCGGGTGGTTCGTTCCAAGCATCTTCTAAAATTCCTGCTTCCACACTGCGTCCCAAAATATTACGATCGATGCTGTAGGGTGAAGATTTTTTAACGGGAGAAGGAATCCCAAATTTTTCTCCATAGGCGATCGTTTGTTCGCGGCTCATACCCCATTCTCTAGCAGGAGCTAATACTTTAAGATTGGGATTAAGGGAAGCGATCGCCACATCAAACCGTACCTGATCGTTTCCTTTGCCCGTACATCCGTGTGCTACTGCATCGGCTCCATATTCGGCGGCGGCTTCGACCAAGATTTTAGCGATTAGGGGTCTGGCTAAGGCTGTAGCTAAAGGGTAGCGATTTTCGTAGAGGGCGTTGGCTTGAATAGCTGGGAAAGCATAATCTTTGACAAATTCGGCGGTAACATCTTGGACTAAAGATATAGTTGCTCCTGATGCTAGAGCTTTAAGGCGAATAGGTTCTAGTTCATCTCCCTGCCCTAAATCTGCCGCTAAAGTTATGATCTCTTTTACGCCCCATTCTTGCATGAGGTAGGGAATGCACACCGATGTATCAACACCACCTGAATACGCAAGTACAACTTTATCGGCACGACCCATAACTCTAAATCTCCAAATTTTTAATAACTAGAAAACCATATCTTAACTGCAACTAAGCTTTAGTATTAATGTTTACTATCGATAGTATTAAATGCTGCATATTATTTAACCACTTATTTAACCCAGCCATATTTCTAGAATTTACGAAAGAGTAAAATCAGATTAGTTTCACAGGAGTTAAAGGCTATGAGTCCCACACTATCAAGGCACAAGCTCACCTGTCAGCAATATCATCTGATGGTCGAGGCAGGAATTTTGAGTGCAGGCGATCGCCTAGAACTGATCCGAGGCGAAATTATCGATATGTCACCAATTGGCACAAAGCATAATGCCTGTATTGCCCGACTTACTGAGGCGTTTTTTACCAAACTAGATGGTAAAGCTATTATCTGGGTGCAAAGTTCCCTGTGTCTAGATCGGCATTCTGAACCCTAGCCCGATTTGGTATTGCTAAAGCCCCGCCTTGATTTTTATGAAGAAGAACTACCCGCTCCCAACGATGTATTATTAATTGTGGAAGTTGCAAATAGCTCCATCAGCTACGATCGCGATGTTAAGTTATCTCTCTATGCCGAAGCTGGAATTAGAGAATTTTGGCTAGTAGATATTAATAATCGCGCTCTTACTAGCTATACCTCCCCCGCAGTAGATGGTTATGCAAACTCCCATCGCTATAAATCTGGCGAATCTATTCCAATTTTGGCATTTCCTGATGTTCTAATCGGATGGTCAGATATTTTTGGACAAAATTAAAACTGAGCATTACAGGCTTCCCATGCCTTAATTGTTTCTGGCACAATAGGCGAAATTAACTGAGAAATAGCCTCGGCATACGCTCCAATTTCGGACTGTGCTCCTTCTCCCGATCGCAAACCGATAAAATGCAAAACCGATTGTAAAGATACCGTCCACACCCAAGAAGTATAGACACTCGGAACTAACACACCCCTTGCTTACTCCCGCGCGACTCCCATACTTAGAAGTTGTTGATATGCTTCGTAACTGGCTTGGCATTGTTGGGTATAGAGGGCGATCGCCTTGTTATTTAAATCTTCGGATAGCTCTCCACTACTTGCCTGTTTGTTACTTTCCGATTGATGTCTGAACATAGTAGGAATATAAAAATCCTCTTCATCTGTAGCAGCCACATAGCGAAAACTTTTTTCATTCCAACCTAACTGTTCGTCATTATGATTAGAGGCGATAACGTGCTTAAACCACTGTCTTCCCAGATAAATGGGCGCTTTAACTTTGAACTTGAATACTACTCCCCGAAATGGGCTGGTGTGATGGTGCTTGATTAAATAATTAATTAATTTACTATCTTTATCGCTTAATTCTGTAGAAGCTTTCTCAAAACTCGTTCTGGCATCATTTACCACATCTAAATCTGTACCCATATATCCAACTAGCTCAATGCGGCTTTTGCCATCTTTCAAGGGATCGAATTGAGAATTTAACATCGTAATTATCTTTCTTAGAGTTTATAGATTCAAATGGAATTCTATTGGATTTTATAACACCCTTCCCTGTTAATTTCAGTCTTAACTATTATCTTTAAATTATAGGTAAAATGCTAAATACTGTTATTTCTAAATGTAATGAAAGCTGTAATTGATAGTTTGCCGATTTTAGCGATCGCCCCCAGCCAAGTGATTAGAGGACGAGGGATTATTAATAATTTAGGAGATTACATAGCAAAATGGGGAAAGTCAGCATTGGTAATTTCGGGCGAAAAGTCTAAGGCTTGTTTGGCATCAGCTTTAGATTCGATTAATCCGCATTATGCTTTGCCTATTCACAATTGCACCGAAACCAACCTTAAAAATCTCAAGGTAGAAGTTAAAAAAATTCAACCCAATGTCATTATCGGCGTGGGTGGGGGCAAGGTTTTAGACTGTGCTAAGTTAATAGCCCATCAGCATAATTTACCTGTGGTGACAATCCCGACAACGGCGGCAACCTGTGCGGCTTGGACGGCTTTAAGTAATGTTTATACCGAGGATGGAGCTTTTAGTTACGATGTGACCTTAAGTCATTGTCCAGAATTATTAATAGTCGATTACGATCTGATTGCAACCGCACCTAAACGCACTTTAATTTCAGGGATAGGGGATGCAATCGCTAAATGGTATGAAGCCTCTGTTGGTAGTGGCGGTAGCGATCGAACCTTAGTAATTGCGGCAGTGCAAGAGGCAAGAATCTTAAGAGATATATTATTTCAAAAATCTGCCGAAGCAATCCAAAATCCCGCCCCAAATCTTGAAAATTCGGCATGGCAAGAGGTCGTTGATGCTACGGTTTGTTTGGCTGGAGTAATTGGCGGAATTGGTGGAGCCCAATGTCGGACTGTTGCCGCCCACGCTGTCCATAATGGCTTAACGCATTTATCCCAAGCCCACGGCACCTTACATGGTGAAAAAGTAGCTTTTGGCATTTTAGTACAACTCCGCTTAGAAGAGTTTCAAGGAAATCAACTAGCAGCCACTGCCCGCCAACAACTTTTGAAGTTTTACAGTGAAATTGGCTTACCCCAGAGTCTAACTGATTTGGGTTTAGGGAATATTACGCTTAAAGAGTTAGAGATTGTAGCAGCGATCGCCTGTAAAGCAGATTCAGACCTACATAACCTACCATTTTCCGTCCACGAGCATCAGTTAATAGCTGCAATGGTTTCGACTGTGGTGCCTCTTGTCACTGTCTAATCAAAAAATCTAATCAAAAAATCTAATCAAAAAATAGCTCGGAGGTATCTCTCCCTATTGATTGAGGTAACTTTATCTTTAGAGATGTTAGCTTTACATTGTCATTGCAATCTATTTTTAACTCAGGCTTTTAACTAAGTAAAAACTAATGGAAAATACATTATTCGATCGGGTATTTAAGGATAACGAAGGCAAAGTTGTTCTAGGGCAGATGCCAAATTTACCAATCATTGTTTGGGTTACGGCTAGTGTATTAAAAATAGTTTTTACCACAGGCAAAATTAATGTCGGGCTAGATATATTAGCCTTTGGGTCTTTATTTACTTGGGCATGGGAAGAATTATTTCAAGGTGTTAATTACTTTCGGAGAGCATTAGGTCTTTTTGTTCTAGTCGGTGCGATCGCCTCAAAAATTCAATAAGTAAGCTGGGTTTATTCTAAAGAATTCTCAGAAAAGGTCTATTCCTGACTATTGAAACCATTAGTACTTAACTTGAAGAACTCTATTAAAAAAATAAGCCTACTCCAATTAAAAGTAAGCCCTATTTTTATTCTAAATTAAGTTCAAAAGGAAGGTTTTCGATACTTAGACAGCCGTCGATCCAGAAGTCGATATTGGCGAATTAGACTGAAACCGACTGACAATCCAGTTCCAAAACATTTGCCACAAAGTTACAAACCAATTACCCTTAAGTTCTTGGAACATCTCCATATTTAAGTGAAAAGCAAAGTTAGCTTCATCTACAATCTTGTCTTGGGTAATGTCATCCACGGGCAAAGTATCCAAAGCCGCGCGGTATTTTTTCTTGAATTCACCATGATTTTTAATGGTTTCAAATTCATAGAAAGCAGTACCATCACCATCTTTTAATCCCATTGCTTGCTTGGCAATTTTTTTCAAGATCTGTCCGCCAGATAAATCCCCCATATAGCGAGTATAGGCATGGGCAGCTAAAAGCTCTGGGCTATTATTAGAAACTTCTTGGATATGTTTTACATAGTTTTTACAGGCTTCTGAAGGTTGGGCTTGATTGTGCCAGTCAGCACCATAGTAATAAGCTAAATCTTGCTCTAGGCTATTTTGTCTCCACAGTTCGGGGGTGTAAAGCCCAGTTAAAATTGGATTATCTTTGTGCCGAGTTAGCTCTGCTTCTAGGGCAGTGTAAATAAAGTAAAAATTCGCTGCCAATTTACGATAAGACGGTTTATCGACTACACCTTGTAAAAAACACTTAATAAAATCTGCACCTTCTGCCATTGAATGAGACTTGGAAGTGCCTTCCCGTAATTTTGTTGCTAAACCTTGATTCACTATAACTCCTGTCAATATATTGGCTATGGAAATTTTTATTTTTATCTATCGAGTATACGATCGCCCCACAGCAGAAGTCCAAGCCCGAAATAAATTTTCATGGTTCAAGGCTTTATCGAGAAAAAACCAAGTATTTAAGATGCCAAAAGCTCCCTAATAAAGTTATTTATCACGATCTAGCTGATTTCTAAAAACTGCCTCAACCGACTGCATGGTTATGTCGTCAGGATAGGGATACGGAGTCATATCTAAAAAGGTGTATTGACTGTAATAAGTTTGAAAGCATTTGGCAGAAAAATATACCAGCATTCGCTTGTTTCTGGGTTGGCAAACTTTCTCTCCTTAGTTATGTTAGTTATGCCCTGATTTTAATATTTTTTACACTTCAATACTCCCCGATTCACGAAGGCTGTCTGGGTCGTTACTCCAATGAACTTTAATCATTACAGTGTAAAAATATCATAAACTTATCAAATAAAGGCTGTGTCAAGTTTCCTATGGTTATGAGTGTCAACTAAACTGCAAAAAATGTTAGAGTTTACAAAGTTATATATTAATCACATATTAATTGAGAGGGAAGTACATTGGTTTTAACAGGATATGAATACCTTCTGGTATTTTTGTTAGTCTGTATTTTTGTACCAATCTTGGGAATAGTTTTAGCAAAATTACTGAGCCCAGCGATCGCCAGTCCTGCTGCCCGCACTACATACGAATCTGGATGTGAGCCAAGAGGTGAGGCATGGATTCAATTTAATATTCGCTACTACATGTTTGCCCTTGCATTTGTGATTTTTGATGTAGAAACAGTATTTTTATATCCTTGGGCAGTGGCATTTAGTCAATTAGGGCTTTTAGCTTTTATTGAAGCTGTAATTTTTATTTCGATTTTAGTTTTAGGTCTTGTATACGCTTGGCGCAAAGGAGCTTTGGAATGGTCATGAAAGCAGAAGATATTAGTTTAGATTTTAGTATTGAAGATCAAAAACAACGCTTGATGAATCCAATTGAGGAAACTAGAGTTACTCAAGATTTATCCAATAATGTAGTTCTTACTACCCTCAACGATCTCTACAACTGGGCAAGAATGTCTAGTCTGTGGCCCTTGCTCTATGGCAGTAGTTGCTGCTTTATTGAGTTTGCCGCCATGCTTGGCTCTCGGTTTGACTTCGATCGCTTTGGTTTATTACCCCGTTCTAGCCCCAGACAGGCAGATTTAATTATTACGGCTGGCACGGTCAATATGAAATTGGCACCAGTTTTAGTGCGTCTTTACGAGCAGATGGCAGAGCCTAAATATGTAATTGCCATGGGAGCTTGTACGATTACAGGTGGAATGTTTAGTACGGATTCCTATACCACTGTGCGTGGAGTTGATAAGTTAATTCCAGTTGATGTTTATTTGCCCGGCTGTCCGCCCCGCCCCGAGGCGATTTTTGATGCCATTATTAAGCTTCGCAAAAAGATCGATGCCGATGGTTATATCGAGAAAGCTCATATCAAGCAAACCCACCGTTTTTATAGCATTAAGCATGAAATGAAAGTGGTTGAACCATTTTTAACAGGGCAGTATTTAGAGTTGCCAACCCGTATGGCTCCACCTAAATCATTAATAGAATCTGGTATTCCTTTACCTGCATTAGAAATTGCCAAAAAGCAAGAGGTAGAAATTAATGGCTGAAGAAGTTAAAGAATCTTTAGTGGAAACTACAGATAAAGTCTCTAGATGGTTGACTGAAAACGGCTTTAGTCACGAGTTTTTAGGTTTAGATCATCAAAATGTTCCGATTCTTAAAGTTGATCGCGAATATTTGATCCCTTTTGCCACTGCCCTCTATGCCTACGGATTTAACTATCTGATGTGTCAATGTGGCTACGATTCGGGTGCAGGTGCGGAATTAGTTAGTACTTACCATTTGGCAAAGCTAACTGATAATCCTGATGCTAAACCTGAAGAAGTAAGGGTTAAAGTATTTCTACCCCGTAACGATCCTAGAGTACCCTCGGTATTTTGGATTTGGAAGTCGGTAGATTGGCAAGAGCGGGAAACTTTTGATATGTACGGCATTGTCTATGAAGGACATCCAAACCTCAAGCGGATTTTAATGCCTGAAGATTGGGTCGGCTATCCCATGCGAAAGGATTACATCACTCCTGACTTTTATGAGTTGCAGGATGCTTACTAGGTTCACTTTTCATCATTATAATTTGGGAATACTAAGCTAAAAAATGCCGCAGTTATCCCAGAGCGTATTTGATAAAATTAGTCCTACAGCTTTGCTCGTGGCGTATGCTAGGGCATTTACTGACATTCCTTACACTAAGGATTTATCTGAGCTAGTAAACGCTCAATCTGTAGTTGAGACTCTATTGGGGCAAAAGCTAGAGCAGGGTGCGGAAATTGCTGTACTGATTGAAAGTCGCTATCGAGCTATAAATCAAGCTTTTATAAATCTTCATCCTAAAAATAATCGCAGACAGATAATTGAAATAGCATCAGGTTTACTACCACGGGGCATGATTATGTCTCAAGATCCTGATGTTACTTTTATTGAAAGCGATTTACCTCTGATGACCGATCGCAAGATAAGTTTGGTCAAGGCACTAATCGGAAATCGCTCTAATCTGCACTTTTTACCTGTAGATATAGCTGGTAAGTCCAATCAATTAAGCGAATGTAACCAATATCTGAGTCAGTCCGAACCAATCGCGGTTTTATGCGAAGGCTTATTAATGTATTTAAGTCACGCGCAAAAGCAGCAGGTATTTAACTACGTTCGCGAACTTTTGCAACTATATGGTGGAATATGGATTACTTCCGACTTTGTAACCGTTGAAGCTATTAATCGCCGCAAACAGATATGTCCATCGCTAGGACAGATTTCCCAAATGGTTTCTCGTCTGAGCGATCGCCCGATTGGTGATATCTACTTTCAAAATTCTCAGCAAATAGAAGATTTTATTACTGCTCAAGGATTTAAATGCGATCGCATTCCTGTATTGAGTCTTATAGATGTAAATCAACTTACCAGCCTGAAACCGTTAAAAATCGATCCTTTAATAGCCGAGGCAATTTTGGCAGATGCCTACATCTATAAATTATTTATAAACTAAACTAACTTTGTCTGATTAATTTAGCGTTCAGTTACTCTTAGTTGCCTTTAGGTAAGATTAGGGTATAGCTACGACCAACTGTATTACAAGGATAGCCTACTACTGCCCCTCTTACCTTCCAGACTTGTTCGGTTAGATTATTTTTGGTCGATGCATCCATAATCCCGTAACATCTCTCCGTACCATTGCCACCTATATCTATAAATCGATATCTAACTCGCTCGTTTAGACTATTAGGAAATCGATCGCCTTTACAGCTAGTAATATATAAAATTCCCCTTACGCCGCGTTTTACTGAGTATTCATTAACAGGATCGTTTAACGTACATAAATCTGTTAGCGATCGCATTGTCAAAGTCCCGTCTTTACTAACAACTTCAATTTGGGCTAAGGCAGGAAAAATATTGAACGTAACTATTCCTCCGATCAATATTGAATGAAAAATTGAATGAAAAAAAAGCTTATGCATCCTAAAAACCTCTAAATATTTTAATAAGACTCATAAAGTGGCTTTTATGGCTCGGTCGATTGCTATTCGTTAGAAATATCTATATAAAGTTTAGCAAGTTAAAGCTTGGCAAAAAACTCTTTAGATTCTTTAGGTGTAGGTTTCATCGTTTCTTGACCGAGTTCCCATCCCACTGGACAAACTTCACTTGGATAAGATTGGGTATGTTGGATCGCCTTTAAAGTTCGTAGAGTCTCATCCACACTGCGTCCAAAACTTAAGTTATTAATAGTAGCGTGCTGAACAATTCCTTCTTTATCCACAATAAATAAACCTCTTAATGCCACCCCTGCTTCTGGAATTAAGACGTTATAAGCAGCACTAATAGTTTTTGTCAGATCGGATACAAGTGGATAGTTTAAGTCACCTATGCCTCCAGATTTGCGATCGTTTTGAATCCAAGCTAAATGGGAAAACTCACTATCAACTGATACTCCTAAAATTTCTGTATTAAGAGCTTTAAATTCATGGTAGCGATCGCTAAAAGCAGTTATTTCGGTAGGGCAAACAAACGTAAAATCTAAAGGATAAAAGAATAAAACTACATACTTATTACTTTTGTAATCGGATAGTCTAATGGTTTTAAACTCTTGATCGACTACGGCTGTAGCCTCAAAATCGGGCGCAGGTCTACCTACTTGTAAGGATTTTTCTATACCCTTGGTAAAAACTTCAGTCATTTTATTAAATACCTTTTTTGCTTAGTAGTGACTTCTTCTTAGTATAAATGTCTAATAATAATTTGGAGCTAATTTGAAAGTAATTAAATAGTAATTGCTCGACCCCCCCCAAAGGACCTACCGTGTACACATAAGTCAGCTAGACTATATTAGTTTGGAAAAAAGGGTAATGAGTAATCTAATATTAATTCACAACGAAGTAAGAAATGACAAGGCATTTGGCGATGCAAGATTGGTAAAAAGGGGGCATCGTTGTATGAAGCGTTTGTTAAGCACCAAAGCGTAAATATACGGCAAATCAGCAAAG
>Ga0163154_10010080_pt1 | contig 10627 bp, 9 predicted proteins | sample OliLakLV19MP9P1_FD_148649 | JGI IMG/M metagenome (GOLD analysis project Ga0163154, IMG submission 148649) | Freshwater microbial mat bacterial communities from Lake Vanda, McMurdo Dry Valleys, Antarctica - Oligotrophic Lake LV.19.MP9.P1 | ecosystem: Environmental > Aquatic > Freshwater > Lake >...
GGTATCTCAAACAATTGGGCCTGCAAGTTGACGATTTACTAATAGAACCACCAGCGCAGCGCTTCCAAGCAGAGCGAAGCAACGACTGCTGGCAATTTGACATTAGCCGGTCTGATCTCAAAGAGCTGCCTGAGATGCCATCTTGGATAGATTTAAATCGCGGACGACCCAAGCTGATGCTCTTTAGTGTCACCGATGATCGAAGCGGCGTCTGTTATCAGGACTACTGCGTTGTGTACGGAGAAGAGCTGGAGGCTGTGCTGCGCTTTCTATACCGAGCAATGGCTCCCAAGGACGATTTCCCTTTCCAGGGCATTCCGGAAATGATCTATACCGACAACGGTCCGTTCAGAAAAAGCGCTGTTTTTCAAAGGGTTCTGGAATGTCTTGGCATTAACCTTAAGTCACACCTGCCAGCCGACAGCGATGGCAGGCGAACAACAGCCAGGTCAAAAGGCAAGGTCGAAAGACCATGTCGTACTATCAAAGAGACTCACGAGGTTCTGTATCACAAGCTTAAGCCTCAGAATGAAGAAGAGGCAAATCAATGGCTCCATCACCATCTATACACTTACTACAACACGCGAGATCACCGGTCGGAGAAGTGTACGCGCATCGAAGACTGGCTTCAGAACTTGCCTACTGAAGGCTACAAGCAAATGTGCTCATGGGAGAAGTATTCTGCCTTTGCCAGACATCCTGTAGACAGAGCCGTTTCAAACGAATGCAAAGTGTCATGGGATGGTATTGAGTACAAAGTCGATCCGGAACTACTTGGACTTGATGTCACCGTGCTCTTCGGAATTTTAGATAGCGAAATTTATGTGGAGCACAATAACACCAGGTATGGCCCCTATAAACCAGATGGAGGACCAATTCCGCTGCATAGTTTCAAGAAATTTGCCAAAACCAAAAGAGAGAAACTAGCAGACCGGATTGAAGACTTAGCCAAAGCCCTAAAAATACCGAAGTTTGCAATGAATGGCGTTGAAGAAGCTATTCCCACAGCGCTAATTGCCCATGAGCGAATTCCCAGCATTCCCTTTCCGGAAGACGCGGAGGAACCGGACTTTCCCAACGCTTCTCAAGCTAAGCTGGCCATTTCGCGCTACCTGGGAAGAGATATTCCAGACTTGCCCGCTGAGTCCAGGGCGTTTATAGGCGAGCTTGTTGCTTCCACTCTCAACAAGAGGGAAGTTCTGTCCAAAGTAAAATCGTATTTCTCCAAACCTCAAAGAAAGGCTGACCAACGTGCACAATGAAGCAACCAGTTACTTGAACTATTACGGCATACATCGGCCGTTTCAGCACGCTGGCTATTATGAAACCGCTCAACTTAAAAATCTTTTGGAGCGTATGAAAACGGCGATCAAGCATGGCGGCTTGATTGCATTATCTGGAATGATCGGCAGTGGAAAGACTGTTACGCTGCGCCGTTTACGTGAAGATTTGAAGAAGGAGAAGGAAGTTATTATCTGTCGGTCGATGTCAGTTCAGAAGGACCAAGTTGGCGTGGATTCTCTGATGATAGCGATGTACTACGATTTGAGTTCAAGTAAGGATTTGACAATTCCGAAGTACAGCAAAGAGCGGTGGGTAAGGGAGTTGCAAGACCTCATTGCCCAGAAGAACAAGCCGGTGGCGTTATTCATTGATGAAGCGCACGACCTCACGCGCGGTACTCTAAAGGCGCTTAAGCGACTTCTGGAGGCGGTGCAAGAAGATGGTGGCAGAATGTCCGTGATTCTGGCTGGGCACCCACGACTGCGCAACGAACTCAAACATCCTGCGATGGAAGAGATTAACTTCCGCACCACGTTTTTCGAACTAGACGGCGCTATCCACAGCCGCCGAGAATACATCCTGTGGCTCTTGAACGAGTGCTCGGCATCCGATGTTGAGCCGACAGCAATTCTGGAAGAAGCGGCAATAGATATTTTGGCTGAACGGCTTATTACGCCCCTACAAATCAACCAACATCTTGCAATGGCATTAGAAGCAGGACGCAGTGCAGACGAGCGACCAGTGTCCGCCGGCATGGTTCAATCCATTATTTCTCCGCACGTTACCGATTGGGAAAGCACACTGGCCAGGCTTGGATATGATGACAGATCTATTGCCAGTCTCTTGGACACCAAGACCGGAGAGGTTCGGTCTCTATTCAAAGGGACACTTGAGGCCTCCAGATCATCGCAACTTTTGAGTCAGCTAAAAATGGCGGTCGGAATCTCGTCGACGTGATCGGATCTGGCCGCCTAATTCTTGACACGAGTTTTTGGACTAAAAGAATGCAGCTTGTCCGGATCAAGAGTCCAGAAAACTACTTGTCTACCAAACGTCCGTTTTCTGGACCTGGTGGCACTTTCCTCATTCGCAAATAATTTGCACCACTTCACCGATGATTGCAGGTCCGTCGCAAATAATTTGCGCCCATTCTCAAATAATTTGCATCCGGCACCACCGATAGTTGCAAATAATTTGAGCCCGTGCCAACAGATGATTGCGATCCCATTTCTACGATCTCAATTCCTTAACCCTATGATTGCAAGCCGCTACAATTAGCACCGCTGTGGTTGACCCATCGAGAACTCAGTTTGGGCTAATTCAAAAGCTTCTGCAAAAAACTCTGAATGTTGTCCCTTCAAGGCTGTCAATTTAGAGTTTAAAGCAGCATCCGTATAACCTTGCGATTTTAAATACAAAATTGTTGTCAAAACCTCCAGTAGGCGTGCTTCTTTGTCTTTCAGTTTCTGTACCAGCGCATAACCTTTGGTAGGAGCCACTGCAACAGGAGCTTTCAACTTTGTAATTACAGTCCCCAAACCATCAAATTCATCAATCAACTGCATTGAAGCAGCCGCTCGTACGTCATCGGCCAGCGTCGGCGAATAAACCCCGTAATGGTAGAAAGTGAAACTTTGTCCAAGTGGCTCCCCTGCTGCCTGACAAAGATAAGCTAACTTTTGAAGTTTTTTTCGACCTTGAACCGTATTACCAGCCGCACTGAGTAATATTTTTAACTTTTCCAACCGCTCACTAAAATCCATATCGCCTTCCTCCTTGCCTCACCAAAAGCCACGAATTTCGTTTTCAAATTCTTTCGGAACGTAGACTCGATGCTCAATATATTCAAGTTCTGATAAGAACGTCTTTCTGCTGGATAAAGTGAAAACTTTATCGCCGTCGACGCAGTACAGATCCTGAGCTTCGTCTTCTTTTCCTCTTCGTTGATAGTGGTACAAATCCTTGTAAGCCGTGTCCTGCGGCGTATCGTAAATGTAATAAATATCCGGATCAAGCTGCTTTTCTTTTAAAAATTTTTTTGTTTTTTCGATTGCATCATGACCTTTTTGTATGTCCGAAGTAATTTTTTCAGGAACTACAATCGCCGCAAAAATATCCCTCTTTCTCAATCTCCGTGCCAAATCAGCAACAGGTTCTACTCCGCACTGCGCCCACTGCTCAAGCATATTCAAAATAACGAAATCATTGATGGTTAGGTAATCGTCCAAAGATGGAACTTGGGCTTTTGCCAAACTCGAAAAAACGGGATGTGTCAGCGAATCTTTTAATTTGCCATCACGAGTAGCCTTCACAACTTCCGTAAGAAGCTTTTTCAGCATGGTTTCCGCTGATCGAATCGTCTTGTGGTAGTAAACATGCTTATACATGTGATGTCGCCCAAGAATATAAGCTTCAACAGCGCTCATTCCCCGACGAGCATCCAATGCTAATACGGACCGATTTTGTCCTCCTACAGATGTTTCCGCAACCTTGACCGTTCTAAGGAGCCAAGACAAGTCTAGGTCACCATATTTAACACCAGTCATCAGACTGTCGCGGCACAAATAGTCAAAACGATCAACATCTAATTGACTGCTTATAATGTCCTGAACATGCAGCTTTTCATAAGTGTGCTTGATGATTTCAGTAATAATCTGTTTGACCCCGGCCGCCTCCAGAATTTTCGAAATTTCTGGTTGTTCTTCAAGAATCCGAACAGTCCAAGACTCATGACTTGCTCCGTCATCAACAAATTCTTTCGTAACTCGCTCAAATAAGTGGCTAAAAGGACCATGCCCTATGTCGTGACACAAAGCTGCAAGCGGAATTGCAAGTAATTCCGCTTCTGTAAACAGAGTGTTATTTTGCTTCCGAAGTGCTTCAATCATGCAAATCGACAAATGATAAGCTCCGAGAGCATGAATAAATCTGCTGTGTTCGGCTCCTGGATAAACTAAAAACGCTAATCCGAGCTGACGAATCTGCCGCAGTCTTTGAAAAGCTGGCGCATGCATAACCTCTAAGATTTCCCGATTATCAATTCGGATCAAGTCATGAAGAGGGTCGCGAATAATTCGTGACCGAAATTCTTCGACTTTCTTTTGCTCTGTTAGGGCTGCAGCTTGCATTTTACTTTAACCACCATACTGATGTATGGTATCGCTTTGAGTGAATTTTGTCAAGCTCGATGGTAGCAGCAAAACGCCACCCCTGATTTGCTTTTGGGGATTAACCTTTTTACCGTGGTATTGATGGATATACCGCTGGCTGTGTGTGTATATGCGCGCTGCTTCAAAATGCATTTCTTTTCTGGTAGGCGCTAGGCATCCATTGGATGGGCAATGGCGCCAGCTGCGTGGATTTTTGGCATGAAGGATTTGTGGTACAGCGAGTATGCCGCAATCAGTCTCGTGAACCAAGCCCGCCATTTGCAGTTTCCTTGTCCCCACCGTCGGCAGTGTGTAGCGCAAGGTTGTTTTGATACGCTTGTGTCCACCAAATTGAGACACAAGCACCAGGTCGGTTTTCTTGCCTTTGGCGGATCAAGTTGAGGCAGGTATGATGAAGCAGATGGGCAGACAGTTTTTAGCCACATCTGCAGCCTACTTATCTGACAATGAGACCAAGAGCAGAGGTCATGATACGCTGCCCCTGCGGGGTTATTCTTAACTTGTCTGGGGTCAGCTAGAGAGCGGCGGTCAAGCCTGGCGCTTGTCAACGTGCTGATGGCAAGTTTTGGCTAAATGCTGCACTAAATTTTTTGCCCTGTGTCCTTGATATCACAATATCTGGGCTGAAAAACGCACAATACTGCCTGGTACCACAGCATTTTTTGCGGTGGTTCTTACCGTTGAAGGGTAGATAGCACTAGCACCACCAATTCAAAGAGAAGGCTATGTCTACAAAAATTACTCGATTTTCAACAACAAGGGCGGTGTTGGTAAAACCACACTTCTCTGGAACATTGGTGATTCCTTAGCACGAAAAGATAAGCACGTTCTGCTGATTGATTTCGACCCTCAATGCAACTTGTCTTTATCTGTACTGGGAGTTAAACAATTTACTGAAGTTTTGCCGACTAACAGTCTGCCCTATGGGCAAAGCATTCGGGCTTTTCTTCAACTCTTCTTACAGGGTACCGGCGGGCATGAGTTTTTCAGTCATGTTGGACCTCACACTCATCAAAATGCACGGCTGGTGGCCGGAGACTTCTGGCTCAATGTATATGCTGAACAGTTGGGTGTTGGTGCTGATCTCCTAACAGGTGTCGGTATCGCCAAATATGTCGTGCTTCGTGAAATGGTTATCTACGCTAATCAACAGCGTAAGAAGGACCATCTGCCTGAATATGACTTTGTGCTTGTAGATCTTCCGCCATCATTCGGAGGCTTGGTACGAGCCGCACTCTATTCATCTGATTATTTCCTGGTTCCCTGCACATCTGATACTTTTAGCGCCTATTGTGTTGGACTGATTGGCGAGATGCTGCCCACATTCTTCAAAGACTGGCAGGACGGTTTCACTCGGTTCAAATCGTCCAACCCTCGATTTGATCGTTTTGACAATCTCGGAAAAACGAAATTTGCTGGATGGATTTTCAATTCCTTTGACACCAGAAAATCTAACTACTTGCGTGCGGATCAAGTTCATCATGATGCAATTCAGAAAGCAGTTGAAGAGAAGTTAGTAGCTAAGTTGAACGGCAATGTCAGCGCAAATCTTCCACCCAATTTCTTGGCCGGAGATATCGAAGACATGAATACACTCGCACAAAATAGCGTCTGGCAAAATGTTCCAGTCTCTCAGCTCGCAGAGCACCGCCCAATAGTTGACATAGAATCGCGCGGCAACTGAGCGCAGTAACCAACTGGAGCAGATTAGCAATCTAAAAACAAAATTCGGAGAGATCGCAGACAACGTTATTAAAACTTGTGTTTAAAGTACGCGCAGTCGTTCTCTCCAGCGTCGGACGCTTCTTTTTAACTTCGATCGGTGTAGGTCGGCTTTGAATATTTAACGGGACGTCGTAGCTGGACGGCCTGCGCTTTGGAACACACCCGCTGATAAATTCACCAGTTCTCACGTCAGGTCCCGGTAATCGAAGCTAGCCGCTTCTTTGATTCACGAAATCTGGGGCGACCCTGTGTCCCAACACCAGTCGATATCGCCTTCCTTAATCCAGAAGTGACTATAGCAGCCATTTACCTGTCTTACTGAAGGATAGATACTAGCAACGCCGTCGTCGCTTACATCGACTCTCCAAGATGGGGAATCCTTTCTTGAAAGGCTTAGCCGAAGCTGATTGCCGCAACTACAAGGGCATTTAAAATAGGCCCACTTCTGGTATTTGCCCTCAACACCAACAACGAACAAATCGCCATTCTTCAACTTATTTGCACCAGGGTGCTCTTTGTTCCAATGCAACTCGAATGCGGCTCGCGGCCTCGCTCTGATGGCGATCAAAAAAAAGCGCAGTAATTGTTTAAGTTTTCTTTTCATAGTTACGCCGTCAGATAAAGCGCAGGGTCAACGTCGGCCAAGCCCCAGAAGTCCCGGTTGTCACAGATTCGGCATCCAGTATTGTCTTCACCTCGATACTGGTCGCCGTCCAATCGGTCAAATTTTCGAGTGATCTGATCCGGATTTTTGCCTTCAATGCGTAGAGGAGTGAGCCTGTTAATCAGCTCATTGAGAGCCATGCATGCTGTCTCAGTGGTGAAATTTACCACTACTGGGTTTGGGTCACCGCCGCCTATGATGTATGCTTCGTCCTTACGGCGCTGATATTCGTCCGGTTGACTGCGCTGGAGCTGCTCCTCCGAAGCGCGTTGCGGATTCACCACGCCTCGACAAAGTAAGCATGCCGTGCCTGGTTGAACGATAGTAACCCTACCGTCAAACGCATCGAACACCCCTGGTTTTTCTTTGCTGGGTTTGATTTTGAGCCCCATATCAAAAACTGGGGTCATATAGAAGTATGCGAACCTGTTGATAATGATACGCCCGTGATTGTCGTCCGTGCAGCCGAAAATGATGTCACAACTCTTCAGCGCCTCAAACGCATCCGTTGCACTGACCCACTCCTGCACCATCGCGACCTGAGTCTTTAAGCCAATGCGCCGAATTTCTCGTGAGATGACAGCCACCTTGTAGGCATTCGCAATCGCGTCTTTTAGCGTGGTGAGATGCACTCTATGCGAACCTGTCCGGTCGAGCCGATCTTTGTCTATGAGGAGAACATGGCCCGCTCCCTGTCTGGCAAGCATGTGTGCAAGCGGGCTTCCTGTACCGCCGCAACCCACAACGCCAAAACGAAGTGCTCGCATATCGGCAGTGAACTCTCTACCGAGAAGGCGGGTTTGTCTGTCGAAGATGTCCTCCGGCTCTACTTCTCCACGTCCGGGATAATCGATAAGGTAACGATTGCCGATCACTTTAGTCAGCTCAATGTCGTCGAAAGCCTGCTTGCCACGTATGATACGCCCTCGGATCTTGTTGTCTCCTGTAAGCACCACACTGAGAAACTCAACGCTGCGACCACGCCGATTTCTGCAGATGGACCAGAGCATACTCTCGTTGCCGTCGTCTTGTTGCGAAAAACCGGCCGGACCATTCGGATGACTGTGGACAATGGCTAGTTTGCAGCCTTGACTCTCTGCTGAATTCAAGGCCTGTACGAAAGAATTTGTCCGCCATGTAATGCTGGTATGGCTTCGGGAGACAACGTCTTCAGGGCTAATGGGAACAAAATCCACGACGATAAATCGCCTGGCTTTTTCTTTGCGCCACGGGTCGAAACAGCTATATTCCTTACAAAGCAAATAACCGGCGCCTTCGTCGGGCGCTGTTGCAAAAAGCGATTCGCGCATCTTTTCAAAGATCTCGGTTGTAATTGTCAGCCCTAGTGTTCTCATCCTGCTACCCTCAGTGCTTCATTGATTCGCGCAAGTACCGTCCAAATCCCGTCAACCCCCGGACGCCAGGCTGATTGGTGCCTTGACCAGCGCTGCCATATGACGCCGTTGAAATCAAAAGCCTGATCGGCAGCCCGTGGATAAGCCCCAGTGGATTTGAGTTTCAGCCATGGGAAGACGTAAAACATATCCGTTGGGCAATCAGGAAAACCTGCCGGCAAAATTGTCAGAATGTCTGCTACACCTGAATCTAAAAGCTCGTTTGGTATGGGGTGGGCCCGAAAGATCAGGCCCTTACTGCCCCCAAATTGAACTTCCTCGTAGCCTACGCCGTGCTGCGTTAAATACCCGGCGCAGACCGGGTTTAGAATCAATCCCTGCATTTCCCTATCCTTCGGTTGAGTTGTTCTCGCCGGTAAAAAACTTCTCTCGACCAGGTTTGGTTAAGTCGACTTCTTCTTGGTCTTTAACAGGCGGATCATTGGGGCCGGGCAAGTCCTGCCACACCCGGTGGGACTGTGGTACACCGGCTAAATCCTTAATCTGTTTTCCATTTATGTTTGGTTCAGTCCACTCGTACTTCTTCTGATCGATGAAGATCTCATAGTTCTTTTTCATATCCGTTCTCCTAGAGGCGCGTGTTAATCCTGCCTCCGAAGAAACGCTCTTGGAGCCAGGTCTATTCGATTTGTTTTAATCATACGGTCGGGCTTGCCAACTGTCAACAATGGAAATTCAAAAAGCTATTAAAAACGGTTTCTATTAAAAACCGTTTGCTTTATTGACAGGAGTTGCTATTACAATCATAATTAGATTGCATGACAGCTTACGTGGACAACCTTTACCGCAAACTGGGCGAACGGATACGGCAGCAACGCCTGTCCGTCAATATGACGCAAGAGGAATTAGCAACCACTATAGGAATGCTAAGAACCTCAATCGTCAACATCGAGGCAGGCAGACAAAAACCACCATTGCACGTCCTTTACCAGATTTGCCGCCAACTCGGTGCCGAGCCGGGTGCCATGATGCCAGCGCTTTCCGATGTAAATGAAGTCCAAGTAACAGTCGCGGGCGACGTACAGGAATTACCGCCCCAGGCCGCTTCGATATTTAAGAAGCTGTCTGATGCTTAGCTAGACACAAGCAGGAGAGCCGCGTGCCCTTAGCAGCAATGAAAAAAATAACGAAGAGAACTGCGCAAGAACTGGTCGCCGAGTATGGTACACCCATTGATTTGGTCAGACTATTGAAGGATGAAGAGATTACGCTCAAACGAGAAGACATGGAGGACAGCATTTCCGGCATGATCGTAATTAAGCCTGCTGATACCACAATTGTTGTAAATAGCAGTCACCATCACTCTCGCCAGAGATTTACTATTGCCCACGAATGTGGTCACTACTTCCTTCACGCTGATAGCGCCAGTGCTTTCATCGATCAGTCAGAAAAGATTTTTTTGAGAGATGCAGTTTCGGCTTGCGGAACTCAGAGGCAAGAGGTACAGGCCAACTGGTTCGCCGCTGAATTGCTCATGCCCAAAGACTATCTCTTGAAGAAATTCGATACGAAAAAAATAGACCTTTATGACGATTACCCGCTCCGGTTGCTCGCCTCGGAGCTGAAAGTAAGCGTCCAAGCCCTAGTCGTCAGACTGACAGCACTTGGACTGATACCGAATGATTGCTACGAACCCCATGTATAACTAAGGTTGCTTGTTGTTCTCAACTTCTGCTACCAAATTGTTTGGCATAAGTGAAGAACGCTCTTTCGAGAATGTCGAAATCATTGTTGGTTATGGTCGACAAGGGCTAGAGTGTGATTGTGACGGCTGAGGAGCTTAAGACATCGGATTTAGCAAGTTTCCGGACCGGTGCACAGCGGGTTAGGACGTCAATCAGACAATGCTCGAATGACATTTCACGTATCAGATTGAATTCCACAACTACAAAGTGGAAAACATAAAGGTGTTTTATTGCTATCCTTATTGCTCGCTACCGGCATCATCAACCGCATTAGCCACTAGATATGGTGCGCAGCTTTATTGATTTGACTCGCCGAGACTTAAGCAGTTAGTGTGTCGTTTTCAATTGATGCAATTGATTCGATTTAAGTCCCCAGAAATCTGTAGCTCTGTCCCGACTCAACTGGCACTCCGCGCGATACCAGTCATGTTTGTCATAGCCGTCCCGACGTCCGCTTTTCTCCCAGAAACTGTGAGCAAGAGTAGCAATTTCCTTAAATTCTAGATCGACGCGCTTTCCAGCGACTCCGTATCTATGGCAAGCAAAGGAGGCTAAGAGGCACTGGGATAGCGAAGCTGTCACCAGGGGCAATACGATGCCGCAAAGCCTTATCAGGTAAGTGTTTCAAAATCGGACAATTTTCGCGCTGCTTTGCGAATGCAGTAGAACTCAGTCATACTGGGA
>Ga0163154_10010083_pt1 | contig 10623 bp, 11 predicted proteins | sample OliLakLV19MP9P1_FD_148649 | JGI IMG/M metagenome (GOLD analysis project Ga0163154, IMG submission 148649) | Freshwater microbial mat bacterial communities from Lake Vanda, McMurdo Dry Valleys, Antarctica - Oligotrophic Lake LV.19.MP9.P1 | ecosystem: Environmental > Aquatic > Freshwater > Lake >...
AGAAGTTTGCCGACATAGCGCACGTTGCTTTCGATGGCGACTTGATTGTTCTGCAAATCGGGACCGCCACCGACAACCAATACACGCAGCGGTTCAAGACGCACCGGAGCCTTTGCCGCTCCAATCGCAAGAGGCAGTAGACCTAAGCACAGTGCCGCGCCGATACCATTGCGTTCCCATTTTCGAGCCGATTGCCGGATAGTCCGCGCCATAAAAGTTTCCTTCTGTTTCGCCTTGCAACAGAGGCGAAACACTTTCGATTTTCTAAGTACGCACTCGAAGCGGGTACTGAAAGTACCCGACAAAAAAGTACAAGCGTCTTTCAGACGCGAAGCCCCTTCGATTGAGAGGAATGGGGCGTCTGAAAGACGCTTGTTTTTTCCAGACGGAGGTTTTCAACCCCCGTTGCGAGAGATGAGTTTATAGGTACGCACCCGCAGAGATTTAGGTTCGCTTTTTCAAGAACCGCAGCGTGTCTGCCTTCATATCTTTGAGAAATTGCGGCACAGGATAAAGCGTCAATGCCAGCGTATCCTCACTGTATCTTTCCTCAAACTGCGGATCGCTTTTCAACTCTTCCAAAATTGCTTGCGCCTGTTTCAACGCCCCTGCGATCTCTTCAATATCCGTTTGCTGTTGCGCCAGTGCCGATTGAGACACTTCGGGATTGTTCTTGTTATCCGTGACTGCTTTGCGCGATGTCTTGTAACTCTTTTCGGCAGATTTCACCTGATTGAGCAGATCATTGTAAGCACGAACCTTGCGCCCCATCTCCTCTGCGCTAATTCCCACAGGCTCTGCCGATTGAGAAGGCGTTGCGCTGTTCGACGGCTCAGACGATGTAGTATTCTCGGAGAATGGATCGGGTTTCGGATTGGTCGTCGTGTTTCCCATCTCCGTTGACTGCGTCGGCGGCTGGGCGGGCGCAGTATCTGTCTGTTTGACGCCGGGCGTTTGCGGAGGGATCGCTGGAGTTGTCGGCGTTGGCGTTGTTTTACGCTGCATTTCCGCAATGATCGGTTCCAAGCCCAAAACACGCTGAATCCAAGCGGGCATTCCGAATGCTTTCTTTGTCACGGTGACGCCTGCGAAGACGCCCAAGCCGAACATCATTATCCAAATAACAAGCAAAATACGAAATTGACCATTGCCTTTGCGTTTTACCGGTACGGTTCCTGTTGCCATTGTTTCCTCCTTCAGAGTCCTACTCTCTCAATACGCATGGCGTCTTTGTTTCCGTTTCGCGAGTTATGTGTTTCTTTTGGCATCGAGCGCAAAGAAGCAAAAGATGTGACCGAAAGATTTTTTTGATCACAGTTCGGGCAAGAGATAACGACTTTCATGCAATAAAGTGATACAATGCGTCAATCATATTTTAATAATTTTGCAATTGTCGAACGAACAAACTAAAAACGGCACGAGAATGTTTTTTTGTAGAAAATACTTTTTGCGTGCAAATAGGAAATCGGCTCGAAAGTGAGAAGTAAGGGATTTACGAAAAAATAATTCTTCCACTCTCATCGGGCGACTAAAGTCACTGCTACAAAGGCGCGAAGTCCGCCTTCGCGGACTGGAAGATTTATTTTATCGCGAGTCCCTAAAGTAAAAATCTTGACAAACTTTATTATAATAAGGAACCATTGCATGATGTATGTGCGTCAAACACTTGCATTGTTTTTTGCAAGAGTTGGGTATACTGCGTAGAGTTCTGTAAGACGCACATGACATTTGTATACTACAGAGCAATGTGATATGGATAGTATGCCATGTCACAACCAAATACATAAAGTCCTCCGAGCGTCACGGAGCGACAAGAGTCTTACGGCACTAACGCCGTTGGAAGGATTGAAGCAGGTGGAGACAACAAAAGAAAAACGCCGGAAATATATCGGCGTGGGTGGGGACGATGTCCCTTCTCTGGGAGTTCTTGAAGGCGATATTATGCGCCTTATTTGGGACGCGGGAGAATCGCAGTCCTCGGTACAAGTTTACGAGGCGATGCACTTTGCTCGCCGCGCTGAAAAGCGGGAGATGCAGTCGCCTTCGACGATTGCCGTCACACTCAGCCGTATGGTTGAGAAAGGTTTGCTCACAGTCGAGCGACGCCCACGCGGCGGCAAAGGCTATTACGGTCCGACCAAAAGTCGCGCCGAAGTAGTCGCACAAGTAATGGACGATGTCTGTAAACGATTGATCGGCCAACCCGCCGGCATCATTTTCAACCGTGCCTATAACCCGGAAAATCTCAAAGTCAGCAAGGGCGGCGACGAAACGCTCGCGCCTATCGATGCGGTGATTGTCGAGATCAAGAAACTTCAGGCAAAAGACACCAAGCCGAATGATCGCGTTGTCGAAAAGTACTAACTCACCTCTCGTAGCGGGTACTGAAAGTACCCGGCAAGAAAGTACAAGCGTCTTTACCCCAACCCTTCTCCTGATACCCGAACAAGTTCGGAGGAGAGGGGAGTCAATTCGAGTTGGGGCGTCTGAAAGACGCTTGTTTTTTCCAGACGGGGGTTTAAAACCTCCGGTGCGTAACGTGAGGTACTAAAACGCAGTTGTAAGGAAATAGGGCGTGATCTTATGCGCCCTTTTTGTTGCCGGATACAGTTTGTATCCGGTATTTTTTATGCTCAAAACTCTCTCTAAGCCTCCGTTGGCAGGTATGATTGATGCTGAACAAAACCTGCTGTTCAATCGCTATCTCTCTAATGAAGGAGAAACAGACCCATGCAAGCGCGTGCCGTTGTCGCTGTCGAACCATACCGCATCGAAGTTCAGAATGTCGAGATTCCTGAGATGGGCGCGGATGACGTTCAGGTTCGTGTCGTTCATTCTTGGATCAGCAATGGAACCGAAGGCTCGTTTGTACGCGGCGAACGTATTGCCGGGGATACGCCCCGCTCGGACACTGATCCGCTTCCGTTTCCACACGTTCCCGGCTATCAGAAAGTCGGCGTTGTCGAAGAGGTCGGCGCAAATGTCAGAAAAGTGCAGCCCGGCGACTCGGTTTTTGTCACGGTGTCGCGGGTGGCGGGAATGTTTTTCGATTTCGCGGGGCATATTTCGCCCTCCGTCAGTCATCAGTCGCAGGTCTGGAAACTGCCATCCACTCTTGAGCCGATTGTTTTTAGCGGAATGGTGCTGACGCAGGTCGGTGTCAATATGGGAATGCGCCCGACGCTCGAACCCGGCGACGCGGCGGTGGTTATCGGTGACGGTATGGTGGGGCATTGGGCGGCGCAAACCCTGCAATATCGCGGCGCGGCGGTGCTGATGCTCGGCAAACACGATGATCGCCTCAATCGTTTCGAGCGCACGCAGAATGATGCCGTCGTCAATATCACGCGAGAGAATCCCCTCGACGCCATTCGTGCGTGGCGCAGCGACAGAATTCAAGTCCTTGCCGACTCCGTTGGCTCTGTTGCGTTCGTTGAATCGCTGTTTCCCTTGATGAAACGCTTCAGTCATTTGGTGTCGGCGGGCTTTCATGGACACGACGGACGGATCGATATTCAGAAGATGCGCGACTTCGAGATGACCCTGCACGCCCCCGCCGGTTGGACAGCGGAGCGAATGGATTCGACGCTCGATCTCCTCACGCAAGAAGTCATCACAACCACACACTTAATCACTCATCGGTTTTCTGTTGAGAGGGCGGCAGAGGCGTTCGACTTGATACTTTCGCGGCGCGACGGGGTTCTTGGCGTCGTTTTGGATTGGGAGGAGTAGACGATATGCAGACGTTACAGGTTGGAGAAGGGGCGCAATATGAGGTCGTCGAAGTCCCAATGCCGGAACCAAAGGTGGGACAGGTTCTGCTCCGTGTCGAAGCCGTGACGACTTGCCCGCAGTGGGATTTGCACCTTCGCCATAATGAGCCGATGTTCGTGGGACACGAGTTTCACTATCCATATACACTCGGTCAGCCCGGACACGAAGCCACCGGAACCATTGCGGCAATCGGGGAAGAGGTTACGGGTTTTGAGATTGGCGAGCGCGTCAGTGCGTGGCGTGATCCCGGACACAACAAGCCCGGCTGCTATGCACAGTATGCCCTGCTCGATGCTGCCAATGTGATTGCCGTCCCCGCGCACCTTTCGTATGAAGCGACGGCTCCGCTCGAACTCGCCATGTGCGTCGGCGCAACTTTTCTCATGCTGCGTGATATGAACGCCCTGACCGGAAGGCGTATCGGCGTGATGGGCTTGGGTCCTGCCGGGCTGATCGCCGCACAAATGGCGAAGGCAGAAGGCGCGACAGAGGTTGTCGGGTTCGATTTGACGCCCCAACGCTGTGAATATGCCGCCGCGAAACTTAGTATGTCGGCATACGACCCGCGTTCCGTCTCCGAAAAGTATCCCGCCCGCCCAAAATCTCCCGCGCTCGGCTGTATGATTGATTGCGTCGGCGCGAAGGCTTCTGTAGAGTGGGCGATGGATCATACGCAGGAGACCGTCGCGCTTTTCGGGGTTCAGCGCGAGGATTATACATTCGCGCCGCGCCATTACGGGCATCTGCGCCTGTGTGGTTATCCCGGACATTCCCGCGCCTCCGCCGAATATGCCGTCAATCTCATGGCGAACGGTCTACTCGACCTCTCTCTGCTCGTCACCCATACCCTGCCGTTATCGCGCTATGGCGAAGGCATTGATCTTTTGGAGCGTCAGGAGGCGATCAAGGTCTGCTTCCGCCCTTGGGAGTAGGACAGGCACAATGTATGATAAACTGAAAATTAGAGAGGATTTACTCGCGGCTCAATTAGACCTCTTGCAAGAGTCGGGTAGAGATCACGTACCCGCCTGAAAAACAGACATCCTGCGGATGAACCCGCAGGATGTCTCTACCTCTGCATTGGGATTCGAGTGCGAAGCACGGCACGGCGCAACGCCCCCTGCACGAGAAATGAATTGTTGCTGTCCAAATCTCGTTGCTGAGATTTTGCCTCTTGTGCGGGCATTGAAAATACCCGGCACGATGGCGTTCCGCCAAGCGTCCTTCGGACGCACCTCATATTGAGGGTGTTCCCGTCCGAAGGACGGTTGTCCGCAGGACATACAGGCGGGTACTTTCAGTACCCGACAACGGGGTATTTTCAACCCCCGATCTCATCACAGCAACGAGATTTGGACAGCAACAATTCATTTCGCTGGACTCTTGCAAGAGGTCTATTGAGAGATTTAGATGCGTTTGCCCTATCAGCAGCAACGGCGCGGCTTGCTGTAGCGTTCTTCAAGGGTTTGGGCATAGTCGCATTGGGGCGGGGGCTATCAGCGGATGAAGCAAATCGGAACAATGCGGAGCGGAACGAGCGCATCGAACTCATGATGATCAGTCGTCACCACTTCCCCTGAAATCTTTTGGGCGAGAGCGATGCAGAAACAATCGGCGAGAGAAATGCGTCCGCGTGATTTGAGTTGCCCGATATGAGCGGCAAAGTCGCGGCTCATATCACGGCGTTCGGTAACGCCGTCTGCACGCAGCACAGCAAGGGCTTGGCGGGCATCCTCTGCACTGGAACGACGCATGAAACCGTAATAGACTTCGATCAAATTGACGGTATGAGCATAACAGTTCTCTGTTTGGTCGGAAAGAAGTTGAGCAACTTTCTCGCCGCCTGATTCCGCCCGCAGGTACGCGATCATGGCGCAAGCATCAAGAGCGTGATTCAAACTGTCTCTCCTCGCGTTCGATTTCCTGCTGCTTTTCGAGTGCAAATTCCTCACTACCTCCCGGAATATGGGCGAACATCCCATAGCCGCGCAGTTGTTTTTGTGTTGCTTCGGGCTTTTCTTCCGGTTCGCGGGGGGCAAGATGGCGACTTAAAAGTTGACGTGCAAATTCGGCAGGGGCGACCCCGTTCTTTTGTGCGATCACTTGCAGCCGCTCGTTTTCTTTCGGTGTGAGATCAATCGTCAATGCCATTCTCTTTCCTCCTCAATGTGACTGTTCTATTAGACCTCTTGCATAAGTCTCCTCAATTCAGCGAGATTCATTTCTCGTGCAAGGGGCGTTGCGCCGTGCCGTGCTTCGCACTCAATCCCAAAGCGATAACGTTCCAATTAGGGATTGCGTCCGTAGGACGCCTGTTTTTTAGCCGGGTACGTTTCTGTACCCGGACACTCACTTATGCAAGAGGTCTATTATATCACGAATGCCGTCAGCAGCAGCGGCGCGGCTTGCTGTAGCGTTCTTCAAGGGTTTGGGCATAGTCGCATTGGGGCGGGGCGTCGTGCGTCGGCAGCGAGAACAAGCCGCGCATCAGGTCGCAAAATGCCGAAGTGAAAGTCCGAAACAGTGACATTTAAGCGACTCCTTCCGGCGTTATGATGGGCGTGGGCGTCTTCCATTGTTTCGCCAACTCCCGCAGAGAAAGCAGTAAGACGGAGAGAACAAGCAGCATCAGGACGCCGATGAACGCCGCCGTCAGCCAAGCGTTCTGCACAGCGATTGCGGCTTTGGCGGCGGGCATCGCACCGGACGCGGCTTTGGCAGTCACATCTCTGATGGCGGCAATCGCTCCCACACGCGGATCACCGGAGAACAGCATCAGGAATCCGGCGGTCAAGGTGGAAATGGCGACGCCGATTGCCGGAATCAATGTCACCCAAACGTATCGCCGGTGCTGTTTCAGCATAATTACGGTGGCAAGCGTCAGGGCAATCACCGCCAGCATTTGGTTCGCGGTTCCGAACATCTTGATCAACGCTTTAGTTCCGCCCTCTTTGTCCACGATTCCCCACGCCAAAATGAAGCCCCAGCCCAGCACGGCGCAAACACTTGTCAGCCAAACGGGAAGCGTGACAGCGTGCGTCTCTTCTCTCGGAGACCGCATTGAACGCCAGTCCTGAACCATCTCCTGCAAGACAAATCTAATCACGCGAGTCCCCGAATCGAGAACCGTCAGAATGAAAACCGCCTCGAACATGATCGCAAAGTGATACCAGAACGCCATCAGTTTGCCGCCGAGAACCCCGGAGAAGATACGCGCCATTCCGACGGCGAGCGCGGGACCGCCGCCGGTTCGACTGTAGAGCGAATCTTCTTGCACTTCGCGGGCTAAACTGTCCATTTCGGCGGGCGTGATCGTGAACGTGGAACCATAGCCGGAGATTTTCGCGGTCATTTTCGCCGCGTATTCCGTTGTCTGTTTGCCGATAGGAGCCGCGCCCGGCAACGGCGGATGATTCATCGCGAGATAAACGCCCGGAACCAGCGTTATCGCCGCTATCAACGCCATCACGCCGACAAAACTCTCGGTCAGCATCGCGCCGTAGCCGATAAAACGGATGTCGCTCTCTTTGTCCACGAAGCGGGGCGTCACGCCGCTCGAAATCAGCGAATGGAAGCCCGAAATCGCGCCGCACGCGATCACGATGAAGCAGAACGGAAACACACTGCCGCCGAATATCGGTCCGCTTCCGTCCACAAATTGCGTCACGGCGGGCATTCGCACCACAGGCTGCGCGAAGAAAATTCCGACGGCAAGCAGTGCCACCGTTCCGATCTTGAGATAGGTGGAGATGTTGTCACGCGGGGCGAGAAGCATCCACGCGGGCAGGGCAGCCGCCATGATTCCGTAGATGACGATGGCGACGGCGAGCTGCACATCGGACAAATTGAACAGTCGCGCTACCGCCGGAGTCGCCGCAACCCACGCCCCGCCCGCCGTCGCACAAATCAAAAGGAAGACGCCAATCGCAGTCGCCTGTCCCTCGTGTCCCGGACGGAATTTGGTCATATACCAGCCCACCAAAAACGCAATCGGAATGGAACTGAAGATCGTGAAGGTTCCCCACGGACTGCCTTTGAGCGCGTTCACGACGAACAGCCCCAGCACACCGAGCAGGATTTCCAGTATGAACAGCACGGTTAGCGACGCGAGGAACCCACTGACAGGATTGATCTCGTTTTTCACCATGCGGGCGAGGCTCATCCCGTTGCGGCGCGTCGAAAACGCCAGAATGACCATATCTTGAACGCAACCCATCAGCACGGAACCCAGTACGATCCACAAAAAACCCGGCAGAAACCCGAATTGCGCCGCCAATGTCGGACCGATAAGCGGACCGGGTCCCGCAATCCACGCGAAGTGCATCCCGAAAAGAGTCCAGCGACGAAACGGCATATAATCGCTGTTGTCGCGCAGTTTGTGGGCGGGCGTTGGGCGATTGTCGTCGAGTTTTAAGACCGTTTTGGCGAGAAATCCGCTGTAGAATTTGCCGCCGAGATAGTAAAAACTGAACGCGGCAACCAATAAACTCACCGCGTTGAAGTTCTCGCGAGTGAACTGACTAACAGCCCACACGATCAGAACACCCGCGATGGTAATTCCGAGCAAAGCAGTGCGACGCGGCGCAGGATTCACGGCAAATCTCCCTCGATTGAATGTGAATGCGAACTGCCTCGTCTATTCGCGACGCATCGAGGTTAGTCCTGCTTTTACAACGGAAACATCTCAAGGGCTGGCAGCCCGCGACCCACCCGCCTCGCCGCGCCCTGCCAGCCCCACTCCTTACGCTCGCTGCCTCCAAAGACGCGGATTACGGCTCGAATGCACACACGCAATCACCGTCACCGTCTCGCCTTCGACACGATAAAACACCCCATACGGAAATCGCCTCAGCAACGCCCTCCGCACCTGCTTATAAAGCAAAGCGTTCTGCGTCGGGAACTGATCCAACGCCTTCAGACACGCCTCGACAGCCGCCAGAAACTCTTCGCCCAAACCCTCCGCTTTATCCTCATAATACTGGAACGCCTCGGCAATATCCGCACTCGCCTCCGAACGCAATACCACCGCATAAGTCGTTATCGCTTCGTCAGCGTCGCCTTCACCTGCGCCCATGTCCTGCCCTCCTCCGGGTTCGCCTCCATCGCCGCTAAACGCGCATCCAGCAACTCCTTCTGCGCCTCCGTCAGCGGCAGTGCATCGGGTGTCTCGGCAATACTCTCCCAGATTTCGTCAATCAGTTGAATGCGCTCCGCAACACTCAGTTGTTCAATCTCCGCAAGCATCGTCTTTCCTTTCTTCGAGGGGATGAGGTCATTGTACCACAGCCGATTATGTCCTTGTAATCACCACCGTATTGCTCCCTTTTTCGTTCCCCGTCGTCGTAATGACATAACATTTCACCGCGATACTCAAGCCCGCGCTCCCCAAGCCCGTACTCGTGACAAGCGAGAGATTGGTAATTTTCGTCACCACCGCAAGCACCGCTGCCGTGTCGCCGTCATACCTCGTTCCGGCACTATAACGATACTCATAACGGGCAAAATCCGGCGCGTCGGACGCCGAGATATTGAACTCCGCCGCCCCGCTCAACCCATTCCAAACCCCGTTGATCGTCACGGCATTCGGAGTGCTTCCCGGCTTGCTCGATACGACGGGAATGTTCTGCGCCAACGCCGACAACGCGCCCAATTTCGCGATAACCGCCGCCCTGTATTCCTGAAAACGCGGGCGAAGCGGCGGAATGAGAACGTCCCGATTGCCCCGCGCAACATCCGCCTTCACCCGGTTCGCTTCGGTGACAGCGTACAGCGTGCGAAGAGCCGCGAGGTCGGTATTATAGGTCGCCAGCGCGTAACTCCCGAACAAAACGAGCGGCGGCGTGAACCCCGCAACCGTCGCGTCGGCATTGATCTGCGTCCACAACTGCGCCATTCGCGCATACGCATCTATCGTTCCGTTCTCGGCGGCAGTCTTGAGCGGCAAGGTCGGCAACGCGCCAAAATAGCCCGACGTTCTGAGTTGATACTGCACCGAAGCGCGGAACTGAGTGAGCCGAATCCGCAGGTTATTCTTGGCGATATTGAGATTGCCCACCGCCACTTGCACCGCGTTATTGGCAGCGTCCACCGCGTCCATCGCATTCTGAAACGCGGTTCTTTCGGCGGTCAAATTCGTCACCAGATAGTTGCCCGAAAGCTTCAGATCGGTGGCGAGAGTATTGCCGAGGGCGACGTTGACAAGTCCCCAATGCGTGAGATACTCCTGTTCGACAATCAGATACGACTCAAAGGTAGTCAATGGCATAGCGATATTTTCCTCTCAAACCAAGATGATAGTCGAGTATACCCTGATGGCGGTCAGTATTCTTGCAATGCCGCCATGAGGAGGTTCGATGTTGGTATGAGATACCTTGATGCTTATCGTTTGTGACATAATGGCGGCGCAGTTTACTTCAATGTCGGTATGGAATGTATTGATGTCGGTCATATTGTCACTAATGGCGGCGTGCATTATTCCAATGGGACAGTATCTTACTCTAATGCTTAACCTTTGTGACAAAAACGCCGCCGAGAGTTTGGGTATGCGGGTGTTTTTAACACCCGACAACAAAGTACAAGCGTCTTTCAGACGCGATACTCCTCGATATAGAAGCATTGCGCGTCTGAAAGACGCTTGTTTTTTCCTGACGGGGGTTTAAAACACCCGTCACATCTCCGTTAGCCCCCGACACGGTTTATTTCTGCCGCTCCACAGCATCGAGACGCTTCAATACCATATCGAGTTTGGCTTCGAGTTCCGCGTTTTTGGCTTTCACGGCATCGTTCTCCTTCCGCAAGAGAGAAATCTGGCTCTGCTGCATAACGCTGCGGGCATTGAGGGTTTTGATC
>Ga0163154_10010091_pt1 | contig 10619 bp, 9 predicted proteins | sample OliLakLV19MP9P1_FD_148649 | JGI IMG/M metagenome (GOLD analysis project Ga0163154, IMG submission 148649) | Freshwater microbial mat bacterial communities from Lake Vanda, McMurdo Dry Valleys, Antarctica - Oligotrophic Lake LV.19.MP9.P1 | ecosystem: Environmental > Aquatic > Freshwater > Lake >...
ACTCATAACTCATAACCCATAACTCATAACCCACAACCCACAACTCATAATTCATAACTCAACATGGTGTACCACGAGTCTGTCCTCTTGCATGAATCCGTTGATTACCTGGGCATTGCGCCCGGCGGGATTTATGTGGACGCAACCTTCGGCGGAGGCGGACACTCCAAATTGATCCTGGAAAAACTGAATGGCAGCGGTCAACTATACGCCTTCGACCAGGATGTGGATGCCATGCGGAACATAGAACAACCTAAATTTTCCAATGCCCGGAATTTCACCTTTGTACAATCGAACTTCCGCCACCTGAAGCGCCAACTGCGCGCCGAAGGGGTGCGGCCAGGAACCGTACAGGGGATCCTCGCGGACCTCGGCGTGAGCAGCCATCAGTTGGACACGGCAGCGCGTGGGTTTTCATACCGCTTTGAGGCTGCGTTGGATATGCGAATGAACACACAGGATGGCGCGACCGCAGCAGATGTATTGAACACCTATAATGCAGAAGCATTGCAGCGCGTGTTCAGCGAACTCGGAGAGGTGCGCAACTCAAAAACACTGGCGTACGCCATCATCAACCGCCGGCAGCAAACGCCCTTCGTGACCACCGGCGATCTGGTGGAACTCTGCGGCAAAAACCTCATGGGCGAACGGATGCGCTACCTCTCGCAAGTGTTCCAGGCGCTGCGGATGGAAGTGAACGACGAACTGGGGGTGCTGGCGATCTTTCTAGAAGAATCGTATGAAATGCTGGCCACGGGCGGAAGATTGGCGATCATCACCTTCCACTCGCTGGAAGACCGGATGGTGAAAAACTACCTCAAAACCGGCAACCTGCAAGGCGAACCCAATAAAGATTTCTACGGCAATATCGAACGCCCCTGGGAATTGCTCACCAAAAAGCCCCTGGAACCAAGCGATGAAGAAACCTCGAAAAACAACCGCGCAAGAAGTTCAAAACTGCGGGTAGCGGCGAAAAAATGACTCAATGACGAATGACTCAATGACGAATAAATAAAACAAACATGGCAAACCGACTGCTCTCTGCCCTCAATGTCAGCCGCCACACCACCGATCTGGTGTTCGGCAACTTTCAGTACCTGCTGTTCATTGGGTTTCTGGGCATCGTGTACATCGCCAATGCACATTTTGCAGAAAAGGGAGTTCGTCGGATACAAACCATGCAGAAAGAGATCAAGGAATTGAAATGGGAGTACACCTCCATCAAAAGCGAAACCATGTATAAATCCATGCAAAGCCAGATAGACGAGAGCCTGGAACCGGTGGGATTGGGATTGGAGAACAAGGGACCGAAAGTAATCATTGTCAAATAGTTATGAGTTATGGGTTATGGGTTATTAGTTATGAGTTATTAGTTATGAGTTATTGCCGAGCGCGATTTCACTCATAACCCATAACCCATAACTCATAACCCATAACCCATAACCCATAACCCATAACCCATAACTCATAACCCATAACTCATAACTCATAACTTCCACAACGTGCTCAATATCAAAAACGAAGTCTTGGTCAGGGTGTACGCGGTGGCTGCCGTCGTACTGCTGGTGGCGTTCGTGATATTCGGGCAATTGTACCGGTTGAGTGTGATTGAGGCGCCGCGCTGGCAGGCCAAAGCCGACAGCCTGTACGTGAAATGGGTGGATGCGCCTTCACAGCGGGGCAACATCCTGGCGGACGACGGAAGTTTGCTGGCCACCTCATTGCCGTTCTTTGACATACATTTTGACGCAAAGGCCGAAGGGCTGAATGCTCAGATTTTCGATACGCTGGCGGTGGACAGCCTGGCTTGGTTGCTTGCAACTTATATTGATCAACAGTACACACCGGGCGCCTACCGCGATTGGCTGTTCAGTCTTCGCAATGCCCCGAAGGATACCAAAGGCATCCGCTACGTTCCGATCGCGAAGGAGTTGACCTATGCGAAAGCCTTGCTGGTCAAGAACTTCCCCATTTTCCGAGAAGGCCGTTACAAAGGCGGTTTCATCATGGAGCAGAAGAACCGCCGCGAACGCCCGTTCAAAATCCTGGCGCAACGAACGATCGGTTACACCCGGGAAGGCGCTTTGCCGGTCGGTCTGGAAGGCAGTTTCAACAATGTTTTGGAAGGCAAAGAAGGCAAACAGTTGATGATCCGGGTGCCCGGCGATGTCTATATCCCGGTCAACGACCTGGCTGAAATCGAACCGGAAGCCGGCGACGACATCGTGACCACACTCGACATCAATATTCAGGATGTGGCCGAAACAGCGCTGCTCAATGCCTGCCAGACGCACAATGCCGACCACGGCTGCGCCATCGTAATGGAGGTAAAAACCGGAAAAATCCGTGCGATGGCCAACATCGGGCGCACGCCCGAAGGCTGGTGGGAAACCTACAACTACGCCGTTGGCGAGCGGGTGGAGCCGGGTTCGATGTTCAAACTCGCTTCTTTTATGGCCATGATGGAATCTGGCGAACTGGCCGATTTTAACGAAAAAATACCCGTTTATAAAGGAAAAGTAAAGATTTACGATGAAGAACTGGTGGATGCCGTACCGCATGGGCTGGATTCCATGACGATCAAGCAGGTGTTCGCGCAATCGAGCAACGTGGGCACCGCCACCCTGACACAGAAGTTTTTCAAAGCCCGGCCGGCAGCATTTGTGGAGCAAATCCGGGAGTTCGGTCTGGACCTGCCCACCAACATCGAAGTAGGCGGCGAAGAAGCACCCATCATCAAAAACCCGAACGACCCGAAAACCGACTGGTCGGGTACTACCCTGCCGTGGATGAGTATCGGCTACGAGTTGCTGCTCACCCCGATGCAGTTGCTCACCTTCTACAACGCGGTGGCCAACGATGGGCGAATGATGAAGCCTTACATCGTACAGCGGACCGAGCGCTACGGCGAAGTGCTCAAAGAATTCCGGCCGACCATCGTACAGCGCAGCATCGCTTCACAAACGACGATCCGGCGGGCCAAGGAACTGCTGGAAGCCGTCGTGCTGGAAGGCACCGCGCACAACATCCAGTCGGCCAACTACCGAATCGCCGGCAAAACCGGGACGGCGCAGTTGAATTACCACAAGTTCCGCGCCTCGAAAGGCATCCGCCACCAGGCGGGCTTTTGCGGATATTTTCCTGCTGATGCGCCGGTGTATTCCTGCATTGTGGTCATCAGCGAACCCGAGCGCGGCGGTTATCACGGCTCAGAAGTAGCGGCGCCGGTGTTCCGCGCCATCGCTGAAAAGTGCTTTGCCATGAAAGCCGAACTGCATCAGCCGATCAATGCAATGAAGCCGGTGGCACTCAAAAGCAGCCAGTTGCCCTCGTATGACGCGGGTACTCAGGAAGATTTGAAAAAATCGCTCCGCTGGCTCAACCTGGCCTACAACCCCGAGGCAGAACTCACAGATTGGTCTGTAGTAGTTGCAAAAGACAGCACCGGCCTCTGGCTTCAAAACCGCATCGTACCGGATAAAACCATTCCATCAGTGGTGAGCATGGGACTGAAAGATGCGATTTATCTCCTCGAAAACCGGGGCTGCCGGGTGCGGGTGGAAGGTGTGGGGAAGGTGCGACGACAAAGCCTGGCGCCGGGGACGAAGGCGAGCGGGCAGACGTGTGTGTTGTTTTTGGAGTAAATCAAGTGAAAAATACAGTGAAAAATGAAACGGTACCTTTTTAAACTCATCCTTTTTAGTGTGGTGTGTGCGGCATCGCCGGAGTATATAGGTGCGGAAACGATGTGCTTGAAAACGACTATAGCAACCGGCTTCAAACAATCAATACCCAGAGTCAACGGAGAACAGGATGCACTAAAATGGGAAAAAAGGGTACATCGTAGCGCATTTCATTTTTGGGGAAAAGGCAAGGCTTTACGGCTATCAGACAAAAAATGGGTTCTGCTCCTGATGATCTTGCTGTTATCGTTTTTACTCTTTGTTTTAGTAATGATTTTCATTTTCGGCCTCATTCTTTCCATGCCAATGGGCGCAGCAGGACAACCTGATACATGGAAATTCCCAGTAGGAATGTTGCTCTTCTTAGTGCCCATGTTTTTTTGCGAACGCGCAATAGTGGGAAGAATAAAAAAGATAGTTAATCTGAATAATGGCGGCTTTCCCCCAGAGGACCTGCCGCACCAGCCACCTTCCAAACCAATGAATAAGCAATAACCCACATTGACCACATTTATACATTGACCACATTCTCATAATGTCCACCTTCTCTCAACTCCTCGCACAAGTCGCCGTCCTCGATTCCGTCGGCGACCTCGGCATCGAAGTCGGCCAAGTCCGCTTCGACAGCCGCGCTGTGCAGCCCGGCGACGTGTTCGTGGCCGTGCGCGGAGTGGCCGTAGATGGGCATCAGTTCATTGATAAAGCGATTGAACAAGGGGCAACAGCAGTGGTTTGTGAACCCGGCGCAGATTTGACAACTTTTAAAAAGTTGTCAAATCTAACCTTGGTACAAGTGGCCGACTCCGCCGAGGCCCTCGGCCAGATGGCTTCCAATTTTTACCAGAATCCGTCCGAGGATTTGACGCTCATCGGCATTACCGGAACCAATGGAAAAACCACAACCGCCACGTTGCTCTGGCAGTTATACACCCGCCTCGGCTATCGCTGCGGACTCATCGGAACGGTGGAAAACCGGATCGGCGACACGGTAGTACCCAGCACCCACACCACCCCCGATGCAGTCAGCCTCCATGCGCTGCTGCGCCGGATGGCCGACGCAGGTTGTGGCCTGGTGTTCATGGAAGTCAGCAGCCACGCCGTGCACCAGCGCAGAATCGCCGGGGCAACGTTTGCGGGTGGCGTGTTCACCAACCTCACCCATGACCACCTCGACTACCACCAGACGTTTGCCAACTACCGCGACGCGAAAAAGCGGTTTTTTGACGACCTGCCGAAAACGGCCTTCGCGCTCATCAACGCCGACGACAAAAATGGTGCGTTCATGTTGCAAAACACCCGGGCCGCCAAACACACGTACGCGCTGAAAAAGCCGGCTGATTTCAAAACCAAAATCATCGAAAACAGCCTGCAAGGTTTGCACCTCGAACTCAACGGGATGGAATTTCATACCCGCATGATCGGTGAATTCAACGCCTATAATCTGACGGCCACCTACGGCACAGCGCATCTGATGGCAAAGTTTACCAAACCTCAAAGGTTTAGTAAACTGGATACCGCCGATATCCTCACCGCACTCAGCGACCTGCAAGGTGCTGAAGGCCGGTTCGACTACGTGAGCCATCCTGCCAAAGCCGGATGCATCGGCATTGTGGACTACGCCCACACCCCTGACGCATTGGAAAAAGTACTGGAGACCATCCAGAAACTGAAAAAGAAATCGAGCCGGGTCATCACAGTGGCAGGCGCAGGCGGCGACCGCGACCGCAGCAAACGCCCGGTCATGGCGCAAGTGGCGGCCCGCTTCAGCGATCAGTTGATTTTGACCAGCGACAATCCCCGCACGGAAGATCCGGCGGCTATTCTCCACGACATGGAAGCGGGACTCGGTGCAGAGGAACTAAAAAAAACACTCGTCATACAGGACCGCGATCAAGCCATCAAAACCGCTGTGCGGCTGGCCGGCCCCGGCGACGTGATCCTGGTGGCAGGCAAAGGCCATGAAAAATATCAGGACGTGAACGGCGTAAAGCATCCGTTCGATGACAAACAATTGATTTTGAAGTATTTCGAACAATAATTTTTTATGAAAAAACTGCTGTTTCTACTTCTTTTTACTGCTCAATTCGCAACGGCGCAAGTCACGTTTGTGGATAAAAATCGCGCAGACGAATTCAAGGCCATGGCGACCTATGTCATACTGGCTTCAGAAAATGCGGGCACCCTGGAAAAACTCGCCAAGAATGCGCTACTCACAGAAGCCTATCGGAAATCCGTGGCCGATTTCAACTCCCAACTTCGGGGAGTATTTGCAGCGCAGTGGAGGCTCAATCCCGTGCAGTTCAAGACCCGCGCTGAGATGGACAAAATCCGGGAGGACGGCGCAAACTATAGCACCACTTTCATCATCGCCACGGGAGATACGGATGCGTTGCTGTCGGAAGCCGCTCTGTACGCCTTGAAAAAGAAAGCCCTGACGATTGATTTTGACCAGTTTCTCGTCAGCCACGATGATCAAGGCAGTATTGATATTTTCCCGCTGTCGCAGTGGAAAAACTACTGGATACCGCAGAATGATTGGGCCATGCAGCAGTCAAGCAAGATGAAAATGGATAAAAAACTGGGAAAGACGGTGGAACCTGCCGATTACCTGAAACACCGGGTGCTCGACTTCGTCGGCTTTTTTCTTTCTCAACATGCACTTCTGACCCGCTCCGACCTGTCGTTTGGTCTGCACTACCTGCATGCTGACCTGACCACAGCCTCGATCAACACCCGCCGGGTACAAGTGAATCAACCTGTGCTGATACGCGGTGCGGACATGAGCAAAAAGACGCTGCTCGTAGGGCGCGACCTCGTGGTGTTTCCCAACGGAAAAAAGAACCTGAATGAGCAGAAAATCAGTGCCGTTTATCCCCACCCTTTCAAGATGGTCCCCCAATCAGAAATAGAAAAAGCCATGTTGGAAAAAAGTGAAAACGTGGCTGTCATTATTCCGATCACCCGCTGGTCGGCTACTGGCTATCCGGAGTTGCTGGTATTCAATGTCGTAGACGCAGCCGACGGTCGTACTGTGTTGACCTATGCCGATACCGGCAGTGGTTCCAACGCCATGACGGCCAATAATTTTGAAAAGAGCGCCGAACTGAAAGTCAAACATTTTCAGGAAATGCTGACCAATGCGGAGAAGTAAGGGACGATGGACGATGGATTTCAATCTTTCCATGCTCCATTTCAAAGATAAAATAGTGGAGGGACTACTATTTTGATTTTGAGCAGGTTGCGGGGCGATGCAACATCGCCCCGCAGCCGAATTTCAAAAAGTAAAAACAGCATCATGAACAATTCACTACGCACTACACGCCAAAAAGCAACCATTTTCCGGATCACAGGATTGGTGATCGCAGCCATATTTATGTTCTGGCTGAAAAGCCAGGAGGCTACGCTGCCCCAGGAAGGATTTTTGGGAAAGACATTTTGTAATGTGATGATCGTCATTGGATTGGTAGTATTTGCTATAGGCTCTGTTTTGAGGATTAGGGCCGTCAGAGAAGAAAATCAATAGCGCAAACACCCCCATACATACTTGATCTACCATGCTAGTCCACCTGTTTGAATACCTAAAAAAGACGTACGACCTGCCGGGCGCGGGCTTGTTCCAGTACATCTCGTTCCGGGCTGGTGTGGCGATGATTTTGTCGCTGTTGATCTCGCTCGTCATCGGACGGCGCATCATAGAATGGTTGCGCTCGCTCCAGATCGGCGAGACGGTCCGCGACCTCGGGTTGGCCGGGCAGACGTCCAAGGCCGGTACTCCGACGATGGGCGGTATCATCATTATAGCGGCTACGCTCGTTCCCTGCCTGCTGCTGGCGCGGCTCGATAATGTGTATATCCTGCTCATGCTGTTCAGCACCGTGTGGATGTTCGCAATCGGTTTTATTGACGACTATATCAAGGTTTTTAAAAAGGATAAAAAGGGGCTGAAAGGTGTTTTTAAAATCGCCGGACAAGTGGGTCTCGGCCTTATTGTGGGCATGACGATGCTGGTCAATGATGAGGTAGTGGTGCGTATGGAGCCGAAAGTAGCAATCTCGAACGGTTATGAAGTTATGGACAGTGTCCGGGTGCAAGTGCGGGAAGGAGATCGCTTTGTAGACCACAAGCTCTATTATGTCAAAGCACCGATCACCAACGTGCCGTTTATCAAAAACAATGAACTGGACTATTCGCGATTTCTGTGGTTTCTGGGCGATAATGCCCGCAATCTGAGTTCGATTTTCTTTGTCATCATGGTCATTTTGGTCATCACTGCTGTAAGCAACGGAGCCAATTTGACCGACGGGCTGGACGGACAAGCAGCAGGAGTATCAGCCATTGTCATCACGGCGCTGGGCATCCTGACTTACCTGAGCGGCAACGCGGTGGCAGCAGATTTTCTGAAAATCCTATACATCCCGTACAGCAGTGAATTGGTGGTTTTTTCGGCTTGCCTGCTGGGTGGTTGTATCGGTTTTTTGTGGTACAATGTGTTCCCGGCCCGGGTGTTCATGGGCGATACGGGCAGTCTGACGCTGGGCGGCATTATCGCGGCACTGGCGATCATCATCCGGAAAGAGCTCCTGATACCGGTGCTGTGCGGGGTGTTTTTGATCGAAAACGTGTCGGTGATGATGCAGGTCTGGTATTTCAAATACAGCAGGCGCAAATACGGCGAAGGGCGGCGGGTATTCCTGATGGCACCGCTGCACCACCATTTTCAGAAAAAAGGCTACCACGAAGTGACAATTTCTGTGCGGTTCTGGATCGTACAGATCATGCTGGCGGTGCTCACCATCATCACTTTAAAAATAAGGTGACATGAAAAAGCGCATAGTGATTTTGGGTTCCGGTGAATCGGGGACAGGTGCGGCCCTCCTGGCCAAGCACCTCGGCTACGACGTATTCGTGAGCGACGAAGGCGCGATCAAACCGGAGTACAAAGCAGAACTGGATAGAGCGGGCATTGCCTGGGAAGAAAATCAACATACGCTGGATCAAATTGGGAACGCCAGCGAGATCATCAAAAGCCCCGGCATCCCGGAGAAAACGGAAGTGATGAAAGCCGTGCGCGAGCGAGGCATCAACGTGATCGGAGAAATTGAATTCGGGTGGCGGCACGCAGGCAAGTGCCAGATCGTGGCGATCACCGGCTCGAATGGGAAAACGACGACGACTGAATTGACTTATCATTTGCTGCACACCGCCGGATTGGATGTACGGAAAGGTGGGAATGTGGGGAACAGTTTTGCGCGGATGGTGCTGGAGGATTTAAAAGAACACAGAGACACGGAGGCACAGAGGGTTTTTGTGCTGGAGATGAGTAGTTTTCAATTGGATGACATTCAGCAGTTCAGACCAAAAGTGGCGATGCTGCTCAATATTACGCCCGACCATTTGGATCGCTATAATTACCGGTTGGAGGAATATGCGGCGGCGAAGTTTCGGGTGACGATGAATCAGCGGCGCGGGGATGTGTTCATTTATAATGGCTTTGATCCGGTGGTTTTAAGTGGTGGCTCGACTTTGAGTCGAGCCACCACTACCCCACCCAAAGCGATCGCCATCCGCAAAGGCTTTTATAAAAACGGCCAGATCCGGATTGGAAAAAGCCAGGTGTTCGATATGACGAAGGGGGCGCTGCGCGGCCCGCATAATATGTTCAACGCGGTTTGTGCCATCCGTACGGCCTTGTTGCTGGGAGCAGATGCGGCGAAGATTCAGGAGGGATTGAACACGTTCACCCCCCCACCCCATCGCCTGGAAAAAGTGGCCGAGATCGGTGGGGTAACGTGGATCAATGACTCAAAAGCGACCAATGTAGACTCGGTTTTTTACGCGTTGCAGGCGATGGATACGCCGACCGTTTGGATGGTAGGCGGCACGGACAAAGGGAACGATTACACACCGCTTTTGAAATTGGTGAAGCAAAAAGTGAAAGCCATCGTGTGCATGGGTGTGGATAACTCGAAGATTATCAAAGTGTTTGGAAAAATGAAGAAGCCGCTGGTGGAAACGAAGAGCGCGGAAGAAGCGGTCAAGGCAGCGAAAGGTTTTGCAGCAGCAGGTGATACGGTCCTACTCAGTCCTGCGTGTGCTTCATTCGATCTTTTTAAGAATTACGAAGACCGGGGAGCGCAGTTTCGGGAGGCGGTACAGAACCTAATAACTCATAACTCATAACTCAAAAAAATGTCTCTCGGCAACCGAATCGCCGCCGAACTCCGGGGCGACCGCACCATCTGGATGATTATCGCCGTGCTGAGCCTGTTCAGCCTGCTGGCCGTGTATTCTGCCACCGGGTCGCTGGCGTGGTCGGCGCGGGGCGGCAACACTACGGCGTTCCTGATTACCCATTCGGTGCGGCTGGCATTCGGGTTGTTCCTGATATACCTCTGTCACCTGCTGCATTACCGGCAGTATCAGCGCGCGGCGCCGTTCCTGATGTTGCTCACGATCCCATTGCTGGCATTTACCCTGTTTTTCGGGCAAAGCATCAACGACGCGAATCGTTGGCTCAACGTCGGCGGCATCAGTTTTCAACCTTCAGAATTTGCCAAAATCGCCCTGATCATCTACATCGCCCGCGAATTGACGCGCAAGCAGGACTACATCACCAGCCTCCGCGATGCATTCCTGCCGATCATCATGCCGGTATTGATCGTATGCGGTCTCATCGCACCGGCCAACCTGAGCACCTCACTCGTGCTGTTCGTCACGTGCATCCTGCTCATGTTCATGGGACGGGTGAGTATGCAGTATATTTTTCTGCTGGGGATATTGGGACTGGTGTTGTTCGCAGGACTGGTCGCGCTCGGTCAGTTGTATCCCGAAGCGGGCCTGGTGCGGGTAGATACCTGGGTATCGCGGGTGCAGGAATATCTGCACAGCGAAGACGGCGGTTACCAGGTACAGCAGGCCAAAATAGCCATCGCCAAA
>Ga0163154_10010095_pt1 | contig 10614 bp, 10 predicted proteins | sample OliLakLV19MP9P1_FD_148649 | JGI IMG/M metagenome (GOLD analysis project Ga0163154, IMG submission 148649) | Freshwater microbial mat bacterial communities from Lake Vanda, McMurdo Dry Valleys, Antarctica - Oligotrophic Lake LV.19.MP9.P1 | ecosystem: Environmental > Aquatic > Freshwater > Lake >...
AGCGAGCGTGCCGCAGGTGCCCGCGGCGAGCAGGACGGGGTTGCGGAGTGGGATTCCGGCGAGTGCCGTGGCGAGCAGTGGAGTGTGGCCAGGTGCGGCGGGCATCGGATCGAGGATAGGGGGCAGCTTGTGCTACCGCCGCTTCCGAGGCGCCGCTTTCGCTTTGGGCTTGGGCTTCGCCGGCTTGCTGACGAGCTTGAACTTCACGCCCGCGCTTCGAAGGAACTCGATGCGCTCCTTGGGCGAAAGAGCCTTGAAATCTTCAACAACGCGTCGGGTATGTTCGGCGGTGCCAGTCGTCATCGGGAACTCCATTCATATTCTACACCGGAACGACCGGCCATGTTCCCACAATGCAGGCGGGATGGCGAACGCAAATCTGGATGTGCGCATCAAAGGTCAGCCAGCTACGCTCCTAAAGCCGATAGCCGCCTCCCTTCTGGCCGCTTGCGCCCGGAGTCGGAACATACACCCCGCGTGCGATCTCTACTGCGGGTTCCTGGCGTTCCGCCACGGACTTGTAGTAAGCCTCGAACACAGCGCAGTCTCGGTACTTCCGGGTGTTGTAGTTGGCAGGCAGATCAACGCCCGGATTCACCAAGGCGTTGTGAAACTCGCGCAGGAGTTTGCCATTCTCTGGGTCGAGCATATCGAGACAGTTGCCAAGTCGGATCATGGACGCGACAACGGCTGCGTCCGCTTTGTGTTTCCGCTTGGCCCACCACCACGCCTGCGTGGGCGCGTGCTCCCAGAAGTACATTCCATGGCCGAGCCAGTCGTCGCGATCCTTGCTCGGATTGAAACTCTGATTGCGCACGATCTGCTCGGCGCGAGTCTTGCTTGTGCGGTGATACCCGACGATCGTGCGGTTGTAGTCCAGAAACTCAGGCATTTGTTCACACCGTGACGGCCTTGCGGCTCTCGTTCATGAGTCGGCGGAGGACGGTTTGCAGGATGCCGCCGTTGCGGTAGTACATGATCTCGACGGCGGAATCGAGGCGGCAGCGGGTCTGGAAGGTGATGACCTGCCCCTTCTTCTCGCCCTGCGTGAGTGTTGCGCGGACGGTGACCTCGCAGCGGGGCTCCATCTGGTTGGGGAGCTCGATATCGAACCGGTCCGTGCCGCAGAGGCCAAGGGTCTGGACGTTCTGGCCGGGGAGGAAGGTGAGCGGGAGCACGCCCATGCCGACGAGGTTGGAGCGGTGGATGCGCTCGAAGCTCTCGGAGATGACCGCCTTGACGCCCAGCAGCATGGTGCCCTTGGCGGCCCAGTCGCGGGAGGAGCCCATGCCATAGTCCTTGCCGGCGAGAATGATGAGCGGGGTGCCATCCTTCTTGTAGTTGGCTGCCGCATCGAAGATGGTGTTGATCTTGCCCGCTCCGGTGGAAGAGAAGTCCTTGGTCCACCAGCCTTCCTTGATCTTGCCCAGCTCGTCTGCGAGCTTGTTCTTGACGCGGACATTGGCGAACGTGCCGCGGGTCATGACGCGGTCGTTGCCGCGGCGTGAGCCGTAGCTGTTGAAGTCGGAGCGGCGGACGCCCTTGGTGATGAGGTATTGGCCGGCCGGGGAGGCTTCGGCAATGTCGCCCGCGGGGGAGATGTGGTCGGTGGTGACAGAGTCGCCAACATGGACGAGGCAGCGTGCAGCGCGGATCGAGGGAAGCGGTCCCTCGGGGGCGTTGGCGGGCATGTTCTCAAAGTATGGCGGGTTCTGGATGTAGGTCGAGTCGTCGTTCCAGGCGAAGAGCTCGCTCTTGCTGATGGGCACGGCATTCCAGGTCGGGTTGCCGGTGAAGACATTGCCGTACTGGGTCTTGAACTGCTCGGGCGTGAGGCAGGAATCGCGCAGCGTGGTGACTTCCTCGTGCGTGGGCCAGATGTCCTTGAGGTATACCGGGTTGCCGTCCTTGCTCATGCCGAGCGGCTCGTTGACGAGATCGACATCCACGGTTCCCGCGATCGCGTAGGCGACGACGAGGGGCGGGCTTGCGAGGTAGTTGGCCTTGACGGCGGGGTGGATGCGGCCTTCGAAGTTGCGGTTGCCCGAGAGGACGCTGGCGACGACAAGGTCGCCCTGCTTGATGGCGTTCTCAACGGGTTCGGGAAGTGGTCCGGAGTTTCCGATGCAGGTTGTGCAGCCATAGCCGACGGTGTGGAAGCCGAGCGCTTCGAGGTCCTCGGTGAGGTTGCCCTTGTTGTAGTACTCGGTGACGACCTTGGAGCCCGGGGCGAGAGAGGTCTTCACCCAGGGCTTGCGGGTGAGCCCGAGGGCGCGGGCCTTGCGCGCCACGAGGCCCGCGGCGATCATGACGTCGGGGTTGCTGGTGTTGGTGCAGGAGGTGATCGCCGCGACAACGACGTCGCCGTTGTAGAGGCGGAACTTGCGGCCGTCGAGCTCGACCATGCAACCGCCAAGATCGGGAGCGGGGGCTGGAGTGGCGCTGGGCGCGGCGGGCGGATTGACTTTGGTGCCGGCAGTCTCGCCGCCCTCGCTTGCCCAGCGATCAACGTTGATCGCCTCGCGGTTGTTGGCTTTGCCGAAGGAATCGACGAGTTCGCGCCGCCACATGCTCTTCATCTGGGTGAGCATGACGCGATCCTGCGGACGCTTGGGTCCGGCGAGAGCCGGCTGGATCGAGCCAAGGTCCAGTTCTACTACATCGGTGAACTCGGGTTCGGGGGTCGACGCATCGAGCCAGAACATGTTGGCCTTGCAGTACGCCTCGGTAAGGTTGGCTTCGGCCTCGCGTCCGGTGAAGCGGAGGTAGGCAACGGTTTTGGCATCGACGGGGAAGAAGCCCACGGTTGCGCCGTATTCGGGGGCCATGTTGGCGATGGTGGCGCGGTCTGGCACGCTGAGCGCGGCGACGCCGGGGCCGAAGAACTCGACAAACTTATCGACGACACCCTTGGTGCGCAGCATCTCGGTCACGCACAGCACCATGTCGGTCGCGGTGGTGCCTTCGGGCAGCTTGCCGCTGAGTTTGAAGCCGATGACCTCGGGAGGGAGCATGTAATACGGCTGGCCGAGCATGACGGCTTCGGCTTCGATGCCGCCGACTCCCCAGCCGACGACGCCCAGGCCGTTGATCATGGTGGTGTGGCTGTCGGTGCCAACGCACGAGTCGGGATACACGACCGGGTTGCCGCCGTCGGTATCCGCCTTGGTCATTACGCCGGGGGAGAGATACTCAAGGTTGACCTGATGGACGATGCCGGTGGCGGGGGGGACTACGCGGAAGTTGCGGAGGCTCTGCTGGCCCCACTTGAGGAACTCGTACCGCTCCCGGTTACGATCGAACTCCTTCTCGGAGTTGATGGTGAGAGCGACCTTCGACGCGTAGGCATCGACCTGAACGCTGTGATCGATGACCAGGTCGCACGGGACGAGCGGGTTGATCACTCCGGGGTCGCCGCCGAGTTTCTTCATGGCGTCGCGCATCGCGGCGAGATCGACGACACAGGGGACGCCGGTGAAGTCCTGCAGCACGACGCGTCCGGGCATGAAAGGGAGCTCTGCCTTGGCAGGATTTTTGGCGTTCCAGTTGGCCATGCCGGCGACATCATCCGCCGTGACGACAAAGCCGTCGACATTTCGGAGCATGGCTTCCAGCAGCACGCGGAGGGAGAAGGGCAGACGCGAGATGGGCTTGCCGATCCGCTGCTCCTCGAGCGCGGCGAGGCGGGCATAGGTGTAGGGTTTGCCGTTGGCGGTGAGGGTTGCGCGGGAGTTGAAGGGATCGTTCTTGTGGCCGGCCATGGTGGATCTCCGAGGTGGGTGGACTGCAAGAACGGTAGCGGGGACCGCGCATGAGTCGAATCAATCAAAGCGCAATGATTGATAACTATTGCTTATCAAGATCGTCGTGGTGCGGAGCGGCCGGGCGCCTGGGCGGGCGTTCGATGAACGTCCGCGTCTCGGCGTGAAAGCGTCGCATGCCGATGCACCAGATGGCGATGCCGGTGCCGGCGATGAAGACGGCGACGAGTGACCAGAAGAACCAGTCGATGCCGCCATCGAACAGATGCATTTTGATGGCCCCGGCGGCAAGCGAGCCGCCCCCCATCATCAGGCCGAGAAGCACTTTGGGATCACGCTTTTTCTTCTGTGCCACAGGGAAGAGTATCGGCCGGAATCGGTGTCAGGTGCGCGGGGAAGATGCCACCGCGGTCTACGAACGGAAGAGTGGGCGTCATCGCGACACGCTGGCGCGGCTGAGTTGCAGCAGCACGCGTTCAAACTCTGCGACGGCGGGGCTGGGGGCGCGGCCGCAGGGGCGCACGATGGCCAGCGAGCGGGAAAGCTTTCCGTCGCGACAAACCACGCCTTCGCCGGGCTTGAGCGCGAAGCGAGAAACAAAGCCGACTCCGATGCCCGCGGCGACCATCTGTTTGATCGATTCGATGGATCGGAGTTCCATGACGACCTTGAGCGCGACGCCCGCGGTGGCGGCCGCGCCGTCGAGCAGGTCCCGCACTGCGGTTCCCGCCTCGAATGCGACGATGGGTTCGTGGGCGATTTCCGACCATTTGAAGGTGCCGCCGCCGGTGCGGCCGGACTTTGTGGAGCGCTCGGGCGGGCGGATGAGACGGAGTTCGTCTTCGACAAGCGGGATGCGCAGCAGGTCGCTGGTGTCGGTGCCTTTGAGGGGAAGGGTGACGATGCCCAGATCGAGCTCGCCGGAAGAGACCGCCGCGGCGACCGCGCTGCTGCCGGCCTCGCGCACGTAGAAGCGGAGGCCCGGGTGTGCCCTTCGCATGGCGGAGACGACGCGGGGGAGGAGGTAGCTTGTGGCGGTTGCGCCGCCGCCGATGCGGATCGAGCCGCGTTCGAGGCCCATGACCTGGCGCACGGCCGCAACAGCAGCATCGGCGCGCCGCACGGCATCCTCTGCATGAATCAGGAAGGCGCGACCAGCCTCAGTTGTTTCAACGCCGCGGCTGGTGCGGGCGAGGAGTTCCGCCCCGACCTCGGCTTCGAGCTTTCGGAGCATGGCGGAAAGTGCGGGCTGGGTGATGCCCAGGTGCCGGGAGGCCCGGGTCATGTGGCGGGCGTGGGCGATGGCGATGAACTGGCGGAGGGTGGTGAGTTCCACGGTGTCAGCGTATCCGCATCGTGCGGGACACCCCTCCACTGATCGTGTATCCTCCCCCCATGCTGCGATCGTCGTTCTCCTTCATCTGTGGTTGTGCGGCTGTACTGGTCTGGAGTGCTGCCGCGAATGGGCAGTCCAACGAGCTGCGCCTCGACGACGCCGGGCAGTGGGAGCAGACCGATGCACCGATACCGGGGAGCACCGGGGCGTTGCTGGCGGATGCGCGGCGTGCGCTGGCGGAGGATCGGCCGGGGGCGGCCCGTGTGATCCTCGAACCGTGGATCAAAGCCAACGAGCGGACCGGCGATTCGCACGTGCCACAGGCGCTGCTGCTCCGGGGCGATGCGCTGACGGCGCTGGGAGATGAGTACAACGCGCTGTATGACTATGAGCGGATCATCAAGGAGTTCACAGCGACCGAGAGCTTCACCACCGCGGTGGAGCGCGAGCTGAACATCGGGGTGAACTACCTGAACGGCATGGATCGCAAGTTCTTCGGGCTTCGGATCCTGAACTCGGAGGATATCGGCGAGGAGCTGCTGATCCGTGTGCAGGAGCGCATGCCGGGGAGCCGCGTTGCGGAGCGGGCGGGTATCGAGCTTGCGGATTACTACTACCGGGCGCGGCAACTGGAGTTGGCCGCGGAGGCATACGACCTGTTTGTGCAGCTCTATCCCCGCAGCCAGTATGCGACGAAGGCGATGGAGCGGCGGATTTATGCAACGATCGCTCGCTACAAGGGGCCGCGGTATGACGGCTCGCCGCTGCTGGATTCGCAGGTGCTGGTGAGGCGGTTCGCGTCGCTGTATCCGGCACAGGCGCAGGCCGCGGGGCTGAATGACGCACTGGTGGCTCGGCTTGACGATTCTGCGGCGGATGAGATGCTCGAATCGGCGCGGTGGTATCTCCGCAACGACGATGAGGTTTCGGCGCGGTTCGTGCTCAAACGGCTGCTGCGGGAGCGGCCGCGGTCGGCCGCGGCGCAGGATGCCTACACGTTCATGATCGAGCGGGAGTGGATCAAGCCGCCGCAGGATCCGGAGCCGGCGCCCAAGCCAGACGCTCCGTCGACCGCAGCGCCAACCAACCCGATCGCGGCGGCAGAGTCCGAGGAGGCGAAATGATCCGCACGACTCTTATGGCTTTGAGCGTTGGGGTGTGGCTGTTCCTGAGCGCCATCTCATCGGGATGCGCATCGGACCCGACAAAGGGGTACTCGTTTGCGTCGTCGTTCTCGACGGATGTGCGCACGGTGTATGTTCCGATCTTCGAGAATCCGACGTTCGCGCGCGGGCTCGAGATCGAGCTGACGGATGCGATCATCAAGGAGATTCAGCGGACGACCCCGTGGACGGTCGCCGCGGCGGACTCTGCGCAGACGCAACTGACCGGGAAGATCAACGATGCGCTGCTCCGGCGGCTCTCGACGGGTCGGGGCTCGGGGCTGGCTCAGGAGTTGTCGTACACGATCACGGTGGAGTTTGAGTGGAAGGACGTGCGGAACGGGAAAGTCCTCGTCTCGCGTCAGAACTTCAGCGCTTCGGATGTGTTTATCCCGACAGAAGGCCTGAACGAACGAATCGAGACGGGCCAGCACGGGGCAATCCAGCGTCTGGCCCGGGACATCGTGGGCGAACTTCGGTCGAACTGGTAGACCGCGAAGCCTAGCGTTCAACAGCCGATACAACCCTCAGGCCGCCCGCCGCGGGCTGGGTGCCCCCGTTGATTCGAGTCTGCATCCGATCCCCGACCAGTCGGCGAACGTACGAGAGCTGGAACTGCGTCGCGGTGTAGCCCGGGGATGATCATTGATGAGAACATGCGTGAAACTGGACCGAGAATCTACCTTCGCTGATCTGTCGCGGGTGATCGCATCTGAAAAGGACCGCGCAGGTCCGCCCCGCAAGGGCCGCGAGGAGGGCGAGGGTGGGCGCACTCCCCCCGGTAATGGTAGTGAGGGTGGGCGTGCCGGGGGTCCCGCCGGGGGCCGCGGCGTGCTGAGCGCGGCGGTGGTGGTGCTGGTGGTGCTGATGGCACTGGTGCTGACGCAGGCGGTGTCCAGCCAGGGCCAGACCCTGAATAGCTGGCAAGAGTTTCAGAATCAGTATGCATCCGACCCGAACATGACCGTCGAAGTGCGGGACAACGCGATCCACGGTTTGACGGACCGCTTTATCGGTCACGAAGGCAAGCCGGTGACGGTGGTGTTCAAGACAGGCGGTGGCCGTCAGGACTTCTGGCTGGAGCAGGTGAACACGCTGACGGGGGGCAAGTTCAAGCAGGTCCCGACGAGCATCTGGCAGAACCTGCTGATCTCGCTGCTGCCGTTTGTGATCATCATCGGGCTGATCTGGTTCTTTATCTCGCGCATGCTGCGTTCGGCGGCGGGCGGAGGTCCTGGGGGGATGCTCGGGAACTTTGGCAAGTCCAAGCACCGGATGTTTACGAAAGAGAACACCGGGGTGACGTTCTCGGATGTCGCTGGGATTGATGAAGCGAAGGACGAGGTGACGGAGGTCATCGAGTTCCTGAAGAATCCGAAGCGGTTCATGAAGCTCGGCGGGCGGATTCCGCGCGGCGTGCTGCTCATCGGCGAGCCGGGCTGCGGCAAGACGCTGCTGGCCAAGGCGATCGCGGGCGAGGCCGATGTTCCGTTCTTCTCGATCTCGGGCTCCGACTTTGTGGAGATGTTCGTGGGCGTTGGCGCAAGCCGCGTGCGGGACCTCTTCAAGCAGGCGAAGGAATCCGCGCCGTGCATCATCTTCCTTGATGAGATCGACGCGGTGGGTCGACGTCGCGGCGGCGGATTCACGACGGGCGGACACGACGAACGCGAGCAGACGCTCAACGCGATCCTGGTTGAGATGGACGGGTTTGCATCGGCTGACGGTGTGATTGTGATCGCGGCGACCAACCGAGCGGATGTGCTGGATCCGGCGTTGACGCGGCCGGGCCGGTTTGACAGGCAGATTGTTGTGCCGCGGCCGGATGTCGTGGGCCGGATTGAGATTCTGCGTGTGCACGCCAAGAAGGTGAAGATTGGGGCGGATGTCGATCTGGAGCGGATCGCGCGGGCCACGCCGATGTTCAGCGGCGCGGATCTGGCGGCGCTGATTAATGAAGCGGCGATCGCGGCGACCCTGCACAACAAAGACTTTGTCGAGCAGGAGGACCTGGAAGAGGCCCGCGACAAGGTGAAGTTCGGAAGGGCCCGCAAATCCGCCCACCGCGAGAAGGACGACAACAAGCTCACGGCGTATCACGAGGCCGGGCACGCGGTGCTGCAGGCGATGCTCCCCGAGGCGGATCCGCTCCACAAGGTCACGATCATTCCGCGTGGCAATGCCGGCGGCGCGACGTTCAGCCTGCCGGAGAAGGACCGCATGGGGTACGGCGTGAAGTGGCTCAAGGCCACGATGCGTGTGCTCTGTGGCGGACGGATCGCGGAAGAGAAGGGCATCGACGACATCTCCACGGGCGCATCGATGGACATCGCCCAGGTGACAAATCTGGCGCGGATGATGGTGCTGGAATGGGGCATGAGCCAGCGGCTCGGCTTCGTGCGATATGCTCCCTCGGACACGCGCGAGATGTTCGTGCCCGAGAAGGACTACTCCGATGAGACGGCGCGGATCATCGATGAGGAGATCCGCCGGCTTGTTGATGAGGCGTATAACGAAGCCCAGCGGATGATCGAGGCCAACTGGGAGAAGGTCGCTGCGGTTGCTGAGGCGCTGCTGAAGTATGAGACGCTGTCGGCAGATGAGGTCCGCAAGCTGATGCGCGGCGAGGCGATTGGGAAGCCGACCGTGAGTGATCTGCTTGCGGCAGAGGCAAGGCGCGAGGCGCAGGCCGTGCAGGCTGCGCGGCAGGCGAGCGAGCCCCCGCCGGAGTTGCCGCCGAACGTGATGCCACGCCCGGCGTGAGTTTCGCCCGCGCTTGATCGATGAATTGCAAAGGGCTTGGGAAGCACTTCCCAAGCCCTTGTTCATTCGTGGAGGGGCGAGTTCATTCCTGCCAGGCTTTGACGACGATGCCGTCACGGATCTGCACGAAGGTTGCGCCCTCGGATTCCTTGCGGCTGGAACCGCCAAAGAGCAAGAAGACGGAACTGCTGCTGGAACGGTCGCGCTTGTACGACCACTTCCAGAGCGAAGCGCCGTCATCGAGGTCGGCCTTGGTGGTGGGTTCGCCAAGCGCGCCGAGCACCCACTTGTCGGTGGTGACTCCGGGCTCGATCTGGTCGAACGTGGCCGGTCCGACATATCGGCCGGTCATCGATTCCTTGGATGAGCCGCTGACGAGGCAGCCGCCAAGAGGGGCCGTCGTCGCGAGCAGAAGTGCGGCGATGGCGATGCGGTGGGATGATGTCATGAAAAGCCTCCGAATCGGGCCCGGTTTGCGGGTCGCCGCGCGACGGGCGCGGTTTCGCGGTGAGGGCCGGGCAGCGAATGATCTACCGGAGAGGTTGGGAACCGGTCGCGGCAATTTGCAGGAGCGAGCGGACGCGTGCGGCGCGGTAGGTCTCGTCGGTCATGATGCTCTCGGGGGGGCGATGGTTCATATCTCTTGATGCCGGCGCGACTTGACGTGTTTCAGGCACGCGCGTGTCGATAATTGCGACACGCTCGAGCTCGCTGGATGCGCCGGCCTGCGAGTATGTCCGGGTATCGGCCATGGACTCGGCGGCAGGTCGTACGGCAATGGCTTCGGTGGGAATCGCGCCGATGTAGAACACGGTGCCGGGAGGGACGAGGGCAAACTCACCTCGCCCGGTCGTGACGTATGTCGAACGCGGGAAGACCGCGGCGAGGCCGCCGTTGATGCGGGCGAGCCGCTCCGTGCCATTGGCGTTGGGGAGGCGATAGACCTGATCGAAACCCGATGGCTGCCGCAGGTCGATTGACTGCTGGAGAAGGCTGGTGCGGAGAGGGCCTGTGTCCTGGCGTGTCTCGTCGAGACGCTCGAGCGAACGGAGATCCAGCGCGGGGCCCACGCTGCGTGTTGGCTGCGCAGCGACTGCGACACTGAGTGCTGTGGCGGCAAACATTACTTGGAAGGTGGGTCCGAGCATTCAGATGGTTCCATCGGCCCAACGGGGCACTGCACTCGCGTTACCGAAGAAGGATCGTCACAGTGATCGAGAGTCCGGCTTTGGTATCACCAATAGGAAGCCGCGAAAGCGCCTCGCCTTTGGCGGTCCAGCGATAAACGGCGTTGAGCACGGGCGAGTCGATCTCCGCGAGCCCCGTGGGCTCGATGAACTGTGCCTCGCTCACACGTCCTTCGCGGTTGAAGGTGACCTTGAGTCGCGGGTTGTTCGGCGGATAGACCGTCATGCGTGTGAGGCGGGAGAAGTCGGGTCGCTTGGTGACGATCTCCAGACCCTTGGCGGCCGCGGGGCGACCGAGCCGGATCTCCACAGGATCGTCGGGGCTGGAAGCATCGGACTCACGCTCGCTCGCCTCACCGGGGACAGCGCCCGGGTTACTGCTGCCGGCTTGGGCGGGGGACGTG
>Ga0163154_10010096_pt1 | contig 10614 bp, 8 predicted proteins | sample OliLakLV19MP9P1_FD_148649 | JGI IMG/M metagenome (GOLD analysis project Ga0163154, IMG submission 148649) | Freshwater microbial mat bacterial communities from Lake Vanda, McMurdo Dry Valleys, Antarctica - Oligotrophic Lake LV.19.MP9.P1 | ecosystem: Environmental > Aquatic > Freshwater > Lake >...
AGGTGCCAGCGCGTCTGCGGCGTACCACCCCGCTGGCACCTGCCGCATGGGCAACGACAGCGGAGCGGTGGTCGATGCCAGTCTGCGCGTTCGCGGCATCACGGGCCTGCGCGTCGCCGACAACTCGGTGATGCCGGCGCCGGTCAGCGGCAACACGCAGGCTGCGGCATACGTCATCGGTGCAAAGGCGGCGGGTCTGATGTTGGCTGATGCCGGTTAGTTCTCACAATTAGGAGCCGGGCTCGCCCGTCAGTAGCAGTCGAAGATGCCAGACTTGGCTCCGATGTGGGAGTGGCTGAATTTTTGCCAACGCGCTGCCATCAGCGGGTACGCATCCCGCTTGCTTTAAAGGGCCCGCCCCTGACTGGAAAGGGGCTCAGTGGTTACCTTTAGTTGACGCCGGGACTGCTGTCAATGTACTATGAAAGCGCTTTCAAAGAACATTCCGGTTACGTTCGAGCCGCTTTCGCCCCTGCGCCTCAGGCGGGCCTTGCCAAGGACGTGGAGCCTAATGGCGCAAGTGAAAGGCGGTCCTGGGTAGAAGGAACGATTGCCCCGCGTATTTCGCAGTTCTCGAGCGAACGACATTCGTGGTCGGGGATATATTGAGTGGGATATTTTTCTACTATAATGTCAATATCAACTTTGAATACCACTCGAAGCTCTGCGAACTGTTCAGCGGCGATCATTGAGCCGGTTGGCGGTCATGGGGGAATGAACTACTACGACTTCGGCTTGTGCAAAGGTCTGGTGGGCGCAGGCGTCAAGCCAACCTTGTACACCTGCGACAAGACCGAGGTGACGTCAGGGCTTCCTTTCAACGTGAAGATCACATACCGGCGAATCTTCGGTCGCGACCCTGCCTGGCGACGCGGCTTGCGTTTTCTCGCGGGATCAGTGCGGGCCCTGGTGGGCGCCCGACTTGGCAGGCACTCGCTGGCCCATTTCCACGTTTTCCAGGTTGGCCCGCTCGAACTCTTCAATATTCTTCTGGCGAAATTGCTGCTGTTTCGAGTGGTGATCACAGCGCATGATGTCGAGGCTTTCCGGGGCGAATGGTCATTTATCAAATCATGGGTTTATGGCATGGCGGATGGCGTGATTGCCCACAACAGGGTCAGCCAGCGCGAATTGATTCGGGTATTGCAGGTGCCCGAGTACAAGATCCACGTCATACCGCACGGTAATTATCTTGGCCAGGTTGGCGCGTTGACCGCGGCGGCTGATGCCCGCAGCCAACTGTTGTTGCCGGAAAATGCCACGGTGCTACTTTTCTTTGGCCAGATCAAGGAAGTGAAGGGCCTGGATCTGCTGCTGGGCGCGCTGGCACTGGTGCGCCAAAGCATCCCGGAGGTGCGATTGCTGATCGCCGGCAAAATGTGGGGTAAGGATTTTGCTGTTTACCAGACGCAGATTGATCGGCTGGGTCTGGCTTCTCATTGCATCAGCCATATCCGCTACATCGCCGAGGTTGAGGTTGCCGCATTTTATTCGGCGGCTGATCTTGTCGTGTTGCCGTACAAGAGAATCTATCAGAGCGGCGTGATATTGATGGCCATGAGCTACGGCAAACCGGTCCTGGCGTCTGACCTTGATGGGATGACTGAGGTGATCGAAGACCAGGTCACCGGTTTCTTGTTTCGGTCGGAGGATGTCCGTGACCTGGCCGACAAGCTGGTTGCAGTGTTGGCTGACAAGCAGGCCATGAAACGTGTTGCCGAGCAGGGGCATGATTTGATGCAGGCTCGTTATGGCTGGGATCATGTCGGCCGGCTCACCGCAGAGTGCTATCGCACGGTGACACAAGGTCGGCAGTCGAAGGCGCAACGCGCTTGAGTTTTTCAGGACATGACATGACCGCTCCCAAGCGCCTGAGAATTCTTGGCACACGTGGTGTCCCAGCCGCACATGGCGGGTTCGAGACCTTTGCCGAACATCTGGCTTTGTACTTGGTGAAGCACGGCTGGGTCGTCACCGTCTATTGCCAGGAAGACGGCACCGGGCCGGTTGTGGAAGACATCTGGCAAGGCGTTCGGCGGGTGCGCATGCCGGTTGCGAATACCGGGGTTACTGGAACGATTATTTTTGACTGGAAATCGACGCTGCATGCCGCGCGTGAAAACGACCTGATCTTGACACTCGGCTACAACACGGCGGTGTTCTGCGCTGTCTACCGTTTGAAGGGTTTGCGCAACGTCATCAACATGGACGGTATCGAGTGGCGTCGTCAGAAATGGGGGTCGGCTGCCAAAGCCTGGTTCTGGTTCAACGACTGGGCTGGCTGCTTGCTGGGCAATCATCTCGTCGCAGACCACCCTGAGATCAACAAACATCTCCGAACCCGCGTCACCAGCCAAAAGGTCGACACCATTGCCTACGGTGCTGACACCGTGCTGGCGGCTGACCCTTCAATTTTGCAGCGCTACGGTCTGGTGCCGAACGGCTACGCAATTTTGATTGCGCGGGCCGAGCCTGAAAATTCGATCATCGAGGTCGTCAAGGCTTGGTCCCGCAAGCAGCGTGGCGTTCGCCTTCTGGTATTGGGCAAGTACGACCAGGGGCATTCCTACCAGGCTGCCGCATTGGCCGCAGCGTCACTTGAGGTTATATTTGTCGGTGCCATCTATGACAAGCTGGTGGTTCAGGCGTTGAGGTTCTTTGCGCGTTTTTATGTGCACGGGCATCAGGTCGGCGGCACCAACCCATCGTTGGTGGAAGCGATGGGCGCCGGGAATGCCATTCTGGCTCACGATAACCCTTACAACCGTTGGGTTGCAGGCGAAGGCGGGCTGTACTTTTCGGCTGAAACTGATTGCGCCAGCAATATAGACTACATGCTTGACGATGCTAACCTGGTCTATCGCCTGAAAAGCGCCAGCCGTTTGCGGCACAGCGAACATTTCACCTGGCAGCAGATTCTGCAGACGTATGAAACGCTGCTCGGCCCATGGGCGGCATCTGCGGGTGCTGGCGCAACGTCGGTTGAATCCGCGCCGGTGTGCCGGCCAGTGCGCGCTGGTCCGCCGCGGATAGGGCATGAACCAGCCCCTGAAGTGCCCGGGGCTTCTGCGCAGTATGCTTCCCCCCACGGTGCTGCCGGGCCCTCGGTGCTGGTATTGGGCGCCACCGGGTTCATCGGTCGCGCGCTGGTCAAGCGCCTTCATCACGACGGGTTGAGCGTGCGCGTGCTGGTACGGCGCAGTCTGACTAAATCAGAGTTGCTGGCCTTGCAAGGTGTGGAAATAGTGCAAGGTGACTTCACGGACACCCGCGTTGTCGAGGCTGCACTCAACGGTATCCAGCATGTCTACCACCTTGCCCGAGGTTCCGGGCGGAGCTGGGACGACTACCTGCGATTCGATGTCGAGCCCACTCGCCGACTGGCGGCACTTTGCGCCCAGCGGGGTATTGTGTTGTTTTACACCTCATCGATCGCCATTTATGACGGTGGGCGCGCCGGTGAGGTCATCTCCGAATCCACGCCGGCCTGCAGCGCATCAATGCGGATCAACGCCTATGCGAGGGCCAAAGTGACAAATGAAAATCTGCTGGCACAGCAGCACCGCGATCAGAAGTTGAACGTGGTTGTATTTCGGCCGGGCATCGTCATTGGCGAAGGCGGCAACCCTTACCACCCCGGCGTTGGAGCGTGGCCGTCCTCGGCGCTCTGTCGTCCTTGGGGTGGCGGCCATCAGCGCCTGCCGTTCGTTCTGGTCGAAGATTGCGTAGATGCCATGGTCCGCGCGCTGCGCACGCCTGGCCTTGCCGGCGAGTCATTCAACCTGGTCGGCGAGCCCTGCCTGTCGGGCAACGACTATCTGGATGCCCTTGAACTCACTGCAGGCACCCGCATCCAGCGCGTGGCCATGCCAGCCTGGCGGCTCTTTGCGCAAAGTGCCGCCAAGTGGGGTTACCAGACCCTGACCGGAGCCCCTGAACGGGGCTGGCCCAGTTACCGTTACTTTGAGGGCCTGAGCAACCGCGCAAGTTACTCGCCAGCGTTGGCGAAGCATCGCCTGGGGTGGCGGCCCAGCGCCGACGCCTCGGTACTGATTCACAAGGGAATCGCGGTTCCCGTCGCCGGACTGCGGTCCGACACCGGTGGCGCCACCCAGCGGGACGGTACTGTTCAGCGGCGGGTTGTGTCTGGGACTGAAGGCGCTTTGTGAAGTCACTCGTTGGGGACCATCTCGCCATCGGAGCAAGGGCTCCGCCATGATGCGCGCCCATGCTTCATAGTGCAGCGTCGTCATGGCCAGTTTGCGGCACAGTATTCGGGCGGGGGATCAACGCACGCGGCGCTGGCGCGCAGCGGCGTAGTGGCGGGTCGACGCGCCATTGGGTTGCAGGAGTCAATCGGATGTGGGGTGATTGGCGGGTTCGATGGGGTGACCTGGCGTCGCTTTGCAAGGTGCTGCTAGCGGTTGCACTCTGCCTGCAGGCGAATGTCGGCCTTGCCGATGCAGGCGTGGCGCGCGACTTGGACAAGGGATCCGGCCTGCGCGGGTTCAATCTCGGCGCGATGAAAGCCCCCCCATTGACCGACGGCGACTACCGGCAACTGGCGGCTTATGGCGCAAACCTGGTGCGCATCGGCGTGAAGGTGGGCCGGTGCGATGCCTGTTCGACATTTACCATGGAGCCCGCCGAGCGTGAGTACATGGAAAGTACCGTCGCTATGGGCCGCAAACATGGCTTCAAGGTGATCCTGGCGATGACCCCCGAGCCGGGTGGCGAAAAGGCCGAGCTTTGGAATCGGCCCGATCTCAGAGCGAGTCTGGTAACGATCTGGGCCAACGTCGCGGCCAGTTTCAAGGGCAACCCTGTCATCGCCGGCTATGACCTGATCAACGAACCTGTGCTGCCCCGTGACAGGAACCCGACGTCGATGGTTGGTGTGGTGCTCCAGAAGTCGGATTTGGATTCCGCCGGCCAGGACGCCGGCCTTGTCGAATGGCAAAGTTTTGCCATCACCCTCGTTCAGGCCATACGCGCCGTGGACCCTGGCAGCGTCATCATTTACGAACCTTCACCATGGGGCTTGCCGAAGGGGTTCGGATCACTGCTGCCACTGCCGTTTGAAAGAATCGTCTACAGCTTTCACTTCTACGAGCCACATGAGCTGACCCACCAAGGCATATACAAGTCCCATGCCGGCATCAGCTACCCCAACGACAACACATCAAAAGCCAGCCTTTCGAAACATATGGACCCGGTTCGTATCTTTGCAAAGAAATATTCGGTGCCAATCTACGTCGGCGAGTTCAGTATAGTTCGCTGGGCGCCAGGTGACTCTGTCCAGCGTTATCTGACCGATGTGATTGATCTGTTCGAGGCTGAAGGCTGGAACTGGAGCTACCATTCGTACCGTGAGTATGAAGGCTGGGATCCGGAGATAGACACCGCGCTGCGAAGAAGTGGCAGAGTTGTGCGGTCGCCAAACGCCAAGACGATCAGGCTTTTAATCGATAAAGGGTTCAGCCAGAACTCGCCGGCCAAGGTGGCCCGCTGACTCTCAAGGACTCAAAACAATCCGTAGCGGGTTGAGTTCCAATTGCTTCAGAGCAGGCGAGTGTCTGAAATTTGGGTCGGCGGTGCCGAACCCGGGAGCACCTCCAGGCCGACAACCCGAGCTAGCTGCGATTTCTCAAGGCGCCTTCGACCCCGCCGGCCGCCAGACGGCGATGGCCGGCATGTCCTGTACCTTCACGTAATTGGCCGCCTTCAGAAAGCGGGCCAGGTCGCCCCCCATATCGAAGGTCTCCGGTCTGGAGAAAATTACGATGTCTGGCGGCGACAGGGTCCGCATGCACTCGGCGGTCAGGTTGGACGTGGCCTGCACGCCGGGCAGGTCGATGCATGACGGGGGCTGATGCACGCTGGTCAACTCACCGCGGTAGTCAAATGTGCCCGGCACGCGGTAGTAGTTTGCGCCTAGATAGTCAGCTGCCCACCAGACGCGCAGGCCGCGTGAGAGCCCCTCTTGCGCGATGGTGGCGGCCAACCGGTAGTCGTCTTTGCGGTGCCTGTCCGCGAAACGCATCGACAGTGCCGAGGTTGCCAAGGTGCCTAGGCACGCGATGACGACCATCCGGCCCAGCACTTGATCGCGGCCTGCCGATGCATTCCAAAGCCATGCCAGCCCCAGGGCCAGCACCAGATTAAAAACCGGAATCGTCGCGAAAAGATGCCGACCCAGCACACGCCAGCCCATCACGAAGCCCGACAGCACAACGATGAAAACGGGTAGCGCGGCCAGCGCCACGACGATGGCCAGTTCGCGCGCCCCCAGGCGACGCCGTCCTTCACGCAGCCCGCACAGGGCCGTGAACACGATGATTGCGGCCGCCGCCAGCAACCACGGTACGTAAGGCCGCAGCGCGGCCATACCCGAGTCGCGCAGATCATGCCGGGCCGGGCCGATGCCAGACAGCCCCAGCAACTCATAGGCCGCAAACGCCAGCGAGGCCGGTGTTGTTGCCGACAACCGCGAGCCGCCGGCACCTTGGATCAGGCTGCTGATGTAGTACACGCACAGCAACGACACAACGATGGCGAAGACAACCAGCAGCAGCGGATGCATGCCCCGCGCCAGATAGCGCCAACCCAGGTGGCGCTGGTGCAGGTAGATCGCGTAGACGCCACCGGCGAACACCCAGAAAGCACCGAGCAGGCTGGCCCCGAACAAAAGGATCCCACCGACCACAAAAATGGCCGAGAACAGCGGCGAATCGTCAAGGTGCCACTCTGCGCGCGCGCGCAGGTGCAGCAGATAAGCCATCACCATCTGTGCTCCGGCGTAGATCATGATGTACGGCCGTGCTTCGTTCGCGTACTGCCAAACCATCGGATGCAACGCGCTGACGGCCAGATAGAAATAGCTGAACGTTTTGGAATAACTGCGCAATGCCCAGAACAGCGACAACTGCCCGATGACGAACAGTGGCAGGTTGGCGAGGCGCAGCGACAACTCTGTCGATTCGAAAATCCGGCCCCAGACGAAGTAGTGGAAGAAGTGAATCGGGGTTTGCGATCCGCTCGGGATCAGAACCAGATCAACCCATTCGCGCAGCGAGCCCACTTCGGCAAAGTAGGCGGTCCAGAATTCGTCGATCCAAAGGCTTTCTGTGCTGATCGCCAGCCCCATTACCAACACTTGCAGGGCGATGAAAGCCGCAAGAACCGTGGCGGAAACCCGCGGAGCAACGAAACCTTGATTCATGTCACGTCTTCCTGCCGGCTACGGTGTGTGACCGGAAAACAAAGTATTTGCTGGCCAGGAATACGGTCAGGGTGTAGACTGGGATGCCCAGCGCCTGTGCGAGATAGCCGTTGACGGCGAAGCTGCGTATCGCGACCAGTACCGTCAACAGGTTGGCGGTATAAGCCAAGGCCGAAACCGCGATGAACTTCAGGAAGGCAGGCTTCCATGCACCAGCGAAATCAAAAGTCCATCGGCTGTTCAGAACGAAGCTGACCATCATGCCAACGCCGTAACCGAACAGGTTGGCGCTGATGTCTCCGGCTCCGAAGAACCACTTGGCGGCATAGATGAGCATCAAGCCGAGCAGGGCATTGACTGCGCCGACACTGAGAAACCGCCCGAGTTGCCGAACCCCCGTCGCCATCACTTGACCGCATGCACGAAGTATTGCCCTCCAAGCGGCAGCCAGGCCAGCGCAGGCTCCAGGGATCGCAACGCGCGCAGCCCGTGAGGGAAAAAGACCCGATAGCGTGTTTGCGCACTGCCGAACCCCGCGCGCAGGATGTTGCTGCGCAAGGCCCGCCCGTTGATCAATTTGGCGTTCTCGTCGAATGCACAGTCGTTGACGACGCGAACGGTCAAGGGGTTGTACGGGTTGTGTTCGAAGATGAACAGGTTGCCCCCCGGACGCAACACGCGGTGCAGTTGTTTGAACAGCGCAAAGTGGTCTTCGTGTGGAATGTGATGAAAGACGACCATCGCGTAGGCGATGTCGAACTGCGCCGGTTCGAAAGGAATGTTGGCGCCGTCAAAGTGCACGTAGTCGGCAGCCGCCGGGAAGCGCTTTTCGGCGACGGTCAGGCTGCGTTGAGACAAGTCCAGGCAAGTGAGCTTCGAGCCTGGAAAGTACTTGCGAACGTAAGGCACGGAATTGCCGACGCCGGCGCCGAAGTCCAGCAACCGCAAGGGTGCGGCGCTCACCTCTGTTCGTGGTCGCCAGTGGCTTGCGATGTCGGCGACTTTATATTCGGAGAAGTACTCTGGCGCCTCACCGGATACTTTGATGCCGGCTGACAGCGCAGCGTGATATTCGTCGGCGAACTTGTCGAATTCGGCTTCATTCATCTTCTGCGCTTTCGGGCTCGGAGGCCATTCGGTCAGCGGATCGCTGGTCGGGTGGGTTTGCTGCTGATCACGAACAAGGGTTTGCCCATCACGATGCCCATCGTCACCGCCAGGTACTCTGCAATCACTCCGAGCGAGGCCAGAATGCTGCCAGAGAAGAAGGCGACGACGATCAGCAGCGAGGTCCAGCCCTGCACTGGCACCTGCCCATAGAACTTTGCCACCAGCGCATAAATTGCCAGCAGCACTGCAAGAAACATCGATCCGAAACCCATGATGGTTATCAGACGCAACGGGCGCGTGCCGGTGGTCAGGATCAATCGCCAGAAATGCCCGATCAGTTTCAGATACGAATAGGTGGACGGCCGGTCGAGGTGGTTTCGGGTGAGCACCGGGCAGTGGCCGATGCGCGCGCTGATCCAGAACAGGCCGACGTCGAGGTAGACACCACTCTGGCAATAGCCCGCCAGAGTCCTGGCGATGTCACCTTCGACCAGGCGGAAGCTGTTGAACCGCCCGATCGTACGGTGGCCCAGCAGGCGGGTGCTGATCAACTTGGCGGTCTGGCTGAGCAGGTTGCGCAGCCAGCCGTAAGGGGGCGTGTTGGTCGGCTGCGCATAGACGATCTGCAAAGAAGCTTGCAGCGCCTTGTCGATCATGGCCGCTATGTCGGCCGGGTTCTGCTGGCCGTCTTCGTCGATCGTGGCCACCCAGTCACCCGTTGCGTTCGCCATTCCGGCCAGCGTTGCCGCATGTTGGCCATAGTTCCTGGACAACCAGACCGGCCGCACGAACGAATTTTCTTCGGCAAGGCGCTCCAGCGTCCTGTCGGATCGGTCCGGGCCGCAGTCATGCACCAGCAGCACTTCGCAGACGGTCCACTCACGGCCGGCAGGTGTGATGCTGCCGTGGGTCAGCAGCGCGATTTCGGCGATCAGTGCAGGCAGCGTGTTTTCGCCGGCGTACACGGGGATGACGATCGAGACGCGGTAGGGTGCTGGCTGCTTCATGGGCGCGAGGTCCGGGCTGAGTTCAGGCGCAGTCAAGTTCAGCGCCCGGGCTGCGGCGGGATCGAGGTGACCCAGTCGCTCATGGTTCGTTGTGTCGGCGAGGGCAACCTGGCCGACAGCTTGGCGCCATCGAACACAGTGCTGCCGGACTCGATGCGCAGGTCGAATTCAGGCCAAGGAGCCAGTTCGATGGTCGCCTGCAATTGGGTTGCGATCAGCCCGGCCGCTTGCAGCAGACTCAAGTCGTCGCCGGGGATGTTGAAGACCTCGTTCTCGAAGTCCTCACGCAGCGACCCGAGCACGATGGCGCGGCAAATGTCGTCGACGTGGGTGAAGGTTCGGCGCAGGCTGCCGTCACCGTACAGGCGGATGCGGCCGGTGTCGAATGCCTGCTGGATGAAGTTGCCAACGGTGCCGTAGGAGTATCGCCCGGCTTGCGCATTGCCATAGGGGACGCAGATCCTGTAGACCGTGTAGGCGATGCCAAAAGCCTGCGCGAACGCTTGCAGGTGAAATTCACAGGCGATCTTGCTGGCGGCATACACCGTTCTGGCCTGCAACTCGGCAGTCTCTTGCAGCGGTTTCGCCGAGCCTTTGTAGACGAGGCGCGTCGATGGGAACACCACGCGCGGACGGTGGACCGACTGTCTGATGCATTCAAGAACGTTCAGCAAACCGATCTGATTGCCGGTGACGAAGGTTTGATATTGAGTGAACGACGCCGTCGTGCCGGTGACGCCGGCGAACATGAAGACGCGGTCGACGTTCCAGTCCAGCGCCAGCAGGCTTTGCAGGTCACCAATGTCGGCCACCAACCCGGCTGTGCCGTTTCGCGTTACGGCGTTGACCTCGTGTCCTGCCGCCCGCAATGCCGGGGCGAGGTGGCGGCCTAGGTAGCCGCCGGCGCCGATCAAAAGACACTTCATTGGCGAATCCGTTGCGGTGGCATCAATGGCCCGCCAGGTCTCTGATCGCCTGGAGAGCGCGGCTCTGCACCAGGGTCTGGCGATAATGTTCAGACCGATGGTTCGGATCGGCGATCGCTTGGGCAAACGCCAGCCAGGCGCCGACGAAGTGATTGTCGGGCTCGACCGCGACTTCGCGCCGGTCGTCGGCGGTCTCCAGGGTGAGCCGGGGCGCAAACGCTGGACCTGGCGTGTACGCCCGTTCTGCCACCAGCTTGCCTTTCGAGCCCCAAAGTTCGTAGCGGCACTGGTAGTGGTTGTCGAAGCCGAACGCAATCGACGCCCCCAGCCCGCTGGCATGGGTCAGGAA
>Ga0163154_10010103_pt1 | contig 10609 bp, 9 predicted proteins | sample OliLakLV19MP9P1_FD_148649 | JGI IMG/M metagenome (GOLD analysis project Ga0163154, IMG submission 148649) | Freshwater microbial mat bacterial communities from Lake Vanda, McMurdo Dry Valleys, Antarctica - Oligotrophic Lake LV.19.MP9.P1 | ecosystem: Environmental > Aquatic > Freshwater > Lake >...
GACGAGGTTGCCACGGGTTTCGGTCGAACCGGTAAGATGTTTGCAGTCGAACATGAGGATGTCCGCCCCGATCTCATGTGCGTCGCCAAAGGCATCACCGGCGGCTACCTGCCATTGGCGGCGACGTTTGCAACGCAGGCAATTTTTGACGCGTTCCTCGGAGATCCGTGGGAAGGAAAGACTTTTTTCCACGGACACACGTATACCGGAAACCCGCTCGCCTGTGCGGTGGCGATCGCATCGCTGGACTTGTTCGAATCAAATCAGGTGCTTGACTGCGTGCGGGAGAAGGAAAAGATCATGACGGAGTATCTTCCGCGGTTTCTTGACCTGGCACATGTGGGCGACGTGCGTTTCAAAGGCTGCATGTTCGGCATTGAACTGGTGCGCGACAAAGAATCCCGCGCACGCTTCGATCCAAAATGTCGCATCGGACACAAACTCTGTCTGGATATGCGAAGCCAGGGCGTCCTGCTGCGCAATCTCGGCGACGTCATTGTTCTCATGCCCCCGCCAGCCATGAACGTGGAGGACTTCCGGACCATTTTGAACGTGGTCGCGGAGACGGTGGGGCGAAAGAGTTAGCTCATTTTGGTTGAGACTCACGATGCTTTCTCCACTTTCCATCCCCGGCCTGTTTATTACGGGCACGGACACGGGCATCGGCAAAACCGTGGTCGCCGGGGCGATCGCCAATTGGTTTTATCGACGCGCGTTTCGAACCGGTGTTTGCAAGCCCATGGCGACCGGTTGTCCGATGCGCCGGGAAGGTTTGGTGAGCGAGGACGCGGAGTTTCTTGCCGCGTGCGCGAACAGCCCCCATCCGCTGGACGTCATTTGCCCGCAGCGATTTTCCGAGCCGCTCGCGCCGGCGATCGCATCAGAGCGGTCGAAGATTCCGATAGAATGGGACGCGATCAACACCGATCTTCAGTTTATGGCGCGTGAGAGCGACGTAATGATTGTCGAAGGCATCGGCGGGGCGATGGTGCCGCTTGATCCGGTGCACACTGTATTGGACCTGGCACGATGGTTGAATCTCCCGGCAGTTGTTGTAGCCAGACCGATTCTGGGAACGATCAATCATACGCTTCTGACCCTTTCCGCTTTACGCGGGGCGGGTATAAAAATTGCCGGCATCGTCGTGAATCGCTTCCCGACGGACTTGGCGGGAATTGCCGAGGAGACCAATCCACGCGCGATCGAAAAATGGGGAAAGGTTCCATTGCTCTGTATTGTTCCCGATGAAGTGATCGTCGGCGAAAATCTGCCCGCAGGGATTGTCAATGCGATCGAGCAAGTGGATTGGAGCCAGTTGGCGCGCGATCGTTGAAGTGCGTTCATCGCACTAGGCGTGACAGGCCGTACTCAATTTCACCGTTGGAATCGAGCAAGCCAAGTCGCCTGTCCGGTGGTTTCAAAGGCGTGTCCAAAGTGTTCAACATTTTCGCCAACAGCAGGTATATGCGAATATGACCATCCTACGTCTCACTCCCGGAGAACGCGCCGCAGGGAAGCTATCTAAAGCAGCGCTATCTGACGCACAGCGGGCGATGGACGTCGACGGATTTTTCGTGATCGAAGGCGTGGCCGATCCCGCACATCTTGAGGCGATTTACGGGCGATTTCTTTCCGACCTTCAGCGCTGGCCCGGCTTTCACGATGGCAAACCGTTCGTTGGTGGAAACCTAATGCCAGCGCGGATTCCAGAATTGCTGTTCCCCGACATCCTGCAAAATCCTTTTGTCGCAGACGCGCTGGAGCACATCATGCCGCCGCTGCCCGTTTGCGGCATGTATAGTTCGAATGTCACGATGCCGCATCTGGGCGATCAAAAAATTCACGTGGATATGGGCGCGCTAAAGCCGGGCGAGACGCTGGACTATCCGTGCAACTGCGTGGTGGTGAATTTCCCGGTGATTGATTTTACGCTCGAAAACGGCGCGACGGAAATCTGGCCCGGCACGCATCGCATTCCCCGCAATGTCGGCACGTTCTGGCTTGATGACGAGCAGCGCGACGCACGTGAAAGAATCGTGCCCCCGGTTCGGGCGGTCATCCCTCGCGGCAGTGTGCTCATCCGCGACATCCGTCTGTGGCATCGGGGGGTCATCAATCAAACCGATGTTGTGCGACCCATGATCGCCATGATCTGCAACGGCGGATTCACGCCCGGCCACGATGGAACGGACAACATCCCTGACGTGGGTTTGATGCCGGAAGCCAGCCGCGCGCTATTCGAGGATTCGCCCAGGATTCGCTACCGGGTGAAGTTCACTAGCGATCCGATCGATGTTTTGAGTTCAGAAAAGCAGAAGTAGGAGGACGCGATTTTTTCGCATCACTGCTGTTGTTGTTCCTGTTGCTGCTGGATTTCCTGCTGTTGGGCCGCTAGCTCCCGCACGCCTGTGGCCTTGTCGAAATAGACCGGAATGTTGATTGGATAAAAGCGCTCGGCAACCAGCTCGGGCGGGATGCTGGGCATTTCTTCGGTGTGCACCGTCACGTCAATCGTATCCTTTGCCTTGCCGCGATAGACGCCTCGATTGGGCGGGACATCCCGAAAATCACGGCCGATTCCCACCTTCACAAAATTCGGGCCGACGATGCAACTGTTGGTGGGATCGAACCCAACCCATCCCGCGGAGGGAAAATAAAGTTCGCACCAGGCGTGGGTCTGCGTATAGCCGCGAAATCGTTCCTTGTCGGGGTGCACCAAGCCGCTCACATATCGCGCGGGAATGCCCAGCTCTCGAGCAAGTCCGATCATCAGGTGGGCAAAATCCTGGCATACGCCCTTGCCGTGATCCAGCATTTCCGTGATCGGGCTGGCCGACGTCGTAATCCCTTTTTGGTATGCAAAGCGTTCATTGATGAGATGAATCATGCGCAGCGCCAGCTCGCCCAGCGAGATGCCGTGTCGCGGGGCGATCACCTTTGCCAGCTCGGTCAGTTGCGCACCTTGCACCACGGGCCCGCCAAAAGCCAGATAATCGTAAAACGTATAATCCAACGCCTCGGCAGTGACTGGCCAGAGATCGCTGAACTGATCGACCTGCGGCTTGGGGCGATCGATCTCTAAAACACTGGTCGCCACGATGCGCACCTGCTGGTGAAACGCGCTGATCGAGAAAGCGTGAACCGTGTTGCCCAGCCAATCGAAGTAGGCCGACACAACCGTCGGCGGGCCGATCGACAGCGAGAAGGAAAGCCGGTGCTGGTCCTGCTCCTGCCGTGGCTGCATACGCAGTTCCATGACCGATTCACTGATCAAGTCGGAATAGGTCAACTCGGTTTGATGGGTGATTTTCAAAAGCATGGGTTGACGCGGCCTTCCTATCTATTGGCGCCGACGAACGCCGTCGGATTGTTCTGCATTGGCGCTTGAACATCATTAACTAGGTTCTGCACCGGCGTCGCGTTGGGATCGGGCGTGGTCGGCGGAGGCGAGGCCAGCACCGTCGACACGGGCAGCGGATCGCTTGGCAGCGGCGCGACATGCGGCCTGTGGCTTTGAGCATCGGCGATCGCTGCGGTGATCGACTCCGCTTCATCGTCGCTGATCTCTCGCAGCAACACGTCGATCGACATCGTCTCATATGAAGGCGTGTAAATCGTCGCCGCCGTCGGCGCGGTGTCCCGCCAGTAGCGACCATACGCGAGGCGAACGTGATCCAGATGCGGAAGTACGCCGTTGGTCGGATCGAACCCTTTCCAGCCGATACTGGGGATAAACAACTGCACCCACGCGTGCGTTTGATCGGCGATCGCGCGGCTGGGCGAATCGTTGCCGGTGTAGACATATCCACACACGTACCGCGCCGGGATACCCAGGAGCCGGGCAAGGGTGATGAATAAGTTGGCAAAATCCTGGCAAACACCCTGCTTATGCGTGAACACCTGATACGGCGTGGTGTAGAGATTCGTCGAGCCCGGCATGTATTTCAATTCTCGAAACAAGCCGAGGTTGATGGCGAAAAGTGTTTCCATCAAATCGTTGTTGTTCTTATTCACAAAGCTCATCGCGAAATCAAAAAGCTCCTGCAACTGAGTGTCGGAAAGCTCTTCGGGTTGAAGGTAGGGGGCGAGCATCGTGCGTTCCCACGGCATCCAGACCAGAGGAAACTGAGGACGCATCGGCACCGACGCGAACGCGAACGGATCGACATCAAGAAGTTCGATCACCGACTCCGCCTCCATTACCAACTCGGTGTAAGGCTGCAAAATGGTGAATCGCTTCGCAAAATTGCCGAACACATCCTCGTATTCCACCGGCTCCACCTGCGGCGAGACCGCAAGTCGATGGCCGTGAACTTTCTGACGCCAATCATGTATAGGCCGCAGGTGGACCGCATGGGCGGACTTGTTCACCGGCTGGTCGTAAGTGAATCGGGTGCGGTGCTTGAGTGAGAGCTTGCGCGACCTTTGATTGACCGTTGTGGCAGGGATCAAATCCATCTAAGCATTCTCCTGAAAACTCATGCAAACACAGGCGTAGCACGCCGAGTGCTTGGGGGAGAAGGGCGAAAATGGAATGCGACATCCATCGACAAACCTCGATCAATGCAGGAAGTAGGCTTTTTGCAGCGCGATGGCGGCCTCGGCGACGTCGGCTTGAATCTTCTGCAAATAAGCGGTCATCCCCCCTTCAAGAATCTCTGCCATCTCGGCATACTCGAGTTGCGCGTCGAGTCGTCCCAGCACACGCTCGGCAGGGTCGATGGTGCGGGGATTCACCTCTGAACGGATCGCCGAAACCGCTTCGTGAGCAAGGCGCACACTGTAACGCACGCTTCGGGGGAAACTTTTTTCAAGCAGCAGGAATGAAGCTAAACGCAACGGATCCATGTCGCCAATATTGTTACGCCGGTAACTTTCGATCGAGCAGCAGCTTCGCAACACCGCCATCCAGTGAATATTCCGCAACGGCGTTTCGAGAAACACTTCGGCGGCGCGCAGGATGGAAAACTTGGTCTCGAGGAGGCGGCAGGTGACATCGATGCGCTCGAGATACTTCGCGACCTGGGTGAAGTTCCACGCCTGATCATGGGCGAGTGTCTGATCGGTCAGCCCTTGAAAAAGCATCGAGCCATTCATGATCATGCGATAAAAATCATCGGGAGAATCCACAAAACGGTGCTGCGCGTCGTCGGCATGGATCGACCAATACAGCGTGTTGAGATTCTCCCACATCTCGGAGGAAATGTTCTCCCGAATGGCACGGGCGTTTTCGCGGGCGCGGGTGAGCACATTGAAAAGACTGTTGGGATTCTCCGGTGAAAACGCCATGAAGTAAGGCACCCGCTGCTCGAGCGGAGATGGATCTTCGGCGGGCAGGTCCTGCTGATGCATGATGGTCATCACGCTTTGCCATTGGCGCATCTGCAGCGCCGGCGCCAAATCGCCGACATCGGTGAGCAGGCTGGAATTCACGAGCAGGATGCGGGCGATATGCTCCGATCGCTCGATATAGCGCGACATCCAATACATCGAATCGGCATCGCGCGCCAGCATCGGGCGCGGCGGGCGGGAGACATAAAATTTCGACGCTTCCGACTTCTGCTTGGGCGTGACCGGCGCCGATACCGATTGAACCGGCGTCGGCGAGAGGCTGGGCATATCTGAAGGCACGACGCTCATTCCTCCTCCGATTCCAGAACCCAGGTGTCCTTGCTGCCCCCGCCCTGTGAACTATTGACCACCAAACTTCCTTTGCGCAGCGCCACCCGCGTGAGCCCGCCGGGCATGACGATCACTTTCTCGCCATAGAGAATGTAGGGACGCAAATCGACGCGCCGACCCTCGAAGTGATCATCGCACAGGCTGGGACATTGGCTCAACTGCACGACCGGCTGGGCGATGAAGTTTCGTGGATCGGCTTTGATTTTTGCCGCAAAGTCGTCGCGCTCGCTGCGCGTCGCCTGGTGACCCATCAGCATGCCATAGCCGCCCGATTCGTTAGTGGATTTCACAACCAGTTTGTCGAGATTCTCAAGCGTGTACTTGAGATCCGACTCGCGTGCGCAAATGTAGGTCGGAACATTGGGCAGGATCGCCTCCTGACCCAGATAAAACTTGATCATGTCGGGCACGAACGGATAGATCGCCTTGTCGTCGCCGACGCCGGTGCCCACGGCATTCACCAGTGCGACGTTCCCCAGGCGATAAGCATTCATCAGGCCGGGCACGCCGAGCATGCTGTCGGGGCGGAAGCAGAGGGGATCGAGAAAGTCGTCATCGACTCGGCGATAGATCACGTCAAGCCGGCGCAGCCCGCTGGTCGTGCGCATGTAGACAAAGCCGTTCTCGACAACCAGGTCACGGCCTTCGACGAGTTCCACGCCCATCTGACGCGCGAGAAAACTATGTTCAAAGTAGGCGCTGTTGTAGATGCCGGGCGTGAGGATGGCGATGTTGGGATCATCGGAGTGGACCGGGGCGACATAACGCAGCACCTGGAGCAGATTGAAGGGGTAGTCTTCGATCGCGCGAACGCGATACTCGGAAAAAATGCTGGGGAAAACCCGCTTCATCACGGCGCGATTCTCAAGGACGTACGACACGCCCGAGGGCGTTCTGCCGTTATCTTCCAGAACATAATATTTCCCATCCTGCCCGCGAATCAGATCGGTGCCGCAAATGTGGATATAAATGTTCTTGGGAACGTCGACATGAAACATCTCGCGACGAAACATCTTCGCGCCATAAATGAGATCGGCGGGGATGATGCGCTCGCGCAGGATGCGCTGGCCGTGATAAATATCCTGACAGAAAAGATTGAGCGCCTGAATTCGCTGGGTGAGGCCGCGCTCGAGCAGCTCCCACTCGTCGGCGGGAACGATGCGGGGGATCAGATCGAATGGGAATATTTTTTCGACGCCCCGCTGATCGGAATAGACCGTGAAGGTGATGCCCTGATTGCGGAAAGAAACGTCCGCCATCCGCACGCGACGCCGAAACGCTTCACGCCCCATGGCGGCCAACTTGCCGGCCGCAGGCGCATAGTGAGCCCGTGGACAACCCGGAGATTCAAACATCTCGTCGTACAGGCCATCGGCTTCGTAATTCTGAAACATCGCCGGCAGCTCCCAATCTCCTCGTTTCCGCCTTGGCAGCAGCCTGGAAGAGATTCTATGGTTTGTAGAGGCTTCGGCAAGCCTGACGCTCGATTGTCGTATCCGTCGACTTTTGGCCGGCTACACCGCGGAATGTGTCATGGGAGCAATAGCGGTGATGCGTGCAATCTGCCGATCCTGAACCTTGCCGAGAATCGCCTGGGAAAGAATCGCCCCCAGCAATGCCATCCACATGTCTTTTTGAGCGTCCCACACGTCGCCTTGTGATCCAAGAAAATCAGCCGCTGCCTCGCCGCCGAAAGTGACGGCGTATCGCCACTCGAACAGTTCATAGAGCGCGCTGATCGCCAAGGCAATGCTAGTACAGGCAACGAACAACCATTTTCCGCGCGTCAGTCCACTTGTCCGCAGCATCAACTCCCGCGCGAGCATGGCGGGAATGACGCCCTGAAAAAAATGGCCAAAGCGATCAAAATGATTGCGCGATAGATCGAACGTGTCACGCGCCCAGTTGCCGATCGGCACGTCAGCATAGGTATAATGCCCGCCGGTCATGAGAATGAGGGAGAAGAACCAGATCAAAATGTAAGAGAGGGTCGACAGTTGAAAACGTTTGTAATTGATCACCAGCAGCAGCCCGCCGACCATGGCAGGAAGAGTCTCCATAAGCCAGTTGAATCGGCCGGCGGGTGCGATGCCGGACCACGTAAAATAAGCGATGAACGTGACGAGGAGGATGAGATGGGTGCGGTTCATTGCGATGAGATTTCGGAAATGAATCGATGAAGTGCGTTGCTATGAGCGACTCAGCAAAAGTGTTGGATCGCGACCGATATGGAAAAACCGCGGGCTCGACGCGGCGCCGAACCGGCCGTGAAGGCACAGTCCGACCCATACTTCAATCCAGCCAATCCTTTTTCTTCAGCCTCTCCGGCACGTACTCTTCGGTCACGTAGCTGATGGATTTATTGATCAGCGATTCGACTTCCATCTTGAAGTCGTTGTTGATCATCTTCTCGATCTCCCTCTGCCATCCCTTGTGGTCCTTGAACCATGGATACGCGGCGATTTCGCGGGCGCGTTTGTGGTCGTTTTCGTTCATGCTGATCTGCACGTCGTCGGTCAGCCCGCAGCGTTCGTAGTCGATCGAGCGGATGCCGAGAAATTTGGCGTCGGGGATGGCGAGGCGCTCGGATTCGAACGCGAGGCTGATGCTGCCTTGTTTGATGACGCTATAGATGTAATGCCCCCACGGGTCGCAATCGAGCAGGCAATATATCGGCAGGCCGAGCTCTTCATTCAAGCGACGGAGCAACCGCCGCACGCCGCGCGTCGGTTGGCCGCTGCCTTCGGTCAGGATGCAGTTGTGCTTTTCCCAGAAACGATCTTCATTGAATCGACCCCAGACGGTGTCCTTCTCGACGTGCAGGACGAACTTCGCTTCGCATTTTCGAAACTGAATCACGTCGGGTTCGGTGATGCTGGGGACCGAATATCCGCCACTGCCCATTCGGCGGCAGTCGATTTCGTCGCCGCTGTCGACGATGGTGATGTTGCCGACCATCGTGCCGCGTTTCTTGGCATAGACGTGCAGTTCTTCGCGCAAGGCGCCGAGCGATACTTCAAGATCTTCAAGGATCGCGTCGGATTCATCCTGGCTGGCGAAGGTTTTTTCGTTGACCTTCTGACCCGACCCGTCGCGGATGTCGTGCAGCGCTTTATAGAACATGCCGCGCAGGCTGAGGGTTTTTTCCGCGTCGACGAGTTGCTTGATCGTGTCGCCATGCAGGACCGTCTGCATGAACTGCTTGGCCTGATTGAGGTTAAACAATTCGCGCGACGCCTTGGCGTCACCCATCTGCAAGATGCCGCGCTTCTTGTTCCACAGCGTATTCGAACGCGTCCGCTGCGGGATCGGCAAGGCGATGTCCTTCCCCTTAAACGCGCTCGCGGTCACGTCATCGGCCAGCGCGACGATCTTGCCGAGCGTGACCTTATCGCGCTCCTTGATCCGCTTGTTGATCTTCTCCGCCTCGGCGGCGGTCTGATTGTCGGTTTTGCGTTGTTTGGCCATGATTTACTCCGTGTCTGTTATGTTCGTCCCCGGGGCGCTGAGCGGGAAAGGCTTGTTCCACACGACGTCGTGAAGGATAGATTCGGTGAGCATCGCTTCGCGAAATCGTATCAAAGGTCGGATTCACTGACACCGGCGTGCTTCATAAGGTTGCGTAGCAGGCGCATATTCAGAGGCCTATTGGCAAGAAACGGATGGAAATACGAACGACCGATCCCTGTTTTCCGAAGATATGGTGACTGCCTTTGACTCGAAGCAATTTCCACCCGCATTCCTCGATCGCCCGCGCCAAGTCTTTTCCCGAGACTTGCTTCATACCGCGATCTCCAGCGCACGCTGGTTGGCGTCCACTGTTGGAACATCAACGTCGACGTTTAGGCATCGTTCGACTGCTTCATAAATGTTGGCGAGTAATTCTTCGAATGTGTCGCCTTGGGTTGCGCAACCGGGAATGGAAGGAACGTCTGCCCAGAACCCGCCTTCCTCCGCGTCATGAACGACAACTTTGATTTTCATAGTGGCCTTATTCTAGCGAGAAAAACCAGGTGCGGCTGAACCTCACAATCCATTCGTCAAAAAAGTTGTTCGCCTTCGGAGACAGGTTTTTTCCTGGGCTTTGACTTCAATTTCACGACTTCGGAAGTGTCGTCCGCTTCCACACCCGCTAAAGCGGGCGTGCCGCTTTCAGGCGACGGTTGTTCGACCAAGTGCGACGCCCGACTTTCGACCATCACCACGCCGGCGTCGTTTTTCAGGTCCTCCGCCTCGTCCTTCTTGACGGTCTTGCCTTCTTCATCAAGCTGCGCGTCGGCGATGGCGGTGCGCTTGCGAGCCTCAGCCAGGAGGGTGTCGTAAAGCTTTTTCGTATCCGTGCCATTGATCGCATGGACGGATTTACTGATCTCTCCGATGTAGCGCTCGAAGACGTCGCGCCGTGCGCTTTCGCGGAGCATTTTCTGGCGCTTACGAAGGTACGATCCGAGCTTGCGCCCGCACTCCATCAGAGCCAGCTTCATCTCCTTGCGGATTTCGTCATAGTCGGCGATCGCTTCTTTGGATTCGCTGGTGAAGGGCACCCAGACGCTGGCCATGTGGATCATGATGACGAGCGGCCCGCCGGGGATGCTGCCGCGCGGTTGGCTGAGATTGTAGTTTTTCCATCCGGTTTCGATGCACGCCTTGAAGCTGCTGCAGGCGCTCTGCTGAAAGAGCAACGGCACGCGATTGGCGAAACGGATCACCCGCGCGGCATCGTCGGAAGGCAGCTCTCCGCCATACGCGATGGCGGCCTCGATCTGGAACGGCCGACCCCGATAGACGTCGGGCTCGCGCGACGAGGCGGCATAGAACTCCGCCTTCACGCCTTTCAACATCCCCGCGAGAAGCTGCCGCACTCCGATCGGCGCCAGGCAATCCGTTGGCGGGGGGGGGTAGCCGGGCATCTTGAAACTCTTTGAAT
>Ga0163154_10010105_pt1 | contig 10607 bp, 6 predicted proteins | sample OliLakLV19MP9P1_FD_148649 | JGI IMG/M metagenome (GOLD analysis project Ga0163154, IMG submission 148649) | Freshwater microbial mat bacterial communities from Lake Vanda, McMurdo Dry Valleys, Antarctica - Oligotrophic Lake LV.19.MP9.P1 | ecosystem: Environmental > Aquatic > Freshwater > Lake >...
GATCAGTCAGCGCGGCATCGTCGAATATTCGTGGGACGAACAGGGGCGCTACATTCTGGCGCCGCTGGAGGGCGACATCTTTCTGGCCAGCCGCGAGGGGGGCGATATCCGCCGCCTGACCGAGACTGCGGCCGACGAGATCGATGCCAAGGTCTCGCCCCGGGGCAATTTCGTCTCCTTCGTGCGGGACCAGGACCTGGTGGTGCTGGACCTGGCCTCGGGCGAGGAGCGGGCGGTGACCACCGACGGCGACGGCCTGATCACCTGGGCCACGGCCGAGTTCATCGCGCAGGAGGAGATGAACCGCGACACCGGTTACTGGTGGAGCCCGGACGAACGCTACATCGCCCTGCAACGGACGGACGAATCGACGGTCGACATCATCCCGCGGCTGGACATCACCGGCGGCGGGGCGAGTGTCATCGAGCAGCGCTATCCACGCGCCGGCCGGCCCAATGCGGTGGTCGAACTGTTCGTCCATGACCGCCAGTCCGGACGTCGGACCCAGGTCGATCTGGGCGAGAACGCGGACATCTATCTGGCCCGCGTCGACTGGTCGGTCGATGGCCGCACCCTCTACGTCCAGCGACAGTCGCGCGACCAGAAGACGCTGGACCTGCTGAGCGTCGATCCGGACACGGGCGCCTCGCGGGTGATCCTGACGCAGACGTCCGAAGCGTGGGTGGCGCTGACCAACGACTTCAGGGCTCTGGACAACGGCGATTTCATCTGGTCGTCGGAAGACACCGGCTGGCGGCACCTGTCTCTCTTCGGCCGCGACGGTCGCCTTATCCGCGCCATTACCCGGGGTGACTGGCCGGTAAAGGGCCTGACCGGCGTCAACCAGCAGACAGGCGAGGTCTTCTTCACCGCCTCGATGCTGGACGGCGAGGAACTGCCGATCGAACAGCAGATGTTCCGCGCCAGCCTGCGCCGTACCGTGACGCCGGTGGCGGTGACGTCGAGCGGCGGCTGGTGGGGCGCGTCGATGAACCGGACCGGCACGGCCTATGTCGGCAACTATACCGATCTGAACACGCCGATGCAGTCGGGTCTGTATCGCGCCGACGGGACCTTCGTGCGGTGGATCGAGGAGAACCGGCTGGACGCCGACCATCCGATGTATCCCTATAGTTCGCGCCGCCAGACGCCGAGCTTCGGTACGCTGGAGAGCGACGGCGAGACCCTGGTCTGGCAGATGACGACCCCGCCGGGCTTCGATCCCTCGAAGATCTACCCGGTGGTCATGCAGGTCTACGGTGGGCCGGGCGTGGGCGGTGGGGTCCGCAAGAGCTGGCAACCGGCAACCAGCCAACTGCTGACCGAGGCGGGCTATATCGTGTTCCGGCTGGACAATCGCGGCGAGGGCGACCGCTCGGCGGCGTTCAAACAGGCGCTGTACCTGAAGATGGGTCAGCCCGAGATCGCCGATCAGGTTCTGGCGGCCAACTATCTGAGATCGCTGCCCTATGTGGACAACGATCGCATTGCGGCGATGGGCTGGAGCTACGGCGGCTTCATGACCCTGCACATGCTGACCGAGCCGGCGATGGGTCTGGCCTCGGCCATTTCCGGAGCCCCGGTCACGGACTGGAGCCTGTATGACACCCATTATACCGAGCGGTACATGTCGACGCCCGAGGCGAATCCGGAGGGCTATGCGGCCTCCGACGTCGTCGATCAGCTGGACGATCTGACCGGCCGCCTGTTGCTGCTGCACGGCATGGCCGACGACAATGTGATCTTCGAGAACGCCACCCGCGTCATCGACGCGCTGCAGAGCCGCAGCTTCCCGTTCGAGATGATGCTCTATCCCGGCCAGCGCCACGGGGTGCGTGGCAATGAAAGGCAGCTGCAGCAATGGCGCACCTATCTCGACTTTCTGGACCGCACGGTCGGCTCAAGGGCACCCTCCGCACAGGACTGATCTCGGCCGCGCTAGGGGCCCTGCTGGCCGGCGGCGCTGTGGCTCAGTCGGTTGAGCCGGCCGATCCGGTCAATGCGGTGATCGCCTGGTCGGGTGCCGAGGTCGCGACCGGATGGACACCGGCGGAGGGTATCGTGGGCCTGCCGATCCTGCTGAAGGACAATATCGAGACGCGCGACATGCCGACCACGGCGGGTTCGCTGGCGCTGGTCAACAACGCGCCCGGCCGGGACGCGCCGGTGGCCGCACGGCTGCGCGCGGCGGGGGCCGTGATCGTCGGCAAGGCCAATCTGTCGGAATGGGCCAATATCCGGTCGACCAACTCCATCAGCGGCTGGAGCGCCGTGGGAGGGCAGACGCTGAACCTCTATGACCCGCTGCGGACGCCCTGCGGATCGTCCTCGGGCAGCGCGGCGGCGGTGGCGGCGGGGATCGTCCCGGCCGCGATCGGGACGGAGACGAACGGCTCCATCGTCTGTCCGGCCTCGGTCAATGGCGTGGTCGGGTTCAAGCCGACGGTGGGTCTGGTCAGCCGGACCCATATCGTGCCGATCAGCCATTCCCAGGATACGGCAGGCCCCATCACGAGAACCGTCGAGGATGCCGCGATCGTGCTGACCGCCATCGCGGGATCGGACCCGATGGACGCCGTGACAGCCGAGGCGGATGCGAGGAAGGTGGACTATCGCGCCGCGCTGGACGCGGGGTCGCTGAGCGGTGCCCGGATCGGAGTGATGCGGTTCCTGGTGGGCAGTTTCTCCGCCGAGACCCAGGCCGTGTTCGAGGCCTCGCTGCAGGCGATGCGCGACGCCGGCGCCGAGCTGGTCGAGATCACCGACGGACCGGATATGCGGGCCGTCGGGGCCGCGCAGCTGACGGTGCTGCTGACCGAGCTGAAAGTCGGTCTGAATGCCTATCTGGCCTCGACCGACCCCGAGCAGGTGCCGACACGGACGCTGGCCGAGATCATCGCTTTCAACGCCGCCGAGCCACGCGAGACGGTGCTGTTCGGTCAGGAACTGTTCCTTCAGGCCGAGGCGACGGGCGGGCTGGACGATGCCGCCTATGTCGCGGCGCGCCAGAGTTCCCTGCGGATGTCCGGCGTGGAGGGGATCGACCGGATGATTGCGGACCACCGCCTTGTTGCCCTGGTCGCGCCGACCACTTCGCGCGCCTGGACCAGTGATCCGGCGGACGACGATCGGGGCCAGGGCTCGTCCAGCACGCTGGCGGCCGTCGCAGGTTATCCGCATCTGACAGTCCCGATGGGGGCGGACCGGGGCATGCCGGTCGGGATCAGCTTCATGGCCGGGGCCTGGGACGACGCAACGGTGTTGTCGCTGGGCTATGCGTTCGAGCAGAAGGCCATGGCGCGACGGGCGCCGTCATCCGCGCCGGCATTCTAGGAACCGTCGGCGAAGCGGCGCACTTTGCCCGGCATGGAAAAGCTGTTCATCCGTTTCGCCACCCTGACCGCCAAGGTGGCAGGCAAGCCGTGGACCTTCATCGCGTGCCTGACGATTGTGCTGGTCTGGGCCGTGACGGGGCCCCTGTTCGGGTTCAGCCAGACCTGGCAGCTGGTGATCAACACCGGCACGACCATCGTCACCTTCCTGATGGTGTTCCTGATCCAGAACACCCAGAACCGGGACGGGGCGGCGATGCAGGCCAAGCTGGACGAGCTGGTCTATGCGGTCAACAAGGCGGACGCCCGCTTCATCGGCATCGAGCATCTGACGGAACGCGAGCTCGACACGATCCTGGAGGAGGTCGAGAAACGCGGGCAAGAGGTCCATTCCGGCCGGCCGGCACGGGCCATCAAGGGCCGGCCCGGTATGCGGGCCGGGGACGTGGAGGCGGCGCAGCCCGAGGCGGTGACACCGGTCGGCGGGCGCAAGCCGTCCGCCCGTCCGCGCGCGAGGGCCGCGAAGTGAGCGACCTGATCGCCAACCTGGTCGGAACGGGCGCAGCCCTGTGTTCGATCGCCAGCTTCGCGCCGCAGATGATGAAGATCTGGAAGGAGCGAGACGCCTCGTCCGTGTCGCTGAAGACCTATGCCCTGACCGTGACCTGTTTCGTGCTTTGGGTGGTCTATGGCGTGCTGACCGGGGCCTGGCCGGTGACGTTTGCCAACTCGGCGGCTCTGGTGATGGCGAGCGGCGTCCTGATCATGAAGTGGCGGTTCCGCAACGGGGATCCGGAGAAGGCAGGGGCCTGAACCCCTTCGCCCGGTCGCATCCCGCTTGAAGGCCGGTGGATGCGACGGATTGCGGCATGGACGGGAACCGGAAGATCACCCTACCGGTGTTCGTTGAAATCTATCGAAGTCGCGACTTCAATGTGAGTGCCCACGATCGGCCACGGGGGGGCGGTGCCGTGCGAAGCTTCAGGATCGTGGACGCCGTTGCGGCCTGGGGGCTCGTCCTGCTGGGAAGTGTGCACAATTTCGTCGCCGCCCCGATGGCCTATCCCGAGGTGAGCGAGCGGATGTTCTGGTTCGTCGGAGCGGGTCTGTCGCTGTGGTACGCGGGCGCGATGAATCTGGTCCGACAGGCGAACCCGACCTCCCGAACAGCCCGCTATGCGAGCCTGATCACCAACACGACCTTGCTGGCGTATGTTGTCGCGTACGGCGTCTACACGGGGGCGATCGGACGCCCCGAAGGGATGGTGCTCGTCGGGCTGGTTGCGGTGGCGACGCTGTTCTCGGCCCTTGGGGGTTTGACGAGGAAACGGTCTGAAACGGGAACGTCCGGCGAGGCGTAAACCGTTCGCCTCGCGCTTTTTTCCGGTGTTGCGACCTACCCGACCAGACCGTTCAGCCAGTCTTCGAGGTGGGTGAAGCCGTCACCGTTGCGGTCGGCGGTGCCGTCGGCGCTGGTCGGGTCGAGGCCGTTGGCGGTCTCCCAGGCGTCGGGCATGCCGTCGCCGTCGCTATCGATCCACGGGGTTCCGGGGGCCAGGTCCGGCCAGCCGCCCACGTCCCCGGGGCTGTTGATGATCCGGCCCGTGCCGGCCGCCACGCCGGCCACGATCCGGGCGTCGACTGTATCGCGGGCCCGCGAGGCCCCGGCGTGCGCCAGGACCGAGACCCAGGCCTGTCCAGCGGTTTCGGACGCGGGCGCGGCCCAGTCGGGAAGGGCGGTCAGGCGGTAGCCGGGCGTGTCGTCGCCGGTGACGGGGGCCCAGGGATCAGCCGGGACGACGCCGTCGAGGCTGTTGGCCTCGAACCAGGCGTGGGCGAGGGGACTTTCCTCCTCGAAGATCACCGCCCCGCTCGAATCCGGCCCGCGCCGGTAGGCGTTGGCGACGAAGACGTAGGTCGAGACGGTTGCGGGATCGGAGTCGGAGTTATAGCCCGCGTGACCCTGACCCCAGTTGTAGAAGACGTTGTTGGTGAACTCGAACCGGGGGCCGACGGGGTCCAGATCGGGGGTCAGATAGTTGCCGGGGCGGGGCATCCGGGCGCGGTGGCTGGCCCACAGGTTGTGGTGGAAGGTGAAGCGCGCGCCGCGCGCGCCGCGCACCAGCGAGCCGTAGCCGTGGTCGCCCTTGGCATGGGTCGACAGGTTCAGGCTTTCGCCGATGATCGACCATTGCACGGTGACGGCGTCGATGACGCGGTCACGACTGCCGATCGACAGGGTTTCGTCCACCGACCAGGAGGCGGAGACGTGGTCCAGGATGATGCGGCTGCCGCGGTCGATGGTGATGGCGTCGGCCTCCACCCGCTGTTCGTCGCCGAGGCGCGAGCGAATGTAGCGCACCACGACGTCGTCCGCCGAGATCAGCAGGGGCTGGCCGCGCAGGGTGATGCCACCGCCCGGTGCCGTCTGCCCGGCGATCGTGATGCGGGGCTCGCGGATCCGCAGCGGCGTCATCAGGGTTATGGTCCCGCCGATGTCGAACACGACGGTTCGGGGACCGTCGGTCTCGATCGCAGCGCGAAGGCTGCCAGGTCCCGAATCGTTCAGGGTGCTGACCCGCACGACCGCGCCGCCGCGGCCGCCGCTCGCCAGCCGCCCGGCCCCTTCCGCGCCGGGGAAGGCGGCCGTCACGGACGGTTGCGAGGGCTCGGACATGATCGGGACGAGGGCGAGGAGTGCCAGCAGGCCGAACAGGGACATCGGCGGTCAGTCCTTAAGGGGCAGGGGCGTCGGCATAGGTCAGCGTCCATGCCAGATCGACCGGCGTCCCGGTGTCCCGGCCCCGGCTGGCGCAGCGCACCACGCTCCGGAAGGGTCCCGCCGGGGTCTGATACTCAGGTGTGAGGGGTGCCCTTGCACAGGTATCGAGCCCGGAGACCGTCAGACCCTGGAGCGTGCCGTCGCTGTAGGCGATCCTCCAGCCCGCCCCGTCCCGGCGAACCGAGGCGACCGGCTGGAAGGCGGCGAACTCCAAATCCAGATCGACCGGTCCGGTGCCGCTCCGGGCTGAATAGGTGTCCCGCCGGGCGATCTCGCCGGGCGCGAACCGGTAGTGGGTCACGGCGCTGATGCGGTCGTCGGCGACAGGCGCGACCTGGCCCATGCGGTCCATGGCCGCCTGTTGGACCTCCAGCCGAACGATGTCGCCATCCTGTGTATGGGAGACGTCCGACAGGTAGGAAAGCGGCTGCAGAACGCTGCCGTCCGCGAGCGTGGCCCGGGTGATCAGCTGGGGAAAGGTCGCGTCGGGCGACCCGGCGATCAGGCCCGGCGAGAAGGGGATCGGAAAATAGGGCGTGTTCATATGCTGGGTCGGCCCGCCGTTGACGATGGGCAGGCCGAACAACCGGGATCCGTCAATCACGGTCAGGAGCGCCCGGTCGTGACCGCCCCGGTCGAACCAGGTCAGGGTGGACCGGGGCCGGGACCGCCGCCACGCCGCGAGGTCGGCGGTGGGCACCCTATCCCGATAGCCGAGACGGTTCCACAGGGCGTTGGTATAGGTATGCTGCCGCGCAAGGCTCAGATTTTCGCCGAGGATGCGGTGCCTGCCGCGATAGGTGTCTGTCCGCCGGCCTTCGTCCCAGAGGTTGACCGATCCGGTGCCGGCCTCCACCCAGAAATCCATGTAGCGGGCCGTGATGACACTGGACAGGGCATAGGCGACGTCCATCTCCTCGGGGGTGAGCACCCCCAGAGTGGCGGCGGCGGTCAGCACCTCCAGCATTGCGGTCTCGCCATAGGCCCCGATGCTGCGCCCGTATTCAAAGCCGTCTCCGTCCGGTCCGGCCCGCAGGAGGACCAGTTCGGCCGAGGTGCGCAGCCAGGCCTTGACCCGGGCCGGCGGCTCACGGCCCACGTCAATGAAGCGCTGGGCGATCTCTCCGATCAGAAGCACACTGTAGCGATCGAACCGGCCCTGGCCGTCGGTTTCGTCGGCGAAACCATAGTCCGAATAGGTGGCGTAGTGGGCCAGGGCCTTGTCGAGCAGGGCGTCGGCGGCGTCCGCAGACTCCCAGCCCAGTAGACTGCGAAGCTGGGCGACGCTGTAGGCGACGCCGTAGTAGTTGTTGGGCAGGTTGATCAGGGTGAGATCGCCCTCCCGCACGAAGGATCGCCAGTCCAGCTGGTGTCGCAACCGGGCCAGCGTGGCCGGTTCGACCGCCTGATCCAGAAGTCCGGCCTGCTGCAACCGGTGCAGGGCCAGAAGGTAGTAGTAGACGCCCCATTCGGTGTTGGTGTCCTCAAGCGTGAGGTTCGCCAGGTCCCGAAAGCCCGCCAGATAGGTTGAGAAGGCCGGATCAGACCGGGGCGTCTCCAGGATCAGACCGGCCATTCCCACGGCGATCTTGCCGGGCAGGAACTTGTCATTGACGGCGAAGACCGGCTGACCGTCGATGACCATGTCGCGGCGTTCGGCCATCAGCCGGACCAGCAGCGCCTCGACCTGGGGGTTGAGGCGTTCGGTCACTGTGCGGTTCATCGGCGGGATCGCGGAGGCAGCCGCGACTGTGGTGGTGCCCCCGGGAGCCGAGGCGCAGGCTGCGGACAGGAGCAGGAGCGAGAGTGCGAGGATACGCATGAGTCCGGTAGTGCTCATCGGCCTGTGTCTCCGCGCTCCGTCCGTTGGGAGCCGTTCAAGAAGCGCCGACGCCGCAGTCCTGACTGCATTGGCGCCGGCTCAGTCGTTTCAGGAGACAAAGCGCAGGAGTGGAACGGGACGGTCCGGCTCAGGCCATCAGTATTTGTAACGAACGCCGAACACGAACTCGCGACCCGTGTGCTCGTAGTTCAGGTTGTTCTTACGCTGGCTGTTGATCCAGCGTTCGTCATACTGGTCGGTCAGGTTGATGCCCTCGAACGAGACGGTCAGGCTGTCGCCGAGATCGTAGGACATCGAGAAATCGACGTTGGTGGTCTCTGCCTTGCCTTCCACGTCGTTGCTGGCGGCCCCGGGAACCCGGATCAGGTACTCGTCGCGGTAGGTGGTCGAGACGCGGGCCTCGAAGGGCCCGTTCTCGTAGTAGAGGGTGGCGCTCCACGAACTGGGAGACTGTCCGACAATCGGCTGGAGGGTGGTTGTGCCGGCCGATGCGCTGACGATGTACTCAACCTCGGATTCGACCTGGGTATAGTTGAACAGGCCGCCGAAGCCCTCGAACGGGGCGGGCAGGAAGTTGAACGGCGTCTGCAGCGTGATCTCGAACCCGTCCAGATCGCCGCCGGGCGTATTACGGCTGGAGGTGAAGATGACGTCCGATGACGGCAACACGCCGGCCGGGAGGATGTCGTTGGGGAAGCCTGTAGAAGAGAAGGGCAGTCGCTCTCGCGCCGTCTGGACGAAGGAGTCGATCGACTTGTGGAACAGGGCGAAGCTGAACAGGGCCTCGTCGTAGGGATACCATTCGATGCTGAGGTCGTAGTTGGTGGCGCGGATCGGGTCGAGGAAGGGGTTTCCGACCGTCAGGGTGACGTCCGCTACACCCTGGGCCACCGTGCCGCCCGGGGTCAGCTGATTCAGCGCCGGTCGGGCCATGACCTTGGCGGCGGCGAAGCGCACCAGCAGGTCCGGAACCGGTTCTATCGAAACGTTCAGAGCCGGAAGCGTGTCTTCATAGGTGTTGGTCAGGTTCAGGGTGCGCGTGCCGAGCAGTCCGGTGGAATTCACCTCGGTCTCGACGTATCGGACACCCACATTGCCCCGCACGGGCATGTCCCAGAGCGAGGACCTGAAATCAGCCTGCAGGAAGAACCCGTTCGAGGTTTCCGAAACGGCGCGGGTTTCGCCGGCGAAAGGCGTGACGCGGAAGTCTCCGAAATCGTTCACGCAGTTGCAGCTGAACCCGATCAGCGCGTCCAGCCTGGCCAGGTCGGGAATGACCCAGGTCGCGGGCGTGCCTGCCGGCAGGGTCAGCGAACCGCGGTTGAGGCTGGTGACGGTTGTCGAATACTGGTCGATCGTCACGCCGCGCGCCGTCAGCAAGGCCAGCGCCGTGGCAGGTACGCCTTCGATGGCCTTGCGATTCTCGGCGACCGAGAAGCCGAATTCCTTCTGGGACGCTCCGGCCCGAAGGGTCAGGAACTCGTTCAGGTCGAAGGTGAACTCGGCCTCTATGGTATCGTAGGTATTCTCTGTCCTGTTCGGCCGCAGGCGGATGATCGAGGCGTCGCCCAGGGCGTTTGATGGACTCAGAGCCCAGCTGGCCGGGTTTGAGACATCGAAGCCATAGTTGATCGCGGGCACGTTGACGTCGCCCGAATAGTCGTAGCTGTAGCCGTCGACGTCATAGCGATCGAAGGAAATCGTCGTCTGTTGCGGATTGGAGCCGATCGCCTCGGACGTTCCGTAAAGTCCGCGGAAGCGGAACCGGTCGCTGAACTCGTGGGTCAGCGTGAGGGCGTTCTGGGTGAACTCGGTCGACAGGACGTCGATCCGCTGCTCGGTGCGGGCGTCGACATCGTCGAAGCTCGCGGCGATCAGGGTGTTGTTGTTGTCGATCCGGCCCCGAACCAGATCCATGGCCCGGAAGCCCTGAACCCCGGCTTCACGGGCGGGGCTGATGATTTCCAGGAACTCCTCGTTCCGCGTCTGGTCCAGCTTGGCGTAGAGCGAATCGAGGGTCAGGCGGGTCCTGTCCGAGACGTCGAACTGGATCGATCCGGTCAGGCCCAGTCGCTCGCGGTCATAGCTGATCCGGCCATAGCGCGGGATCCGGGGATGGGCTGCGAAATGGGCCGCCTCCTGGGCCGCCAGACCGGTCAGGGTTCGTCCGTCCGCTGTCGTGATGGTCCCGACCGACTGATAGCAGCGGGTGGAGTTGACATAGGAGGTGATGACGCCTGCCACCCGTGTGGGCACGCAGCCGTCGTCGCCCGGCACCCGGAAACCGACCGAGCTGGAGCCGTCCTCGAAGGTGTTGCGCTTGCTGTAGGCCGCCGAGAGAAGTCCGCCGAGGCGTCCATCGAACCAGCGATTGCTGACGAGGACGGTCCCGCGCGGACCGGTGTTCTCGGACAGGTCATTGTAGGTGGCCTGGGTTCCGGCCGCGAAGGTGAAGCCGGAGTAATCGAAGGGGCGGGCGGTCTGGAGGTCGACCGTGGCGCCCAGCGAGCCCTCGTTGACCGCAGCCTCTTGGGACTTGCGCACAGTGATGCTGTTGAACAGCTCGGACGCAAAGACGTTGAAGTCAAATCCACGGTTGCGGTTGGCCCGGCCCTGGTCGCGCCCGCCGGTGGTGGCCAGAGCTTCAAGG
>Ga0163154_10010107_pt1 | contig 10607 bp, 13 predicted proteins | sample OliLakLV19MP9P1_FD_148649 | JGI IMG/M metagenome (GOLD analysis project Ga0163154, IMG submission 148649) | Freshwater microbial mat bacterial communities from Lake Vanda, McMurdo Dry Valleys, Antarctica - Oligotrophic Lake LV.19.MP9.P1 | ecosystem: Environmental > Aquatic > Freshwater > Lake >...
GAGCAGGACTTGGCCACGATCCTGGAGCGAATCATGACCGAATGCAGGGCCCGGCAGGTCGGGTGGTTGATCGACCGGATCCACGATGAACGGGGGCTCTCAAACGAATCGTTAATCCGAATTCGTAACAGATTTGCCAGTTCGAACGTCGCGGCCGTCCGGGCACAAGGGCCCGCCGTTAGCGCATTGTTGCCCCGGCTTGATCAGGAGTTTGCGATCCGGATTCTCCAAGATCCCGCACCAGCGGTAAGATCGGCTGTGCTGGAGATGCTGCACACTGTCGAGCCGCTCGATGCACCCCAGGCCTTGATACTCGTGCGGGCCCACTTGGCTACAGAGCAGCACCGGAACGTGATCTCGTCGTGTCACCTGGCAGCAGGGCATCTCATGCGGGCAGTCAGGCGGGCAGGGCGCGAGTCAGACGTGGCTTCCGCTGGTGAGCACTGATGGTCACGCTTGAGCTTCATCATCAGCCAACCTGGCGAGCCCCAGAACCGCTCGATTAAGTTTTCCCCAGTACCGGACGGGCCCTGATCCCCACCTCAGGTAGCGCATGGTGTTCTCTGGATTGATCGGGCCAGATCGCCTGAAACCGCCAGGGGGACAAATCGATCTTACCCTTCCAGCCGCCCAAGTTCGCAAATTTCAGCCCGGTAATTTTTTGAGAAAACGAGCGCCCGTTCGTCAGGCACCCGCTTATCTTTTTATCGGCTTGCCTGATCACCATGGTGATCAATCCCCCAGCTCCCCCGCGCTCCAATAAGCCCATTCCCGCTCTCCAGCTTGCCCCGTCTCAACCCTGGGGCCACAGGCTTGCCAGCCTGCTGACAGTCTTGGCCGCCGATTCGCTCGATACTTTCGGGCGAGTTATTTATGGCCAAATGATCCTGTCAGGCGTGACCGGTATGCCCGACACGCCACAGGGCAAGCCTGCACACGACCTGATCCAAGCTGTTGAGCTGCGGGGGCCCGGTGCCCTGCCTGGCGGGTATGGGAAGCCATTCGCGTCACGCGTTTTCAAGATCCTGCTTAGCCGGTTCAGTGATCCAGAAATCGCAGAAGAAGCCATGTCCGGGGTCCTGCTCCAGGCGGCTCGCCATAAGCTGCAGATCCATAATGGGTCTGATCTACGGGGCGCTGAGGCTTACGTGATCACTATCGCGCTAAATCAGGCACGCGATATCGTGCGAGCCCGAGCCCGCCGGCGAGAAGATTCGCTGGTCCGGGAGCGTGATGACCAGCAGACGGTTGATCTAGAGGATCCGGCAGCATTCCATGATCTCGACACGCTCCTTCCTCCCTCCGAGTTGCGCTCGATCCTGCAACAGCTGGGGAGAGTCCATCCACGCGCTCCCGAGTGGCTGCGGGCCCGGCTGGACGGAGATTCAGGCATAGAAATCGCTCAAGAGTGGGGCACGACCCCGAGCTACATATCGAAATGGCAGCGCACGTATGTGCCCGAGATCAAGCGCTTGGTGGAGCATCATTTGAGGCAGGGTAGGGTTCGGGTTCGGTATAGTTATGATTTTCGAGACGGGCTCATGTCCTACGATTTTCACCCGCTTGAGCCTCTTGGGGTTCGTGTGGCTCGTCTGCAGAAGAGGCTTCAGGAGTCTTGTCGAGCCTGAAAACCGGAACCCAAACGAGACGATGCTAGCTCCCGGGACGCGCACAAGTTCTCAGATCCGGCGTGTAGTCTCACGTATCAAGGTTAACCTTCGTGGCCCTACTGTTGCCCACTCGCGTTGAAAAGTTGCCCCCCTCGCTTTCACGCTCCCAAAACCACAAGATAACGCCTGACGCATCAAGGGGTTCGAGAGCCGAGTGCCACGGGTTGCGGTTGGAGACGAACCGGGCAATAATCCTTGCCCTTGTATTTCTAGGGAGTCCTGGCGCAACGCAGCCCGAGGGTGTCGTTGCGATTGCTGTGCGTGCTGAACCCTTGGTACGAGGAGAGCAGGTACTGCGCATCGTCGCGGAATGAACCGCCCCGTGCCACGCGGTGCTTCTCCACCGCCTCCGTCGAATCGGGATGGTCCACCAGGTAGGAAGCTATCGCTGAATTGGCACAATTGTCGCATGAGTCTGCGTAGGTTGCATACCAATCTAGGTTCCACTCCCAGACGTTTCCGGCCAAGTCCGCCTGACCGTACAGGCCGTTGCCTGCCACGACTGATCCAACAGGCGCAATGTTCGTCACGCCGATGCAAGGCTCCGCACCGTTGAAGTAGCAGCCGTACACGGCCAGGCTTGCATTGGCGCCCGGTACTGCTGCTCCCCAGGGATACTGCCGCTGCTCGCTTCCGCCCGCTGCCGCATAGTTCCACTCCGCCTCGCTTGGCAGAAAGCCACCATCCCATATGCAAAACGCGGCCGATTGGTACCAGTTCACGCAGTTGATGGGCTTCGTCTCGTTCCCGCCGCTGTTCGCCGTCCAAGTTTGGTAGTTCGTGTTGCAGGCTAGAGAGCTCGACCCGTCCCAGGTAGCCTTATCGGCAGGCAGGTTCGTGTTCCAACTCGTGTCCCAGCCCGGCTCGTTCCCGCCGCCAGCGCTGTTCGCAAGCCCCGCCCCGCTGTTTAGGTGCGTGTGCTTGCCGGAGCCGGACGCGGGCTTCCACCCACCCACCACCGCGGCAACGAAGTTCCTAAACCGACCCACCGTTACCTCGTACTTGTCTAGCCGAAAGCTACTGACTGTGGCTGGATAGCTCGCGTTATTGTCTCGATTGAACATGCCGCCCGTGACCGTCGGGCTCGCACAGCAGCTTTCGCCAGCCCCGCAGTTGGCTGCGAGGCCCTGACAGCTGGGCATACCTGCGTAGCAGCTCGTGTTGGCGCCCGACGCATCATCCCCCGCGGCATTTGTGGTCCCTGCTCCGCATGCCACGCACGCATTATCTCGTACGTGCTGGTTCGCTACGCAGACCGCTGAGACTGAGCGGGTCAAGGAGGAGCCGTCAGGGCCCGCTTTGGCTAGCGTCGAACGAGGGGCAAGGCTGAATGCGGGCCCGCATCCCTGGACCGCAAGAGCGCCAAGGACCAGGATACTGATCGCTTTGAACTGAATCATATTTCCTGATTCAGCGAACGCACGTGACCACCCGCGTCGATTCCGCCCGTGGCAACGTTGCCACGCGTCTCCGCGAATGAGCTGCCGGAAGCCAAGACCGAACCGCCGATCCGAGCACGACCAATCGCCATGCCGACCCCCCTGGCCTTTAGTGCACCGCCGGCCGCGAACACGGCACCCCTGACCCGCCAGATCCTAACCCGGCTCATTTGGGGGCCCGCATGAGACTCTGCCCCTCGGCCCAATAGACGTGTGCCTCATCTGTCACGATTCGGCCTAAGTCATGTTGACTCCCCACCTCTTTCGCAACCAAGGCGGCGCTACCGCCCGTGACGTTTGCTTTCCGGATCTCGCTGTAACCACTCACCCAATAGACAAACGATCCATCGACCGTGACGCTGGTAGGGGTCGGCTGGTTCGACGCTAGTTCGGTCCATTGCCCACTTGCGAGCGGCAGGTTACCCACTAACCCACCCTGCTGCTGCACGGTGAAGAACACGTTCGTGTCCGTGACAGCAAAGTCTTGGGGCGAGTTGCCAATTGGGAGCGCGGCCGGTGCGGCGGGAAATGGACCCGTGGTCTTGACCCTCTGGATCGAGTTGCCCTGCCCCCAATAGACGTAGTCCCCCTGAACTACGAATCTTTTGGTGCGGAAGCACGCCACCCCCACGGTCGCTACGATCTCTTTCGCTCCGCCCAGTTTCGGCATCTTCGTTAGAGCCAATCCATCGATCCAGTACAGATTCAGCGGATCGCTTGCAAGTACGGCGCTAGCCGCGTTGATACCCGTGACTAGTCGGGTAACGGGACCTCCCTGTTTGGACACCCGGACCACGCTTTGGCTCACCATGCCCGTTTCACGGAAGTAGAGGTCGGTTGCATCCTGCTCGATGTTGCCGAACGAGCACTTATTCAAGCCCGTCGCGATAGTGGTGGGAAACCCTCCCGCTTTTGGAAAACTCCAGACAGATTCGCAATCCGAGAAATACGCGTTCTGCTCATCGACCGTGTACCAATCGATGTTGCGGCTCCCAGTACTCGCCACGGGGCACGGGCCTGCTGGATCACAACCCTGACCCGGACTGCCGCCCGAACCTGACAGGGCCCCGCCCGTCGCGGTACTGGAGGTTCCTCCCACTACCGCCGAAGCCTTGCCTCCCGAGCCCGCGCCCGATCCTCCCGAGCCCGTAGCGATCGACACAGTCAAGTTCGGAGGCAGCTCATTTTCAGTGCAGCGATATCGGCCCGCAAGTTGCCAAGTCGCCGAGCAGGAACTCTGATCGTCGCACGCCTGGTAATTCACCGTGGAGCTCCGGCAGGTCGCGATAATGCCCTCTTGGCACGCATTCTTCGCTCCATCGCCAAGCGAACCACAGGTTACGGACGGGCCCTCTCGATTGGCGAGCGAGCATGCTGAAACAAACAACAGGATTGCGATTGCACTACGGCGAAACATCTTTACAAGCATGAAACATCTCCTGACTGGCCCTGACGGCCCCTGTAACTCCAGGTTCCTCACTTGCGGGAACCCGCGCGGCTTCTTGACGTGCCTTATAGGCCCCCACTTGAAGAGCCGTTTGGGCACTCGTGAGAGTTTGAACAAGCAAGCCCAAGGTCTTGAACTCGACGAGCGAGCCATCACCTGCCCAGAACCTGTCGTTCACGCCCTTCTGCAATTCCAGGATTGCGGGCAAGGCCGCGCCATAGCCCGCTTGGGCCGCTTCAATCGCTTTTTGGCACCCCAACCGGTTCGCCGCAATCACGTGAGCATCAATATCGGGCACGACTTGCCACGCTTGCGGGACCCCGGCCTGCTTGAGGTTCCGGATCTCCAGACGCTCGGGGTTCAGCAGGGTTAACTCGTAGTTATCCAGGTACTGCGCCTTCGCCACATTTTCGCGACACAGGCCCTGCCTGAAGTCTTTGCTCAAGTCCTCCAGGGACCATCGCGTTTGATCCAAGCGCCTGATCTTATCCCACTTTTTGAGCCCCGGGGCCCACACGTGAGCAACACAGGCCAACTGCTGCTCCACCTCTTCATCCGATGCACTCGGATTCCGGGCCTTCAGGCCCGCGAGCGCTCGATCATCCGGTGAGCCCACGATGTAGCCCGCCAGCCCCGCCTCACCCGCAACCGCGATCCGGAGTCGCATGCCCGCGAGATCATCACCTGTTCGGAGCCAGGTCGCTACCAAGGGTGAGGTAACGGTTACCTTGCGACTCACGTGCAGGTCACCCACGGTCGCGCTGACAGTTGCCAAACCTTCAGCAAGGCACTTGATCTTCCCTTGCTCGACCGCTCCTACTGTTGCGGGCTCGACAGACCACTGGATCGGAACCTGCATGGCCCCGCCCTTCGTGTCCAGCACTTGAGCCTGGATCGCTACACTCGTGCCTTCGCGACACATGTCCGGAACCTTTACCACGATCTCGCGAGCCTTGGGCCCACACGAGAGAGCGAGCAAGACAGGGAGGCAGAGTATTGTGCGCCTGTTCACTGGTCCTCATCTCCACACTGGCTCGTGATGCAACCAGAGAAACAGCCCGCTTGATCCCTGATACCCCAACCGGAGCAACCCATGCGGCACCTTGCGACACATTGGCGCCGTGCGGCTGCCGCCTCCTTCCCTTCTTGCTTTCGCTGGTCTGCCGCCTCTCGGGCCTTCTCCTCCCGGGCCTTTCGCTCGATCGCTTGCTGCAACTTGAGCGCTCGTTGCTCGCCAGTTTCGAGCGCCTGTCTCGCCTCTTTGACGTTATGACCCTTGGGAAATGCATCCAAGTACCAACCTACAGGACCGCACGCCCGCCGGATCTCGTCTGGCGTTTCGTACTCTTGCTTCGTGCATTCGTCGAGCTTGAGCGCGGACCAGTTATGCTCGTCCGCCAAGTCACCCAATCGTGCATGTGAACCCGCGAGGGCGGCCCGGGCCTCTTTTGCATGGGGTCCATCCGGGTAATTCAATATGAACTTCTTCACCCCTTCACATGCGTCCGCCTTGATCGGGTTCGCGCATGCCGCAACTGCCGCTTCCCGAAATGCCGCTTGTTCCCGCTGCAAATATAGGGGTCGGAGCCCGACTTGGCCCGACACGTTACCCTGGATCCGAATTTCAAGCCGCGCTCCCGAGCCTGGAATCACGATGGAGGCCGGGACCACTTGGGCAAGATCAAGTTCTAACTCGCCACTCGCGTCTGTTTTCCCGAGCGCGAATGACTGGCCTGCTGCCACCCCCACAATTTCCTGATTTACCAACAAGGTGTTTCGACATGCCACGCCCCACCGCTCGATCTCACCTGGCACGTTTGTGCGTTCACGAGTTTCGGTTGAGCCGCTGGCCCGGATCGCATCCACGATCGCGACCGTGCCGGCCAGGATACCGGCCCCGATCATGGTGTAGCCATACAGCTTCTCTGTCGCGGGCCCCGTCGCGTTATACGTGCGAGACTGGCGATCATCCGGGTAGGTGTTCCTTGCGTCGGCAAGCAAGATCCCACCAGTGCCGATCGAGACCGCGCCCGCGCCGACCAGGAGCCAATCCAGGGCGGGCATTTGGTTGTAGGATTCGACCCTGGTCGTGCGATCCACGAGCCGGCCTTGCCGGATATTGCAAGCTCGCGAGACCGTGATGGTGAGGCGGGTCCCCTCCTGCTCCACTTCTGCCACTCCACCCAGGGCCGGAACCTGGACTGGTTCGGCTCGTATGAGTCGATCCTGATTGACCGGTGGTCTTTGCCCTACGGGCGTGCAGGCCTGACTTAGCAGTACTGCCAGGCCCATTACGGCCCTGTTCCCTTTGCTTATGCGCATCATCAACTCCCTCAAGCTAGACAAAACTAGTCCTATACGACTCTGTTTTCACCGAGTCAACACGCGTCACCTGCCCGTGTGGCAACCCGGACCGAAACTGCCCTGCGAACAATCGGGCTCCGAATCCAGGAGTTGCGTCGCGACAGGGGCGAAACCCAGGAATCCTTTGCGGGCCGGCTCGGCATGCTGGCTCCCAACTATGCCCGAATCGAGCAGGGGCGAGCTAACGTGACGATCGATACGCTGGTCCGGGTCGCGAGTGGGCTCAAGGTCGAGTTGAGCGAATTGTTTGTTCAGCCGAGAACCAAGCGAGCCAAGCCGGGCCGGCCACGCAAAGCCGGGTAAGGGATCGAGCCAGATCCCGTGCCTCGCGGGAGCCACTTGCATGCTCACCCGTTACCTCGCCTGCCCTGCCTGAATGCCCAGCCCGCTACCAGGTCAAGTGCATGAATGAAGCGTGCTGAACTGGCTTCTTCGAGCTGCAAGTACTGGTGCCAAGCTTGCTCCGTCACGACGGGCCTGAGCTTCTGCTGGAGGCGACGGATTCGCCGGCTATGCCGATCTTGCTCAGGATCGCGATCCAGGACCTGGCTCAGGACGGTTGAGAGGGCCTGGGGGTCGCGGAGGATCGACCTGTTGAGCAGGGGCAGTTTGGGTTTGGGCTTCCGCATGCCTGGGGAACGAGCGTGGGGTGCGGGATGTTGACCTTGGGCTGCGGGATTTGGTTGATTGAACTGGACCCGCGATCGACGACTTGGTCCGAGCACTCCAGCTCATCATCGCGGCTTCCTTGCGTTCCGTCCGCCCTGCCCGAAAGCCCAGCGGGTCACCCGGTCGAGCGAGTCGCTGAATCGCCTGACCTGCAGTTCTTCGAGTGTAAGTAAAGTTTTCCACACCTGAGCCGAAACCTGGAGCCGGACCTGGCCTTGCAGTCGTGCGATCTGGCGAGCCCGGCGAGCAAGCGTGGGATCCTGGCCGAGCAGGCTGTCGAGTGCTCCCGTGAGGGCTTGCCTGCTATTTAGGATTTGGCGCGTGAGATCGGGCGGACGGGGTCGAGGCATCGATCACGGGAACGCTGATGCGTCTGGCAAAATTGACACGCGCGGCAGACCGCTCGAAACGCTAGCGATGAATTTCGGACACTATGGGGTCGAGGAAGCGGCCCTAGAATTCTCAAACTGGCTCTAATGGTCTTCGGCGAGAGACGAGGAGCAACACCAGACTACCGATCAATGAGGCAAGGCAGGGTTCGGATCGGGTATAGTTATGCTTTCGGGGATAATCTGAAGCCGGCATGGAGCCACGCTCGGTCAATCGGTCCTCGAACCGCGCCCCAGCTTGGCCCCCTTTTTGGGTTTCCGCCCCGCTCTTGGAGCCGAAGCTTTGCGCTTTTCCAGGCGAGGTGTGCTCAAACGTGAGCCCGGCGCGTCGACCAAATCCGCCACTGTTACGCCAAACTGTTCCGCAAGCTCAAACAGGACCTGGACCGATGGGTTCCTGAGGCCTCGCTCGATTTCTTGGTAGTAGCGGAGCGTGACTCCATCGACCTCCTCCTGGGTCTTCCCAGCCAGGTGTCGAGCGTGACGAACGTTTGCCCCGAGCAGCTTCTGGAACGAGGTGAAATCCACGCCCTGAACGTCCCAGTTGACATGGTTTTTAACCCGACCATTATAGTAGCCTCTATTATGATAAACTTGGGGAAAATGCGTCTACACACATGCTTCATTGTACTCGCCCGCTCGCTCACCCTGGCGTCCGAGCTTGGCAACGCAACGGCCTGCAAGGAGCTTCGTCGATGAAACGGTCTGAGGAGTCTGTGGTCCCTGCGAACGGGTGGTGGATGTTGCTCGTGTTCTGCCTGGCAAGCTGCGCTTCCCTCCAGCAGTTCGCCATGACACCCGAGGAACGTCAGGAGCACGCCGCCATGTCCTGCTCCCACGCTGACGACAAGACCTGGAACCTCGGCACGGGTCGAGCACTCGACGTCCGCCGCAAGGCCCAAGGATTCTGGGCTCTTCGTGCTGAGCGTTGGGTTCCACCGAACCAGCCGCTCTTGATGGAGGACGCGGTCAAGGAGGCAGTCGGGCTTTCGAAGGCGAATAGACGGCGTCACCGGTCGCTGGAGCTCGCGTCGGGCCTCACACAGCAATCCACCCAAGTTGACGACTTGAACGTGGTGGACTTCGTTCCTGAGGGTGACGTCGGCCATCGGTTCCGGGTGTTCACCGTCGGAGAGCCTCAGGACCCCAAGCGCGTCTACGGGCAACCCCAAGGTGAGGTCGCTCTGCTCGCTACAGTCGGCGAGTGCCCCCGCGTCGTTGCGGAGAGCACGTGCAAAGACGGCACGCTGAAAACGATCGTCACTGTGGACGGCAAGGTGCCCTGCATGGGGCCGTTCACCGTGGGGCTCTACGTCGATATCGACCTCGGCGACGGATCTCCGCGACGGAAGCTACCGTTCGGCGAGCCGCTGCAGCTCCCGGGAGGGCAAAAGCGCCTGTCCTTCCGGGTGTTCCAGGCTGGCTCCGACCTCGAACTCGGCGAGGTGACACGCGATATCGACGAATTCAGTGACCCCGTGCCAGCCGAGGCCTTGGCAGCTCTCTCGCTCGACCGCGAGGATGTCGCCGCTAGGCTCTATGAGAACCTGTCGGCGGCGACACGAACGGATGAACTCAAAGTCAAGATCACGGAAGCCCGTGTGGCGCGAGCCAGGGCTTTCAGTGGAAGACCTGGCCCCGCGACACGCTGGCTCACGACCATGAAGATCGGGACGCTACCGGGCGACCCTGAAGTTCTCCGAATCACCGGAGAACGCATCGGTAGCGCCCTCACTGAGCTCGGACGAGATGAGACGCCGACGTCTGAGAAGTTCCGCGTCGGAGCGAGCCTGGTCCGATTCGTTCGGGCGCACTCTTCTGAGACGGCCGCCGCCGCCGATGAAGGCCTATCCGTATTCGAGGCGCACTACGGGCCCCTCTTCGTCAAGGCCAAGATCGACGACCAGAAGGACTGGGAAGCGTTCATCGAGCTCTATCCCCGGTCGAAGTACTCGGCAGAGCTCAAGGACATAATCGGCCAGCTCGACCGGCTCGCTGTGGCCAACGCATCGGCAGAGCGTATCGAGAAGGAGACCGATCAGCTCTGGGATGACGTCCGCAGTAAAGGTGACAGCCTTGCCGAGCTCGCGTTCAAGATCAGCTTTGCGCAGAAGCACTTCGACCCGGGACGAGTTCGTCGGAGTCTGGAGAACATGCGAGCCTACAGGGCCCTCTTGATCGAGAACACCTATTGCCCAGCGAAAAAGGCGTTCGTCGACGGCGCAGGGGCAGCAGAGTTCATCAAGCGGGGCGCTCAGCATTGCAAGGAGGAGCCACCCACCTCAAGCGGGCTTGCGGGAGCTACCATCACGTTGACAGATGAATGCAGGGCCGCGTTCGCGACCGGATGCTAACCTGCAATCCAGCTTATCGTTACCGCTTCCGTGACGTCCCGGGCCCCTGCTTGGAGTCCGACCGAGGGCTTGCCCGGACGTGCCCGGCACGAACGCGATCTTTGCCTACACGCCTGTCGTGGCCGCTCCTCGGCCATGTCACTTTTTTGTATCCGATTCACGGAGCCGTGTAGCAAGTTAGAGGTGGCGGGCCCAAGGTGTGCCCATGGCAACAGCATCAGAATGGGCAGAGCACGTGGCCGCATGGCGGGCGAGCGGGAAGAGTTCGCGTGAGT
>Ga0163154_10010111_pt1 | contig 10604 bp, 9 predicted proteins | sample OliLakLV19MP9P1_FD_148649 | JGI IMG/M metagenome (GOLD analysis project Ga0163154, IMG submission 148649) | Freshwater microbial mat bacterial communities from Lake Vanda, McMurdo Dry Valleys, Antarctica - Oligotrophic Lake LV.19.MP9.P1 | ecosystem: Environmental > Aquatic > Freshwater > Lake >...
CAAGCTAAAACTGAGGAAACTGTTGCGGCACTTGCCGAATCTCAAGCTAAAACTGGGGAAACTGTTGCGGCACTTGCCGAATCTCAAGCTAAAACTGAGGAAACTCTGTCGGCACTTACCGAATCTCAAGCTAAAACCGCAGCGATCGCCAATAGTAACGCTAGGGCAATTGAGGCAGTTGCTAATCAGCAAGCAGAGAGTTATGCTCATTCCCAAAGTCAATTAGTAGAATTAATTCGTGTTGTTGGCGAATTTGCCCAAGCTACCAACCAACGTTTAACAGCTTTAGAAGATAAATAGCTTTATCATGCAGATAATCGGCTTAATCAGTGGCACTTCGGTTGATGGAATTGATGCTGCTTTAGTGGAGATTAGTAAATCAGATCGAGGGATTAATCTGGAGTTAATTGCGGGTGAAACTTTTCCATATAATCCCAACCTTAGAGCAGAGATTTTATTAGTGTGTGCGGGGGAACCGAGATCGATCGCCCAGATTTGTGAACTTGATGATGCGATCGCCGAAGCTTTTGGTAAAGTTGCCAACGAGTTGATCCATAAAAATCAAACTAAACCCGATCTAGTTGCTTCTCACGGGCAGACCGTATTTCATCGTCCTCCTAATGGCTCAAATTTAGGCTATAGCGTCCAGTTAGGTAGAGGTGCGGTAATTGCCAAAATGACGGGGATCACGACTATTAGCGACTTTCGGACTGCGGATATTGAAGCGGGTGGACAGGGTGCGCCGATGGTCTCAATGTTAGATTGGCTCTTATTATCTGAGACGGGTAAACGTACGGTAGTGCAAAATATTGGCGGGATCGGCAACCTTACTTATCTTCCTGCGAGTGGGGATCGAGTATTTGGGTTTGATAATGCACCGGGTAACGTATTAATGGATATGGCAAGTCACAGATTATTTGGCGTGGATTACGACTCTAATGGTGAACTGGCATCCCAAGGTAAGGCAGATCTAGATTTAATAGCATCTTGGCTACAACAGGATTTTTTTCTGATGCCTCCACCTAAATCTACAGGGCGAGAGTTATTTTGTCCAAAATACTTAGATCGGATTTTAAGCCAGTGTAGTCATCTATCAAATTTCGATATTTTAGCGACTTTGACTGAATTTACGGCATTAGCGATCGCCCAGAGTTATCGGTTATTTTTACCCCATTCTCCCGATCGGGTTTTAATTTGTGGTGGAGGTTATCGCAATGCTTATTTAGTTAAAAGATTAGAATCGCTCTTGGCTCCTGCGGTGGTGATGAGTACCGATCGATTGGGGATAAATGCTGATTTTAAGGAGGCGATCGCCTTTGCCCTTTTAGGATATTTAACATCGTGCGGAGAATGTGGGAATTTACCCCAAGTTACGGGCGCGAGGGGGTCTAGGGTTTTAGGTAAGATTTACGATCCCTAAGCGGTAAAAGCTTAAATGTTAGGATCGTACTGTTAATTATTTATAGTTATTAGTGAGAATTAGTGAATAGCATTGGCGATCGCATTATTCAGATCAAAGAAAAACTACCACCTACGGTTAGATTAATTGCCGTGAGCAAATATGCAACCGTAGGGGCAATACGGGAAGCTTACAATGCGGGGATCAGAGATTTTGGGGAATCTAAAGTGCAAGAGGCGATCGCTAAAAAGCAAGAACTTCAAGATCTCTCAGATATTACTTGGCACATGATTGGCACTTTGCAAAGTAATAAGGCTAGGCAAGCATTGGCGAATTTTGATTGGATTCATTCAGTCGATCGGCTAAGTTTGGCGCAACAGCTAGATCGGTTAGTACTTGAAACTAAAAAGCAAGTTCAAATATGCTTGCAAGTTAAGCTGGCAGACGATCCCAGTAAATCTGGTTGGTATGAACAAGAACTAAACAAGGATTTAACCGAACTTACTAAATGCCATAATTTACAAATCGTTGGGATAATGACGATCTTGCCTTTGGGTTTGAGCCAACAGCAATGTGTAGAAGTTTTTTACAAAGTTGCTGCGCTACGAGACAGACTAAATTCACAAGGATGGCAAAATATTAAAGAGTTATCAATGGGAATGTCACAGGATTATGACGAAGCAGTTAAGGCTGGAGCAACCATGATTCGTATAGGCAGTAAGATCTTCAGCTAGATTCTAGGATTAAAACTTTGAAAGTAATTTGTAATAAAAATAAATTAATCTTTTCTTAACCCAAAAAAATATGATTTAGTCTATTGTAACAAGATTCTAATTTGTATCAAAAATTAATAGTCAATAATTGTCTTAACAATTAGTCTATCTTTGTATAGATCTATTAATTATCATTTACGAAATAAATCATTAACTTATCTAATAACTTTTAAAGACTAATCTTGATTGACTAGATTTTTATCTGATATTAGCTGTGGTTTTTGTCATAAAATTGATAACAAGAATTAACGCAAGAATTCAATCAGTAACCAACTACGAAATCATCAAAATAGAGGAGCTGTAAAAATGGGAATATTTGACAGAATTAAAAATATGATTGGCTTTGAAGAGGCATATGCCTACGAATATGACAAAGTTGAAATCGAACAAAAAGAGCTTGATAAAGAAGAAACTGTAGTCTCGTCAGAAGAAATTCCTGCATCACCTCGTCGTAGCCGCCCTTCATTTTTTAAAGGAAGTATGGAAAATACTAATAATGTCATTGATATGCCCGGTACTGGTGGATCTCAAGAAGTGGTTGTCATGTATCCTCGCAAGTTTGAAGAAATGCCTGCCGCAATCCAAGCTCTACGCGAACGCAAGTCTATTGTTGTCAATCTAACAACGATGGAACCCGATCAAGCCCAACGCTGTGTAGATTTTGTCGCTGGAGCCACCTATGCCATTGACGGTAAACAAGAACGGGTTGCTGACAGCATCTTTTTCTTTGCTCCTTCTTGTGTAACCTTAACTACTCATAACAGCGTTACTGATGAAGAGGTAGTACCCGTTCAAACTCCTAAGCCTGCTCGTGTAGCTACTCCTTCTTGGGCAGCAGAATCCGTAGGTCGCTTCGGTTAAGAACTTGAGTGAAATAATTGATAAAATAATTGATAAGTAAAATAGGAATTATCGGCGGCGGTGTCATGGGAGAGGCGATCGCCAGTTGTTTGATCGATAAGCAGATTTATTCTCCCCAAGATATCTGGATCGCCGAACCTAATCGCAGCCGTAGAGATTATCTTCACAGTAAATACGGGTTTTCTATTGATGATTCCTCAGAAAATAATTCAGAGAAAGATATAGATGTATTGCTGTTGGCAATAAAGCCGCAAATTTTTGACGTTACTGCTTTAAAACTGGCTGAAACTAATGCTAACTTAGTGATTTCAATTATGGCGGGCATTGATTTGGAGCGGCTAGAGTCAGCTTTTACTCAAAAATCTGTGATTAGAGCTATGCCTAACACTCCTGCTCAAGTTGGGGCGGGGATCACTGCGATCGCTTTAGGAAAACTTGTAGAACCAGCGCAAAAGCTAATTGCCGAGCAGATTTTTGGGGCAGTAGGCGAAGTTATTGAAGTACCAGAGGTTTTGTTAGATGCGGTGACGGGTTTATCTGGTTCGGGACCAGGTTATGTAGCTTTAATGATTGAGGCATTAGCAGATGGTGGGGTGGCTGCGGGTTTACCGAGAGCGATCGCCATGCAATTAGCCATTCAAACTGTTTTAGGGACGAGTCAAATGCTTAAGGAAACTGGGTTACATCCTGCGGAATTGAAAGATCGAGTTACAAGTCCGGGCGGGACGACAATTGCGGGAATTGCCCAATTAGAGAAATCGGGCGTACGATCGGGCATAATTGAAGCTGTTATTGCAGCAGCACGGCGTGCTAAAGAGTTAGGTAGCTAGTGGATTACCGTGAATCGGGTGTAGATATTGAAGTTGGGCGTAGCTTTGTGGAAGGGATTCGCGATCTTGTCTCCCAAACTAAGCGCGTGGGAATGTTAGGCGAGTTAGGCGGCTTTGGTGGATTATTTGAGTTGCCTAATGGCTATAAGCAGCCCGTTTTAGTCTCAGGAACAGACGGTGTTGGGACAAAGCTCAAAATTGCCCAAGCTTGCGATCGCCACGATACAGTGGGTATAGATCTAGTGGCAATGTGCGTTAATGATATTCTTACTTCTGGGGCAGAGCCGCTATTTTTTCTAGATTATATCGCTACGGGAAAACTCAAGCCCGAACAACTAACCGAAGTGATTAAAGGTATATCAATTGGCTGTCAGCAGGCGGGATGTGGCTTATTGGGTGGCGAAACTGCCGAAATGCCGGGGTTTTATGGGCAAGGCGAGTATGATTTGGCTGGATTTGCGGTTGGGATAGTTGAAAAAGCACTTTTGCTTAACGGGACGCAGGTTAAAGTTGGGGATGCCATTGTGGGATTGGCAAGTAGCGGTTTGCACAGTAACGGGTTTAGCTTAGTTAGAAAGATTATTGAAGATCGAGGTTTTAGTTGGAGCGATCGCCTAGCTTTTGAAGATGAGATGGCTGGGACATTAGGCGAAATTCTATTAACTCCTACGCAAATCTATGTTAAACCGATACTAAAAGCCCTAAAGTCAGCGCTGAGGATTCACGGACTCGCACATATTACAGGCGGCGGGATTCCTGAAAATCTTCCCCGTTGTCTGGGGCAAGGACAAACTATGGAAATTCTGCCTCAAAGCTGGGAAATACCTGTAATATTTAAATGGTTAGCCGAGCAAGGAAATGTGAATGAAACTGATATGTTTAGTACCTTTAATATGGGGATCGGCATGGCAGTTATCATCGAAGCTGAGGATTTGGAGCAATGCTTAGAATTTTTTAGAGGTGAGAACATTAAATCATGGCACATCGGTTGGGTGCGATCGCCTTTTTGACTTAGTTAACTTTATTCCCAAGTTAGCCAAGATCTATCTAAAATAGTTGTTAAACTGCCTCAGTTAAAGTAGACAGTCAAAGTAATTTGAAGTACATATCTCCCGCCTTGATTCATGAGTAACGAAGTGCTGCCACGAGAATCTAAGAATGTAGCTGTAATCATGACCAGTGGTGCAGTCGATCTAGATCGGAGAATGTTAAGCGATCGCCAATGGACTGTAAGCCTGATCGAACGCGATCTTAATTTCATAAAAGAGCAATGTACTTACTACAATGCCCAAATACTTAAATCTTCAGAATTAGGTTTAGTTGCAAACTTTAACGATCCTGTTAAGGCAGTCAAATGTGCTTTAGATATTCAAAAAACCCTAACTAGAGCGGCTGCAACCATGCAACCCAGAGATGTTCTCGGTCATTCAATTGGGATCCATTTGGGCGATTTAGTTGTAACTAACTCTGAAATTAGTGGGAGTTCTATTGTTATTTCCCATCAACTCCAACTTGATACAAATTGGGGAACTATTCATATTTCCGAAAGTATTTATAATCAAGTAAATTCTGTTTTAGACCTAACAACCGACTACACGATAAATTACCTTGGGGAAAGATACCTGCAAAAAATTTATCAGGTGATCCCTAAAGGATTTTCTAGCTCAATTCCAGTTATTAATCCTCTAAATATTGATATTGATGCGATTGAAATTATTGATGAGTCTGGTAGTGAATATCTTGAACCTTCGATGCTGCTATTTAATGCAGTTGTGGACGATTTAGAAATCAATGAAAATATTATTGAGATTAAGCAATTACTTTTATATATTTGTCTAGATAAGTGGGAACGCGATCGCTCAAAACTGGAAAAGCTAAACCTCAAGGGGCTAATTCAGGAATTACTAGAATTAACTGGAACTAATAATAAACTAAAGTCATTAATTGTGGAAACCACTCAAACTGTTGAGGGAGAGTATACGTTGATTGGCGAAATTATTATTAATGAATTCAGCAAACTTTATCCTAAATCAGAGCCTCAAAATATTTATGATGAAGTAATTCAATCTTTAGAAGATATCAATAAAGATCCCATTCGGATTAAAAGACTTTTATTTTATCTGTGTAAATATGACCTATCAAATCTCGATACCAACGGATTAACATTAAGTCAAGCTATTAAAGAATTGCAAAATCTGTATCCAAGTTTGGAAATTCTTAGAAGTAGAATGAAACAGGCATTGACGGTAATTAATAAGCCTGAATATGCTGCCGTTATGGAAGTATTAATTGATGAATTGAGTGCAATTTATCCCGCGCGATCGCTCAATTACAATCAAAATACTTTCTTAGAATCTTTACCTGCTCTGTCAAATAATCAGCTAAATAATCAGCTAAATAATCAGCCATCTCATAATCAGATTGCGACAACAGTTGAGCCCAATCAGACTACTAACGAGGATATACTCAAAACTTCTAATGTTAAATCCGATAAATCAATAGATGCGGAGATTGCCGATCTGGATTTATTTGATTTACGTCTAAATATCATCAAGTACCTCAGTCCGTTACGAGTAAAAATATTGATATTTTCGACCTTAAATAATGTCACTGAGTCTACAAATGACAGTATTTCAGCGATTAGAACTTACGAACTTGACGATCTACTTCGGGATTTATTTTATGCTTATAAAAGTCCTGAAAAATTGGAAACTCAGCTTGCAAATACGGCAAAGCAATTTAAAGATGTCGATGAATACGAACAAGCTACCAGTGTGATTATGAGTGCGGTGATACCGATCTATAAAATATTGGGAATCGAAGCTTAACTTGGCACATTATCTGGAATACAATCTGGAGTTTTATTTATGTTTATGAATCCTGATGAATTAATCAAACGCTATACTGCGGGGGAAGTTAACTTTACCGAAGCCAATCTTAGGGGAGCTAATTTAGCAGGAGCCGACTTAATTGGGGTTAACCTTGCTAAAGCTAATCTTCATAGTGCAACTTTAGTTTTCGCCTATCTAACCAGAACTAACCTGCGATCGGCAACCCTAATCGGCGCAAAATTGGCTGGAGCAAATCTCAATCAGGCACATTTAAGCGAGGCAAATCTCAGTGATGCTGATTTACATGGGGCAAGCTTGGCAGGGGCAACTTTGGTAAATACTAATGCAGCTTTAGCCAATTTATTGGATGCCAACTTAATGGATGCGGATATGCGCGATATTAACTTGCGGGGTGCCAACCTAGCGGGTGCCTGTCTGCGGGGTGCTAATTTGCGTAAAGAATTAAAGCGATCGGCAAATTTGACGGGTGCCTGTTTTCATAAAGCCGATCTACGCGGCGCTAACTTTACAGGAGCAGATTTATCAGGGGCAGACCTGCGATCGGCTAATCTGACGGAAGCTACTTTTACGGGTGCCAATTTGAGTGGGGTGGATTTTAGTAAGGCAATTATGCAGGGGTGTTTTTTGACTGAGGCGAACTTAACTGGTGCCAATTTAAGCAATGTTAATTTAACAAATGCCAAGATCGAACGGGCGAACCTTACGGACGTGCAAATGGAGGATGCTAACCTTGCGTGGGTAATTATGCCCGATGCCAAGTTAACTAGAGCTAACATGGTCAATGTCAATTTAATGATGGCAAAATTGTCGAGAAGCGATTTTAGTCGGGCAAACCTGCAACGGGCGAATTTAAAAGAGGCAAATCTCACAGAATCTTATCTAGCACGAACGAATTTATTCGGAGCAGATCTGACTGATGCAATTTTGTTTAAAGCTGAACTAAGTAGTGCTAATTTAGCGGGAGCAATCCTCAAAGGTGCAACTATGCCTGACGGTACTGTTCACAGTTAACTAAAACAGTTAATTAAAGTGGATTTCAAAAACTTTCAGCAAACTATTTCTCTTCGATAAATTTTGATATGGCAACTTTAAGTATTGACTTCAGTAAATATCATGGACTTGGTAATGATTTTATTCTGATTGATAATCGGGATATAGAAAAACCCTGCTTATCGCCTCAAGATGCTATTAAGTTCTGCGATCGCCACTTTGGAATTGGGGCAGATGGAGTCATTTTTCTCATGTCGGCTGGGCTAGATATCTACAAAATGCGGATATTTAATTCTGACGGCTCCGAACCTGAAATGTGTGGCAATGGTATTCGTTGTTTGGCTAAATTTATGCAAGATTTGCAGATTCCCAGTCAGATTCCCAGTCAAATTCCCAGTCAAGGCGGCGGAACGCCCGAAGGAAATCGCTACTTAGTCGAAACCAATGCAGGACTAATGACACTTCAGCTTAATCCTGACGGACAAGTCACCGTTGATATGGGGGAACCAAGATTATTAGCTCGAGAGATTCCTACAACTTTGGTCGATCCCGATCGAAAAGTAATTAATGTGCCCTTAGAAGTTGATGGTCGAGTTTGGGATGTAACTACTGTGAGTATGGGTAATCCGCACTGCATAACCTTTGTAGCTGATGTAGATGCTATTCCTCTTGCAGAATTAGGCATTAAATTTGAACATCATCCTGTATTTCCCCAACGGATTAATACGGAATTTATTGAAGTTGTAAGTTCTAGCTATATTAAAATGCGAGTGTGGGAACGGGGTGCGGGAGCGACGCTTGCCTGTGGGACGGGTGCCTGTGCGGCGGTGGTGGCTGGAGTTTTGACTGGAAAATGCGATCGCTTGTGTACGGTCAACTTACCCGGTGGCGACTTGCAAATTTACTGGGATCTAGCCACAAATCATGTGCTGATGACGGGAACGGCTGATAAAGTATTTTCAGGAATAATATCTGCATAATTAAAATGGGAATAATTTAGTGTTAGCCAGAGTTTGGAGTGCTTCGATCTTAGGAATTGAGGCGGTACAAGTGGGCGTAGAAGTTGATGTGGCGGGAGGCTTACCAACCGTGGTCATCGTCGGCTTACCCGATACTGCCATTCAAGAATCACGAGAGCGGGTCAAAGCGGCATTAAAAAATTCGGGCTATGCTTTCCCCATGCGCAAAGTCGTAATTAATCTCACGCCTGCAGACTTAAGAAAAGAAGGACCTAGCTTTGATTTACCGATTGGGGTTGGGATTTTGGCTGCCTCCGAACAGATCGATCCGAAACTATTAGAAGATCATTTATTTTTAGGCGAAGTTTCCTTAGATGGAAATTTGCGCGGAGTTGCAGGTGTATTACCGATCGCGGCTTCGGCAATAAAAATGGGAATTAAAGGCTTAATTGTGCCTCTAGAAAATGCTCAAGAAGCGGCTGTAGTTGAGGGTCTCTCAGTTTATGGTTTACGCAGCTTTAGGGAAGTAGGAGACTTTTTAGCTCACCCTGACAAATATGCGCCTGTGCAAAGCACGATTAAATTTGGTGAGGATTTGCCGCCTTCTGAGTTTCAACTAGATTTAAAGGATGTAAAAGGTCAACAACACGCCCGCCGTGCCTTGGAAATCGCCGCATCAGGTGGACATAATCTCGTATTTGTCGGACCGCCGGGATCGGGTAAAACGCTCTTAGCTCGGAGATTACCCAGTATTTTACCGCCCATGAGTTTTAAGGAAGCATTGGAAACCACTCAGGTTTATTCTGTAGCAGGATTGTTAAAAGGTAGGGGATTAGTTTGCGATCGCCCGTTTAGAAGTCCGCATCACTCCGCCTCTGGACCTGCTTTAGTTGGAGGTGGGAGCTTTCCCAAGCCCGGAGAGATTTCCCTTGCCACTAATGGCATTTTATTTATGGACGAACTGACCGAATTCAAACGTGACGTGTTGGAATTTTTGCGCCAACCCCTTGAAGATGGTTTTGTAAATATATCTCGGACTCGGCAATCGGTAAATTTTCCCGCGCGGTTTACTTTGGTGGCATCGACAAATCCCTGCGCCTGTGGCTATTATGGCGATTCGATTCAGCAATGTACCTGTACTTCTAAGCAACGCGAACAATATTGGGCAAAGCTCTCAGGTCCTCTAATGGATCGGATCGATCTGCAAGTAATCGTCAGTCGGCTTAAACCCGAAGAAATTACCAATTTTAGCGAAGGTGAAGGTTCGGCATCGGTGCGATCGCGGGTGCAAAAAGCGCGCTTAATTCAACAGCAAAGATACAAAAACGAACTTAATGTTAATTGCAATGCCCAAATGCAGAGTCGCCATATTCGGACTTGGTGCAAACTAGATACCGCTTGTAAAAATCTAATAGAAGCTGCCATTCGTAAATTAGGTTTGTCTGCCCGTGCTAGCGATCGCATTCTCAAAGTGTCTCGCACGATTGCCGATTTAGAAAAGGCAGAAACTCTGACACCTGTTCATGTGGCTGAAGCAATTCAGTATCGTACCCTAGATCGCATGACCTAGATTTTCTGTCACACTATTAAAAGAGACCCTAAGCCAGCTTGTTAACTAAGTTCAGTAAATACTTCATATATGCAGTTAATTCCCACGACCCAATCCGCATGGAAAAAGCTCAGAAGCAATCAAATATTTTCCTGTGAAGAAGCTCTCAATCTCATGGTCAATGAAACTGGCAATCTGGTGATGGGAGCCTTAGATGCCGAACTCAACCAACGGTTTTTTCAAGCATTTGACGATCGCAACGCTTTGCCTCCGATTGTACCTTTATTGCTATGGCGTAGCTGCTTTTATCTAGGTAGCCCGATCGAAATTAATCCAGATATTCTCGGAAAAATTGGCGATCGCACGCTCACCGAGATCAAGATTATTCATA
>Ga0163154_10010112_pt1 | contig 10602 bp, 9 predicted proteins | sample OliLakLV19MP9P1_FD_148649 | JGI IMG/M metagenome (GOLD analysis project Ga0163154, IMG submission 148649) | Freshwater microbial mat bacterial communities from Lake Vanda, McMurdo Dry Valleys, Antarctica - Oligotrophic Lake LV.19.MP9.P1 | ecosystem: Environmental > Aquatic > Freshwater > Lake >...
CAACGAACGCGCCTCGGTCTTGACGCCCATCGCCTTAATTGCGCTCGGCGGCGGCCCGACCCATGTTAAACCCGCGTCAATGACCGATTGAGCAAAGGCCGCGTTCTCGCTGAGGAATCCATAACCCGGATGCACACAATCCGCGCCGGTTTGTTTGGCAGCTGCGATGATGCGTTCGACTTGTAGATAACTGGCCGTCGGCGCGGCCTCCCCTACCCGCACGGCCTCGTCCGCCATCTGGACGTGTTTGGCGCGGGCATCGGCATCCGAATATATAGCGACAGTAGCGATACCCAACTCACGGCAGGCTCGCATAATCCGCACAGCAATCTCGCCACGGTTAGCAATCAAACATTTTTTGAGCATCAGGAAAATATCCTCTTAGCGTAAATCTATCTGCAAACAACATTATCATATCGGCGGCACAAAAAGGGAGGCCACAGCCAAAATCGGCTCCGGCCTTTTGATGTTGAGGTGTTCGGATTGCCTTAACGCAATGACCCAGCGGGCTTATTGCCCAGAATCGCCTCGATTTTGTCGTTCACTTCCGGCGTGAGTCGCACATCCAGCGCCTTGAGATTTTCCAGCACTTGCGCAGGCTTCGATGCGCCGGTAATCACGCTAGAGACGGCAGCGCCTTTCAACGCCCACGCCAATGCCAGGGCAGAGAGCGTCACGCCGGTCTCATTGGCTAAAGCGGTCAATTGCCGCGCCTTCTCAATCGTCCCTTCATCCAGTCGTTGCTTGAACCATTCGACGTTGCTGGCGCGGCTATCGGCGGGGACTCCGTCATTATATTTGCCAGTGAGCAACCCCATCGCCAACGGGCTAAACACCACCAAGCCCATCCCATGCTTCAAACAGGCTGATTCAAGGTCGCCTTCGACTCCGGCGCGTTCCAGCATGTTATACAGTGGTTGCTCCGTCACCGGCAGATAGCTGCCCGTCGCCTTCGCCGCGTTAACGCCTTCTTCGATATTGGAGGCCGTCCACATGCTCGTCCCCCAGTATAGGATTTTCCCCTGATGAATCAGGTCATCAATGGCGCGGACGGTTTCTTCGGTGTCGCTCTCATCGTCATAACGATGACAAAAGAACAAGTCGAGATAGTCCATATCGAACCGCTTGAGCGATTTGTCCACGCTCTCGATGATGTGCTTGCGCGACAGGCCACGGTCATTGATGTCATCGCTCATCGGCCAAAAGGCTTTGGTGCTGATGACCAATTTGCTGCGGTCATAGTCTTTAATCACCTTGCCGACGACTTTTTCCGCCTCGCCACGGGCATATACATCGGCCACGTCGATGAAATTGACGCCGTTTTCGATGGCCGTCCGCAGACAGGCCGCTGCCCTATCATCTTCAACCTCACCGCTGCCATAAGTCAGCCATGCGCCGAGGCTGATAGCGCTCACCCGTAAACCGGATCGTCCTAAACGTCGATATTCCATGAGTCTTAATCCTTCCCGTCAACAACAGCGATACACTGAAAATATGCTTACGCTCCTAGAGTATAACGCAGCGTCCACAGCCAACGAGTCCGTTACGAATTGGTTGGCTGAGTGTTATAATTAGCGACGATTGTTTTTATTCTGTTGAGAAATTTTAGGACTCTGCATTGTCAGCGACCAAACTAGCCCCTTCGCTTTTATCCGCCGATTTCACACGGTTAGGTGAACAACTCGCCACATGCCAGACGGTGGGCGCGGATTGGATTCACATTGACGTGATGGACGGGCGCTTCGTCCCAAATATCAGCATGGGGGCGTTGATTGTCGAGGCGGCGCGGCGCGTGACCCACCTGCCCTTAGATGTCCACCTAATGATTGTCGAACCGGAACGCTATATCGAACAATTCGCGGCAGCCGGGGCATCCCATATCACCGTGCATGTCGAGGCCAGCCCGCATCTTCACCGCACCTTACAGGCCATCCGTGGTCTAGGCATCAAGGCTGGTATCGCGGTCAATCCACATACCCCTATCACTAGCTTCACCGATGTCCTATACCTCGCCGACATCGTGACCGTGATGACGGTCAACCCGGGATTCGGCGGCCAAAGCCTGATTCACTCGGCGTTGAAGAAATTTACCCAACTGCGCCAATTGGCAGGCGAATCCGGTCAATCGTTGGAATTGGTGGCGGATGGTGGGGTCAACGTCCAGACCGCAGCCGAGGTCGTACAGGCTGGCGCGTCGGTATTGGTGGCGGGCAATGCGGTATTCGCCCATCCAGAGGGCATATCGGCGGGAATGGCGGCGTTGCGCGGCGCATTAAAGGACAAAACCTCATGACTCCAAACAAAAAAGCCGGTGTTTCCGGCTTTCTTGTCTTTGTCTGGCATGAGGGCTTAGTTGGTCTTAGCAAGCGCCTTGATGCACTTGGTGCAAAGTTTCTTGCGGATCATATCTTTGCCTTGACGCACAGTGACGGTCTGGATGTTCGGGTTGAACTTCCGGCGGGTGGCGCGCATCGAAAAACTACGCATATTGCCAAACTGAGGCTTCTTGCCACAAGTTTCACACATAGCCATGGGAGGTGTTGCCTCGATTTTGCTTAATCAGGTGTGTAAATGCTACCATAGCGCCCAGTCTGATTCAAGGCGCTGTCCATTTCGTCATAAGGGCATCTTAGAGGTTATCATCATGGTATTGGAAGTCTCTCGCCGCGTTTGCGACGGTCACAAACTAAAGTATTTGGTACATGCAGGCTTGGCTTGGCTAGAACACAACAGAGAGCATGTCAACCAATTAAATGTCTATCCCGTGCCGGACGGCGATACCGGCACGAATATGTGGCACACTTTCCGCCGCGCTTATGCGGACATCGCGGATATTGATGAGCCGAATGTTGGCAAAGTCGCCAACCTCGTGGCACGCGGCGCATTGATGGGCGCACGCGGCAACTCCGGCACAATCCTCTCACAGATTTTCCGTGGCCTCGCCAACGGCCTGAAAGACCGCGAAGTTTTCGACGGTGCGACTCTGGCGTATGCGTGCAAATTAGCGGTAGAGGCCGCCTATCAAGCCGTCGAAAAGCCAGTTGAAGGCACAATCCTCAGCGTGGCGAAAGCAGCCGGTGAAGCGGCGGTGCGAATCGCGCAGGAAGAAAACGATTTACAAGTGATTCTGGAAGTCATGCTGGCAACCGCCCAAGACGCCTTGCGCCGCACCCCCGACCAACTCGACATCCTCCGCAAGGCGTCTTGGGCGGTTGCCGGCGGTCAGGGATTCGTCTACATCCTCGAAGGCATGGTACGCCTATTACAAGGCGAGCCGGTCATGATGTTCCAGATGAAGCAGGACGAGTCTCAAAACTCTAGTTTCAAGCACGAAGAGGGGACATGGGACGATATGCTGGAGCCGGAGGACGAAGAAGGCTACGGCTACGATGTCCAGTTCTTGATTAAGGGTGAAAACCTAGACCCGATGCAAGTCCGAAAAGACCTAGAGGCGATGGGCGGCTGGTCAACCGTGGTGGTCGGTGACGATACGCTGGTAAAGGTTCACGTCCACGTCTTTAACCCCGGCGACCCATTGAGCTATGGCGTCAAACTCGGCCAATTGGATGACCTCGTTGTTGAGAATATGCAAATCCAGTACGAGAGCCAAGTCGCCAAGCGCGTCCGCAAAGACGACGATATGACGCCTCCCGTGGTCGAAGGGGTCGCGGTCATCACCGTGGCCGCTGGGGACGGCCTCAAAAAGATGATGGTGCGTGAATTGGGCGCGGCGTATGTCATCAGCGGCGGCCAGACCATGAACCCCAGTGCTGAGGATTTTTTGCAGGCCATCAACGCCATCCCCAACACCGAAATCGTGCTGCTGCCCAATAACAGCAACATCATCTTGACGGCCAAACAAGCCGCGAGCATGGTTGAGGGCAAACACGTCACCGTCGTCCCCAGCCGCACCTTGCCGCAGGGCATCAGCGCGTTAATCGCCTATATCAACGCCCATGACTCCGGCGTAGACCTTGAGGCTACGACAGACGAGATGAATCAAGCCCTCCGCGCCGTCCGCACTGTCGAGATCACGACCTCTACCCGCGCCATCACGCTTGATGGGGTGACTGTGGCTGTGGGTCAAATCATTGGCCTGTTAGACGACAAGCTGGCCGCATCGGGTGAGAGCATCGAGGAAGTCGTCGAACATACCTTAGAACTTTCTGGCGCGGAAAACGCAGAAATCATCACGCTCTACTTCGGTTGGGATGTGCGAGAGCCGCAGGCCAATAAGATGGCCGAACATTTGCGTGAACGCTTCAACGGCGCAGAGGTGCAAGTCGCACGCGGCGGCCAACCCCTCTACCCGTATATCATCAGTGTTGAGTAGTTAACGAAAACGAATGCCACACGTCCTAATTGTCACGGACTCCGGCGCGGCTCTGCCAGACCGCTCAGTTTTGGGGGCGACGAATTTAACCGTCGCCCTCAACCGAGTTACGCTGGGAGACCGCACCGGCTATGAGGGGACGGATTTCACCGTCCGTCAATTGTGGGAGACGACGCGCACACAACCCGGTGCGCTGCAATTCAACCCGCCCACCATGCAAGAGTATTACCGGCTGTTCCAAGCGGGCGCAGCGCAATTTGACGCCATCCTCAGCATCCATAGTTCTAGCTTGATGTCGTCTAGCTATGTCAATGCACAGCGGGCGGCGGAACGTCTGGCCGGGACATGCCCAATCGGGTTGGTAGACAGTCGCGCCATGAGCGCCTCGCAAGGCGTGGTCGTCCAAGAGGCCGTCGCCGCCAGCCAAACCATGACATCATTCGATGCGCTGGTGCGCCATGTCCGCGCCGTTGCCGCACGGGTATTTGCGATATACTACGTCGAAAGCACCGAAACCATGCTGGCAAACGGGATGCTGACCGCAGAACACAGCATCCTCGCGTCGATGCTAGGGGTCAAACCGATGCTGACGTTCGATGAGGGTCATTTGGTCACGACGGGCAAGGCACGCACTCGATCCCAAGTCGTCGAGCAGTTGATTGAGTTTGCGTCGGGATTTGATGCCATAGAGCAAGTGGTCATCGTGCAGCCAGACGGCGCACAACGCACCGAAACCACCCGATTGCTGGTCAATCGCCTCAGTGATTTACTGCCGGGTCAACCTTTCCAGATATGTAGTTATGCCCCGTCAATGGCGGCGCTGGTCGGCGCACATGCGGGCGGTTTGGTAATATTGAGCGCGCAAAAGGAAGAAAACCATGACCCTTACGAAGATTAAATTCGTTACGGACAGTGTTGCAGATCTGCCCAAAGACATCCTAGACAAGTATGACATCGCGGTTGTGCCGTGCTTTGTCAACTATGACGGCCAGAGTTTTGCCGACGACGGCAAAGAACTTGACCGTGCTTCGTTCTATCGCAATTTGCCGACCATGACCTCCCACCCCACCACAGCCGCGCCGCCCCCGGCATTGGCGGAGGAAATCGTTAAACGACATATCGAAGGTGCAGATCATCTCATCGCCATCGTCACCCCAGCCAAACTGAGCGCGACCTATAACTCGTTCCGTATTGGGGCGTCCGGCTTACCGGCCAATCGATTCACTTTGATCGATAGCGGCAGCCTCAGCCTTGCAATGGGTTGGCAAGTCATTATCGCTGCCGAGACCGCCGCCAAGACCGGCAGTGTCGAAGCCACCCTAGACGCGATTCAGCGTGTGCGTAACAATCAGGCACTATATTGTGCGCTTTCGACGATGGAATTTCTTCGTCGCAGCGGGCGCGTAGGGTGGGCAGTCGCAGGCATCGGGGCGCTGCTTCAAATTAAGCCGTTGGTGCAGGTGTTGGATGGCGAAGTACGTCCCGCCGCCCGCATCCGTACCTTTGGCAAAGCCGTAGACCGTCTGATTGAGTTTGCGCGCGAACAAGGCAAACTCGATAAATTAGCGATCATTCACTCCAACAACGAAGAAGGCGCGCTGGCAATGCGCGAAACCCTCAAAGATGTGCTGCCGGATGATGTGATTATCACCCGCGTTGGCCCAACACTGGGGACACACATCGGGCCGGGCGCGCTCGGTTTCGCCTCGGTCAGCGCCACTTGGAAGGTCTAGAGCTTTTACACTCATGCCATCACCGATAGAAACATTGGTCAAAATCCTAAAGCTGGAACGCGAACAAGGGGCGAGTAATCGCGCCGTGGTCGGGGGACTCAGCACCTTTGGCGGGGTCTGGGCGCAGCAGGCGTATGAACAAGCACGCCGCCCAGAACAGCGCCGCCTGATTGATGAACTCTCCTCGCTGTTGCGGGGTTACGACCAGATCGAAGACCGCGCCGAACGCCTGACTCTGGTCAACTATATGCTTGACCGTATCCTCAAGCCGACTCGTGGCACACAGGGAGATGAGATGGCTGCGCCATCTGCGAGTGACTCACCGCCGTCGCGCCCGCCGCGCAAGGATAATTTCCCCGTGCGTGAACCACGCCCTGAACGTCGCACGGATGAGCCGCGCACAGAGCGGACGGACAGCGCTGAATCGTATCCCGCAGAAAGTCAGCCGCGTGAAGGACGGGAACGTCGCGAGCGTGACCGTAACAACACGCCCGATGCCCCGCGCCCAGAACGTCCCGCCCGTGCTGAACGCCCTGCTCAATCAGAGCGTCCGCCGCGTGAGGAACGCGCAGATAAACGCGAGCGCCCGGACAAGGGTCAAGAACGCCCCGCACGCGCCGAAAGCGCCCCGCAGCGCCCACAAGAACAGCCAAATAAGTACAAATCTCAGCAACGCGACCCGCGTGACAATCGGCCACAACGCCCCAATCAGAGCCGGAGTCAGATGTTCCGTGGCGACGATGACGACGACAACGGCCATGACATGATGGAGCCGGCGTTTGATACCAGCGACCCGATTGAGGCGCAATATACCGGCAAGTTAGACATCCCGGCTGAAGTGCGTCTCGCCAAGCCGCCGCGTTTGCCGCGCCCGCACTTTGATTCTGACGAAGCCACAGACATCCTATACGGTTTGAAAGCCTCGATTGATACCATCAGGGGAATCGGGCCAAAACAATCGGAATTACTCGGCAAGCTGGGTATCAACACGATTGAAGATTTGTTATTCTTCCTGCCCCGCCGCTATGACGACTATACGCGCCTGCTACCGATTTCACGCTTGCAGCCGCGCACCATCTCCACCGTGATTGCCACCGTCCGCCGCGCCGAGGTGCGCGTCATGAAGGGCGCACGTAAAGACCTCGTGGTGGAATTTACCGACGGCAGCGGCACGCTCACCATCACATTTTTCGGCCAGCACTATCTGACTCGCACCTTCCAGCCCAACACCCAATTCGTGCTACACGGCCATATCGGGGCGTATCAGGGGCGGATTCAGATGTCGAATCCCGAATGGGAGCAAATCGACCCTGAGAACCTACGGACGCCGGGGATTGTCCCAGTCTACCGGCTGACCGAGGGCATGTCTGGGCGGATTATGCGCCGCCTGATGCGCGAGGCCATCACCTATTGGGCAGACCGTCTGCCGGATTATGTGCCACCGTCGGTTTTAGACCGCACCGAACTAGCTGACCTCGGCTGGGCGCTCAAGCATTTGCACTTCCCAGAAGGCCACGACCATCTGCACCACGCACAACAGCGGCGTGCCTTCGATCAACTCTTGCTCCTACAACTCGCCATCCTCCGCAATCGGCGTGACGCTCAAGCCGACCCAGCAATACCGCTACCGGTGATGGACGATTTCTTAGAACCGTTCATCACGGAAGTTTTCCCGTATCCGCTGACCAGCGCGCAGAATAGCGCCATCGCGGACATCCTCCGCGACGTGGCCTCTAGTATCCCGATGAATCGGTTGCTACAGGGCGATGTCGGCGCGGGCAAGACCGCCGTCGCCGTCGCCGCGCTGGGGATGGCCTTTTCTCAGGGCAAACAGAGCGCATTGATGGCTCCGACCAGCATCCTCGCGGAACAGCACTATCGCGGATTGACCCGTCTGCTAGAAAACACCCCCGGTGAGCATAAACCGACCCTCGCATTGTTGACGGGTTCGATTTCGGCCAAAGACCGCGAACAGGTCTTGGCGGGGTTGGCAGATGGCAGCATCGACATCGTAGTTGGCACGCACGCCGTCATCCAAGAGGCCGTGCAATTCCGTGAATTAGCCGTAGTCGTGATTGACGAACAGCACCGCTTCGGCGTCGGCCAACGCGCTATCTTGCGCGGCAAAGGCACAAACCCGCACGTCTTGGTGATGACCGCCACACCCATCCCACGCACGCTCGCGCTGACGTTGTACGCCGACCTCGACTTGAGTGTGTTGGATGAGATGCCGCCCGGACGCATCCCCATCCGCACCATCAAGATTGAGGAAGTCGAACGCGAAAAGATGTACCGCTTCATGACCGACCAACTCAATGAGGGGCGGCAGGCGTTCGTGATTCACCCGCTGGTTGAAGCCTCGGACACCATCGACGCGGCCTCCGCCGTGGAAGCCTACGAAAAACTCACAAAACTGTTTCACCGTCACCGCGTCGGGCTACTCCACGGCAAGATGCGCCCCGCCGAAAAAGATGACACCATGGCGCAATTCAGCCGGGGCGAAATCGACGTTCTGGTGACGACCTCCGTGGCGGAAGTCGGCGTTGACGTGCCGAACGCCTCGGTCATCGTGATTGAGGGCGCGAATCGATTCGGACTCGCCCAGCTTCACCAGTTCCGTGGGCGCGTCGGGCGTGGCAAACACCAGTCATATTGCTTCCTCGTGCCGGATATGGTCACGGCGGAATCGCAAGCTCGTCTCAAGGCGATGGAACAGACCAATGACGGCTTTTTGCTGGCCGAATTGGACTGGAAACAGCGCGGTGCAGGCGATTTGGTCGGCACGCGCCAAAGTGGTGGCAACGCCCTTCAATTGGCCGAGGCCATGATGCCGTCACTGGTCGAACTCGCCCAGCGCGAGGCACGTACCCTGTTCGCGGAAGACCCAACCTTACTCCTGTCCGAACACCAGCTATTGGCGCAGCGCGTCCACATGCTGTATAACCCAGATAGCGATATTAGTTAACAGTTTACAGTTCGCAGTGAGCAGTTTTGGGTAAGCAGACTTCAATCACATGAGTCAAAGGCTGTTTCACTGCAAACTTCCAACTGATGGCTTCCAACTTTACTATGCGGCTGCAAAAGCGAAAGGCTATAAAAATTCATGTCACGTATCGTGGTCTACCCGGGATCGCTTGACCCCATCCACAACGGACACATCGACATCGCTGTGCGTGCCGCACTCTTGTTCGATGAGGTGATTGTCGCAGTGTATGACCTGCCTAAGAAGCGTTTATTGTTTGATGTAGATGAACGAATCGACATGGCGCAACAGGCTTTGGCCGCTTATCCCAACATTCAAGTTGCGAAATTTTCCGGTCTGTTAGTAAACTATGTACAGAGCGTGGGTGCAGTTGCGGTGATTCGTGGCTTACGGGTGTTCTCGGATTTCGAGTTCGAGTTTCGTATGGGCGTCGCCAATAAGAAACTCGCCCCCAACGTTGAAACGGTGGCAATCATGGCTGACGAGCGCCACCTCCATATCAGTTCCAGCACTGTCCGGGAAATTGCAGAGTTGGGGGGCGATGTCTCGTCAATGGTTCCCGCCTTCGTCAACGATGCATTAAAGCGGCGATTCGCAGAACGTAACGCCGCCCAAACCACCCCAGATTACACCATTAGTATTCGAGATTAGGCCATTATAGGCATGTGAAAGAGTGAGGGCGAGTATGGACATCTTGCAACTGGTAGACCGGCTGGAAGACCTGATTGATGAAGGGCGACACCTGCCGTTCAGCAAGTTCACGATGATCGACGAGGAGCGCATACTCGCCATCCTCGATCAGATGCGTATCTCTATCCCAGAGGAAATTGTCAAATCGACGACCATCCTCCAAGAGCGCAACCGCATCATGGAGCGTGCCAATGAAGACGCCGCCCGTGTGCTGCAAGAATCGCGCAAAAAGTCTGATGAATTGCTCGACCAAGAAACCTCGGTACAGGCCGCCCAATCCCGCGCCCGTGAGGTAATTGACCGTGCCAAAGCCGACGCCGAGCAAATCATGAACGACGCCGATAAATACGTCGCAGATTCGCTGCGTGAGTTGGAAAAACGCCTCAACCGCATCATCGCTGAAGTCCGTAACGGCATCGCAGAAGTCGAGATGCCGGGGGCGCAAATCGTCGCCCAATATAAACCGAATCAACCGGCGATGGTACACGTCCCGCAAGACCAAGATGTAGACATTTCGCGCTAACGGGGTACGTTCGCCCTACGCCCCTGCCTCGTGGCATTGAGACACCCGCCCCGTCTTGTATAATGCGGGGCGGTTTGATTCCTAGAATAGATTCGGAGTGGGCATGACTATACCGCCCCGTAATCCCCATGATACACAACCTATCCGCCGCGTGACCCCGCCGCAGCCGGAGGCCATGCTGACGCCTGACCTCATACCGGACGAGGGATATGACGACGCCCCGCGTGGGATGGGTTGTCGCAGTTTATTCCTCATCAGCGTGCTGTTGGGGTTGTTCGGCCTAGCCATTGTCGGCCTCTCGGCGGGCGCTGGATGGACGAACGGACAGCGCTCCGCCCGG
>Ga0163154_10010116_pt1 | contig 10595 bp, 8 predicted proteins | sample OliLakLV19MP9P1_FD_148649 | JGI IMG/M metagenome (GOLD analysis project Ga0163154, IMG submission 148649) | Freshwater microbial mat bacterial communities from Lake Vanda, McMurdo Dry Valleys, Antarctica - Oligotrophic Lake LV.19.MP9.P1 | ecosystem: Environmental > Aquatic > Freshwater > Lake >...
GCCTCTACCACCGGCAGTACCACCGGCAGTACCACCGACACCGATCGCGAGCGCAGGGATACCGAGCGCGATCGGGACGCTGGCATCGGTGCTCGCGGCGGCGAGGCGCGGGGTGCCGCCAATCCCCCATGTCACCCACGCAGCGATGCTCAGCAGCGGGCATGATCGGGCAGCCTGCTGCAGGGCCGGTTGCCCAGCAGCTCGATGGCGTGAGCAGCGGCGGGGTGCCCGGAACGCGGCGTCCATTGTCGCCCTTCTCGATTCGCGCCACCGCGTGACGCAGTGTGCGCTGCAGGTCCTGCAGCACCGCCTCGCTGAGGCTCTGCACGCCCACTTCCAGCCACCCCTCGCGCGAAATGCTGTCGATGCTCTCGCCGCCGCCGATGCTCGCAATGGTGACCGTGGTCGGGATAGGAAACTCGCGTGAGGAAATTCAGTCGGGGTGTGGGAAGTAAGTGCCGTTACGGCCAGCGAGGCGAGGCGAGCGAGGCGAAGCTGGCTGGCGCCGGCGGCGGTGGGCGATGCGCGCTAACCCGTGCTCGAGGACCACGCACAGGACGACCTTGTCGGCCGCCTGCGCCACCAGAGGCCGCCACGGGCCGTACTCGCGGGCGAAGCGCTCATCGTAGACCGGCTGCAGTTGGTACAGGTGATTCTGACGATGCTTGCTGCGGACGAGCGGACGAGCCTCCTCTTCGAGCGGAAGCCTCCGGCGGTCCGCTGGCAGCAGAAGCGAGCGTTGAAGACGCAGCATAAGCCCCTTGGCAAAGTAGCGGCCCCAGTTTCGCTGCGGTGATCGACATCATCGAAATACGCACCTTGAGTGATACTTGTAATGATTCGGCACGCGCCGATCGTCGATCCACGAAGACTTCTGGATAGCCTGGCATCGAGAGGTCGTGCTCGACGATCACCTGGCCGCTTTGCGTCAGCGGCACGCCGATGGTCCGCCCGAGCGGCGACGCGGTATTCCCTGCCGCGCAGAAGTCGGTGCGAGTGGAAATGCGATGGTCGCCCACGTAGCCCGCGTCCGGCGCGATGCGCGCTACGGCGGAACGTGTCGGGACGTCCACGCCCAGCTTCGCGAGGTCACGCGCAGCCTGCGCGACGAGCCTGCGCGATGAGCCTGCCTGGGAACGAAGCCACCATCCGCTCACCCGCTACGAGCAGAAGGACGGCGGTGCCGCGCCTATCCACGTGCCGGAACTCCTGCAACTGACGCTGCCTGCGAGCCTGCGGATGCTGTCGGTACCGTCATCGGCGGCGAGTAACGCTGTGGTGTGCGCGGACGGCGGAGAATGTGGCGGACCGCACCCGTCGTATCGCTCGGCACCAGGGACGCGGTCGCGACCTGGTACAGCAGTGATTGAAAGAGATGATGATCGGTATGATCTGAGATGGTGAGATCGACGTCGGAGCGGCCCGGTTGGCGCGCGGCGTCGAGGCCACCAAAGCCCGCATCGACGATCACCACGCGCGACCGGTTTCGACTGACACGCGCCGTCACCCCTCGGCCGTTCCTCTCGCGTCAGGCTGGACGACATGGTCGCTAATCACCAGGTCTGTCTGCTCCTCCTCGCTCATGGAATGGCTTCTTCCCCGCCGCGTGGTCCGTCGTGTCGACGATGTCAACGATCTCCGGCGCGACCCGACGCACCTGGACCTCGAACCCGCGTCGCAGAGTCAGTTGCGAGGCCGCACATCCCTGGCACCCGCCACTCATGGTGACAAAGAGGTTTCCATCCGTCACGTCGACAATCGAAATCTTCCCGCCGTGAGCCGCGATGGCACGGTTGACTTGCCGGTCCAGGAGTTCCTGAACGACCGTGCGAACCTCGGCGTCGGTGCGCCCCGACACACCTGTGTTCCGAGGGGCCTCGAGGATGGCCGGTACCCCTGAAACGAGCTGCGTACGGATGACCGTTCCGATCCCCGATTTCAGTGCGGACCACGAGGCGCCTGAGTCCTTCCCGACCGTCACGACCTTCTCGGCAACGAGTACGTGGGCGACGCCCGAAAGTGCGAACAACCGCTCGGCGAGTGGTGAACGAGCGGCCAACTCTTTGGCGTGGAAGAAGAAGGGACCGCCCGGATGCACCGCCCGGTTTACGGTGAACTTGCACGTGCCGGGATCGGCGACGGAAATCTCGGCGCGGATCGTTATCGTCTCGTCAAGCGGCACGACATCAAACATCCTCCACCTCCCTGGCGGCGAAGCGCTCCGCGAGCGCCCGCAGGTGCTTCACTGAATAGATCCCAGTGCTGTGGCCGTCGTTCCAGCGGAAAATGATGGCGTAATTTCCTGCGCTGGAGATCGCCTGGGGGGCCACGTCCGGCAGCACGCTCCGTGGATCGAGGACCGGCCGTCCGCTCATTTCCTCGACGCAGAGTGCACACGGACATGCAAGTCGAAGGTCCCGGACGTCGAAATCGTCACGGCGCCCGTCCTCCCAGAGCACAGACAACGTGCGCGCGTCGCGGCGGCGGAAACCGACGGGGGTGATTGGAGAGCCCATCGGCTGGACTGCGCTTTCCATCCAGGCCGGCTCACCCTCGTTCGTTTCCCAGTTCCAGGCGAATGCTTTCAGCGCCATGGTGGGCAGCGCCTCGAGTCGACTGGTGAGCGCGGTCGCGATCGCGACATAGGCCCGGGCTGCGATGGAGTTCGGCTTGTCGGCCACGATCGGACGCCCCTCGTCCCCACCGGTGACGATGTCGGCGTCGAGCGGAATGGCCCCCAGGAACTGGGTGCCCAACTCCAGACTCATCCGCTCACCGCCGCCACGGCGGAAGATGTCCGTGTGCTCTCCACAGTGAGGGCAGGTGAAGCTGCTCATGTTCTCGATGATGCCAAGGATGTTGACATTCAAGGTCTCGAACGCCCGCAGCCCGCGGCGGGCGATCTTGAGGCTCACATCCTGCGGCGTCGTCACGATGACCGCGCCGGACAGAGGAACGCTCTGGGCCAACGTCAGCTGTGTGTCGCCGGTCCCGGGAGGGAAGTCGATGATCAGATAGTCCAGCTGCCCCCACTGCACGGAGCCGATGAACATTTTCAGGTACTTGCCCACCATCGGTCCGCGCAGGATGGCCGGTTTGTCGTCCCCGGTCAGCATGCCCATCGATATCGCCTTCAGGCCGTAGCGTTCCGCAGGGACGATTTTCTGGTCTGCGGTCGTCTCGGGCCGCTGGCCCGTGGAAAGTCCCAGCATGACGGGGATGCTCGGACCCAGGATGTCCGCGTCAAGCAGCCCCACGCGACCGCCGAGTTGCTGAAGCGCGAGCGCGAGATTGACGCTGACGGTGGACTTTCCCACGCCGCCCTTTCCGCTGGCCACCGCGATGACGTGCCTGATTCCCGGCAGTTTTTCATGACCGACGGAAGGCTGGGAGAACGCGCTTGGCTCGTGGTCATGGTGCGGATCGGCGTTCTGCATGTCTCAGGTTCCTTTGACGGTGTCGACGCACGGAAAAGGCTGGCCGGTTCGCATCTCAGCGTGTCGGACGATGAGGAGGCGTCGCGCTCTTGAAAGCGTCCTCGTTGATTTTCAGGTACTGTTTCTGAGTCGCCGGCACGTCCGCATCCGGGAAAATCGCCGTCACCGGGCACTCCGGCTCGCACGCGCCACAGTCGATGCACTCGTCCGGGTGGATGTACAGCATGTCCGGCCCCTCGTAGATGCAATCCACCGGACACACGTCCACGCAGGACTTGTCCTTGGTGTCAATGCAGGCCTGGGTAATTACATACGTCACTGGTCGTTCCTCTCGTGAGACATGTGAGGGTGGCAACGCAGTGCGCCCTGAGGCGCTCTGCGATGAGGCACGACGGCCTGTTGTTCAGGGTGTGACACGCGGTGGAACACACGTTCCATGCGACCGGCGTGATCGTGTCCGATTCGATCGTGGCGCTTCATGCTGTGCCCGTGATGGCGTGAGCGACTTCGTGCGCCACATACTCGCACGACGTGCAGCCGTGCATCATGTGTGACCGCCGCTCGACGACGCAGCCGAGCACGTCCTCGATGAACGCCACCTCGGCGCTGCACACTTCGGGGAACTGCTGCGCGATTTCGCGCAGCGCGCAACTGTGCGCACGAATGAGTACCGCATGGGGCGACGTCGACTCTGATTCCGCCATGTAGCCATTATCGGTGAGCATCGCAGCAAGGGCCCGGGCCCGGTCGGCGAGTGGCATCGTGGCGAGCACGGGATTGGCCGCATTGGCGAGTGCCCCCCACCGACGGCGGAAGATTCGGACGACCCCTTCGCTCCCCTGCTCGGCGCGCACGACTTCGAGGGCGTCGGCAAGCGGACTTGCGTAGGAGCTCGGGAAAAGCTGCTCGCCTAGTTCGGTGAGCGAGTACGCGTACTCCGGCCCGCCGACGCCGCACACTTCGCGGCGGAAGCGCACGAGCCCGGCATTGCCCAATTCCTTCAGATGGCGACGGAATGCGTTGGCCGTGAGGCCAAAACGCGCACCCAACTCTTTCGCCGTCAGCGGCTGGTCCTTGCGCAGAGCGACCAGCAGGTCGTAGCGAAGGCCCTTGAAGCCCGCGAGGGGGACAGAGGAATAACCCATGCTTCAGAAACTAGCTCGAACCAAGCCATTCGTCAACAAAAGTGTGTAAGAATTGCCCCCTGTCTTCCGACTCTCACTTATGCCCGGTTTATTTTTTGATCTTCCGTGCGCGGATATCAAGCAGTTCTCCCCGCCTTTGGCAGACTCGAACAGATACATCGACGACCCAAGCGCTCTTCCCGCCTTGATTGCCTCCGAAGTTGGCGAACGCTGCGAGGAAAGCGCCCTCAAAGTCAGGTGCACGCCCAGCCCGCCGTGACTCGCGTTCCCACGACGTCAGGACAAACGCATTCGGCCGGCAACTGATTCTTTCGCCCAACCGGTGGTCGATCACCGCTTGCTCGGCCAGAAATCCTCGTTGCAGAGTCGTGTGGCCGGAATTGCTGAAGCTATTGGTCGAGATCCCAGGGGTGGCCCGGAATGCACACCACGCTTCGCAGACTGCTCGCGCTGAATAAGAGTTTCAATTCGGGTGTGGGACGTATGTGGCGTGCGCGCGCGCGGCGAGCACGGTGGGCGCTGCACGCTGACCACCTCCGCACCCTTGGCGCGGGTGCGGAGGTGGGTGAGCCGTCTCGTTCACAGCGGTGAGACTCTCCGACTCGTCGGAGCGATAAGTCACCGCCGTCACCCTCGGGTTGTCGGTCAGCGGTTCCAGCGCGACGGGATTCCGCGCAGCCAGCCGGAAGCGCGCGGGGACGACGACGTAACCGGAGGCGCATGACAGCGCGCTCCGGAAGAGCGCGAACGCACGTGCGGAAGCTTCCCCGTCAATCAGACAGTTGAACGCGAGCCATGGGCGGCGCGTGACGGCACTCGACTCTGGTGGGGCAAGCCTGCGTGGCGATTCAGTGAGTCGCCGCCAGCTTCCGCGGAGCGGGACGCCGTGCGCGCGGCCGTCCGCGGCCGATGCTGATCCCACTTTCTGACGCCGCTTCGTTGCCGGCGAATGAGAAGGTGTCGACGGTGTCTTCCAGCATGCGCGCCTGACTCGACAGCTCCTCGGCGGCGCTGGCTGACTCTTCAGAACTCGATGCGACCTGCTGCGTCACGCCGTTGAGCTCCTCGACGGCGCTGTTGATCTGATCGACGCCCTGCGCCTGCTGTTGGGCCGAAGCGGAGATTTCAGTGATGACGTCAGTCACTTTGGTCACCTGCGCACTGATCTCGTCGAGGCTCGTCATCACCGCGGTATTCAGCTGAACACCGCGTCCAACACTCTCGACGCTCCTGTCAATCAGCGCCGCCGTCGTCTTGGCCGCCTCCGCCGAGCGAAGTGCCAAGGCACGAACTTCTTCCGCGACCACGGCGAACCCCCGACCTGCATCGCCGGCCCGCGCTGCTTCCACCGCCGCGTTGAGCGCAAGCAGATTGGTCTGGAACGCGATCTCTTCGATCGTTTTGATGATTTTTGCCGTTTCGGTACTGCTCTGTTTGATCTCGTTCACGGCAGCGCTGAGCTTGCTCATGCGTTCCGCGCCTTCTGCGACGTGGGTCCGGGCGCTCTCGGCGAGGGATTGCGCCTCTCTGGCGTGACTGGCGCTCTGGCGGGCCATCGAGGCAACTTCCGCGGTGCTGGCGCCGATCTCCTCCAGACTCGCCGCCTGCTGACTCGCACTGCTGGCCAGCGACTGGCTTCCAGCGGTGATCTCGGCGCTCGCGGCGGCCACCTGGGTGGCGGCCGAACCAACCTGCGTCAGGGTCGATTCCAGGTTCGCGATGGCGGTATTGATTGCATCGCGCATGCGGCCGTAGTCGCCCTCGAATTCGCCAGTCATGCGCTGTGTCAGATCGCGATTGGCGACGCGCTCGAGAATCGTCTGTGCCTCGGCGAGCGGTGCAGACACGGCGGCCATGGTGTCATTGACGCCCTTGACGAGCTGTGCGTATGCGCCACTGAAGCTGGTCGCGTTCGCCGAGGCGTTGAGGCGGCCCACCTTGGCCGCTTCCACGACGACGTACGTCTCGGCGATCACGTTCCGCAGATTCGTCTGGGTCGCCACGAAGCTGGTCACCGTCGCCTGCGTGTCCGTGATGATGTTGTCGAGCACTCTGGCGATGTCGCCGATCTCGTCTCGGTCGGGGGAGAGAATCACCTTCGTGACGGGAACCACTGCCTTGTCGAGATTGCCGACGCGCATCGCTTCGATACCAGCGCGAAGCCCGGTGATACAATGCGACTGGAGCGATGTGGCGCGGCCAAGCACCACGTTCACGGAGCGGCCGATCACACGACCAGCGAAGACGGAAGCGGCCACTCCGAGCAGCAGGCAGAGGATCACCGCGCCGACGATGGCATTTCGAGCGAACTCGTTGGCGCGATCTACTGCGGCGCCTGCCGCGGCGGCGCCGTTGTGATTGAACGTGACGATCGAGTCGAGCAGGGCGGTCGCTGCCAGAAAATGCAGGCGAGATTCACCGATCATGAGCCTTCCAGCTTCCGCTTTGCTGTCTGAGCGGACAAGCGAATTGACGCGCTCGACCGTGCTTGCGTACTCATTCCAGGCGCCTGTAAAGCGGTCGTACAGCGCGCGCTCGGTCGGCGAAATGATGCGTCTCGAGTAGGTGGCGCGCTCCTCGTCCAGTTTCGCCTGCTGCGCGGCAGTCCGCTGCTCGACGGCGAGAATCTCAGCCGCATCAGCGGCAGCGAAACGCGTGTTCTGTACTACCCGCAAATAGGTGGCCCTTGCCTTCACGGCGCCGACCAGCTCGATACTCGGTACCCAGTTCGTCGTGATCTCCTCGACGCGCGACTTGACGCTCCCGAGCCTCTCGATCGCGAACGCGCCGATGGCAGCGGTACCGAGGAGGACGAGACTGGTCGTAGCCAGCATCTTGTTCTGCACACGCAGATTGTTGAACCACTGCACGAGCACAGTCCTTCCCTGAGAGGGTGATTCGGTTGACGCCGGTCGGCAGAAGCGATCGCGGGAGCGGCATGCGTCGCTGTGTGCTCGTCCGACAACTGCGAAAGTCCGTGGAGAGGCCAATAGGACTGAGAGTCCTGATGGCCACGAGGTAGCTTCTAGATTCGGCACTTTGTTACTGAGACTGGAGGTCTCCCAGACCAGTTCGCATCGCGTGGGTCAGGTCGAGCCGCCGGCATGCTTCTCTGGCCGCATTCGACGTTTCACGTGCAGACCGCAGTCCGGGTGCCGGAAGGGTGAGTGGACCTTTGCCACCCGACTCCTGCGGCACTGTGCTCGGAGTCCTGTCGAACTGGAGCGGCTCATCTACGGCAGGAAGCCCAGGGCGCTGGCTTACCACTCCGACGAATCGAGGGCCCTGCGGCGGGCACCGAAACGGTGGATCGGAGTACCCTGGCGCCGGTCGTGGTACACATCCCGGACGATGGGCACGTGACCAAGCGGTACCACGGCTGGAATGTCAATCGCCCACGGGGCAAGTGGCCACTGAGGAGCCCGTCGCAGCCGGTGCGCCGTCGGCCGTGATCCCCGCGCCGGCTGAGGCCGCCCGGGGCTGGGTGGCCCTCCTCCAACAGCAGCTTGCGATTGTCCTCGGTTCCGTGTTTCTCCTTGTCTGGCTGTGATCGATGCGTGGGTGGCAACGACGGCCTGCCTTGGCTCCCCTCACACACGTGGGGTGGTGGCGTTGTAGTGGCCGAGGTCGATGGTGCACGAGTACACACTGATCACTCGAATCCCTGCTGCATCGAGCCACTGGAACGGTGGCCGGTCGGCAGACACGATTTCACAGAAGAACAGCGGCATCAGCGCAATGCCCTGGAGCGATCAAGGAGTGAAGCATGGCCAGTGTCACCGCGCCCTCCGTCCACCGGGATCGGCACGGGTGATCTCGGCGTACTCGCCGACTGGCGTGTCTTTGGTGTCGATCGTACACTTCGCAGGGGCGGGCCGGTAGTGGAGCGGAAATCCCTGGCCGGATCAACGCTGGAGTATGGAGACACCACCTGAATTCCAGGTAGACCTGAGATAGACCCCCGACTATATTCACGGATGAGGGCGGTCGGTCGACGGAAGAACGACCGCGGTGGTTTACGAGTTCTCTGCGCGCGCTTACGCCAGTTGCAGCTGGCAGAGCGACCGGTGTGTCGTGAGCGGCAGTACTCTCGGGAGTTCGCTTTACAGCAGAACTTGTTTGGTTGGACGGCTCTCGTCGTCGGCACGATCGAATTGTTTTCGCGCGACAATTTTCCAGTTACACGAGATGCCAGCGGCTGAATGACGGGCTCTCCGAGAGACAAATCGAACGCGAAGCAGCAGGGAGTGGCGGCGGCTGCGACCAGCTTCGTCGTTTGCCTGCTGTTGGCAGAATTGGCCGATTCGCAGAGCTGGCTCTACTTCTTGGCTCCGATTATCGCTGACGCGGGTTGGTCGCTGTTTGCCGCAGCGCTCCTGATGTGCCCGCGCGGTACATCGCACGGCGCGGCTGCTCGGCGCAGTCATCCGTCCACTGATGCAGGCCGATGCGGAGCAGCGACGTTCCGATGAGACGCGTTGCGTTCGTGATGGAGCAAACACTGGGTAATGTCACGCACTATTTGAACTTGCGCCAGCGGGAATCGATCGTCTCAGGCTTCACGCCAGAGTGGCTTCCCATTCCCTTCTCTGACGGGCGGGTGCCATGGGCCATTCGCGGAAGCTGGCTCGCGCGAACCGCGCTGTCGCAGTGCCTCGGAGATGTTTCGGGCGCGTTCATCCATACGACCACCATCGGCCTCCTCTCTCCGGACCTGTTCCGGCGGCGGCCCACTATCATCTCGACCGACGGCACCGCGGCCAACAAGCGAGAGATGCGCGATTGGTATAACGCGCGACCCGAGAGTCGTGGCAAGGCGGCCGCAAAAAGTCTGGTGTATCGCGCCGCTTTCGCGCCGGCCCGCGGGTTTGTTGCCTTTTCGCAGTGGGCCAAAGCATCATTCGTCGAAGATTACGGCTGCCGTCCAGAGGACGTCGCGGTAATACCGCCCGGTGTCGATACCACGCTGTACACGCCTGGCATCAAGCGGATGGACCGTTTGCCGCGCGTGCTCTTTGTCGGGGGCGACCTGCGCCGCAAGGGTGGTGATCTGCTCATCGAGGTGTTTCGGAATCGCCTGCGCGGCAAAGGCACTCTCGTGATCGCGACATCACCGGCCGAGGCGCCGCCGGCCGAACCGGGGATCGAGGTTCACGTCGGTCTACGTGCGAACTCACCGGAAATTCTTGCGTTGTACGCGAGTGCGGATGTCTTCGCGCTTCCGACGCATGGCGATTGTCATTCACTCGTCGGACTCGAGGCCATGGCATCGGGGCTGCCGGTCGTCCTCACGGATGTCGGGGGCCTGCCGGACATTGTCGACTCCGGCGACACCGGATACCTCGTTCCCAAAGCGAACGTTGCCGAATTGGGGGATGCCATCGAAGCGCTGCTCGCCGACGAGTCGCTCCGTCTCCGAATGGGTGCACGGGCGCGCAGCGTGGCGGAAACTCGCTTCGACTCGGCCGTCACGAGCCGCGCCCTCTATGCGTTCGTGGAGGAGCGCACCCGCTGACCCGCCGATCGCCGCGCCACGATGCCATACAGGTGTCGACGAGAAAGACGGCGAGCGTTGGACGGCGATGTCGGGGCAGGAATGTCAATCGGGGTCGGTCGCAGATAGGGCGGGGTCCGCCGCCGACCTGGCAGGAGGGGGCCTTCGGCGACGCGCTGCGGGGACCGCCGCGCGTCGCCGAAGGTGCACCGAGCGACCTGACGCTCAACTTCACGCTGTCACCGGCTGTGGACAACGCCGCGGATGGCGTCGAGATCGACGAGCGCGCCGACGGTGAGGTGAAGATCAACGCGACGCAGGCGCAGTTCACGCGGAACGGGACTTTCGACCCCGAGGATCTCGACGACGGCTTCGACATCGACGAGTACGACGCCGGCAGCATCATCGGCACGGCCACCCTCTCGTCGGCCGACAGCAATCCCGAGACAGGCGTCGACTTCAACGAGAACAGTGCCGGCGACTTGCGCGGCGACATGAGCTTCGTCGAGGCGAGCGGCA
>Ga0163154_10010117_pt1 | contig 10595 bp, 9 predicted proteins | sample OliLakLV19MP9P1_FD_148649 | JGI IMG/M metagenome (GOLD analysis project Ga0163154, IMG submission 148649) | Freshwater microbial mat bacterial communities from Lake Vanda, McMurdo Dry Valleys, Antarctica - Oligotrophic Lake LV.19.MP9.P1 | ecosystem: Environmental > Aquatic > Freshwater > Lake >...
ATCACTTCGCCGCTGTGCACGCCGACGCCAATCGCGAACGCGGGCAGGCCGCGGTTTGTGTAGCGCTTTTGTATCCAGGTGCTGAATCGGTGTGCAGCCAGCGTCATACCAAGTGCGGCTTGCAGTGCGCGGTAGGCATGCGAGTGCTTCGCGCCCGGCTCGGCGCAAAACACCGCCATGACGCCGTCGCCGATAAATTTGAGTGCTTCGCCACGCGCGGCGACAATCGGCTCACAAACTGCACGAAAATAAGCGTTGAGCAACTCCGCTACTTCCTGTGCACTTAGCTGCTCGGACATGGTGGTGAAACCGCGAATGTCCGAAAACAATACGGTGGCGTCGCGAGCCTCCGCCAAATTTGCGTCGGTCGGATTGACATCAAACCTGTCATGGGTCTGGCCCATCATGGAATTCTGGAACATCTGCTGCAACTGCTGTTCGCGCGCACTGAGCCGCTGTGCTTCGCGTCGGGCCGCGGCCGCAGCACGCGCCATGCGCGCATTAACGGCCTGCAACACATCGTCGCGGCTGAAAGGCTTGGTCAGATAGTCGTCCGCGCCGAGGCCCATGGCACGGCGAAGATTTTCGCGATCATCAAGTGCCGTCAGGAACACCAGCGGGATCGCTTCGGTGCGCTCGTCTTCACGCAATGCCGTGAGCACACCAAAACCATCCAGTTCCGGCATCATCACGTCGCACAGAATCAGGTCGGGCGCGAAATCGTGGACCATCGTCAATGCGATTCTTCCGTTGGCCGCGCCTAGCACTTCAAATTGCTCAAGCTGAAGCATTCGCACCAGATTATTGCGAATTGCAGTTTCGTCTTCAACGACCAGAATTTTCATGTTGCGCGTGTAGAGGTGCTATGAGGCTAGCTTCTGCCTGACCATAGCCAACAGCTCGGAAAGCTTGAACGGCTTTGACAGATAGGCATTGGCACCAATGGCGAGCCCGAAGCGCTGGTCATCCTGCTCCACGCTGGCGGTCAGAAAGATGAACGGGATGGTGGCAGTCTCTGTGCGCTCGCGCAATTTGGCGAGCACCATAAAGCCATCCATTTCCGGCATCATCACATCGCAAATGATCAGGTCGGGTGGATTTGCAGCAACGCTTGCCAAGCCAGCAAACCCGTTCACCGCTTCCTGAACCACGTAGCCTTCCAGCCGCAAAAACCGCTGAATGTTGGCGCGGATTGACGCCTCGTCATCGATGATCAGTATTTTTTCACCACTCATAGTTTCTATAGTTCCCTGTTGCCTGTTTTTCAACTTCCGATAGCATCGACCCGCGGAATCGTCACCACAAATCGAGTGCCCGCGCCGAGTTCGCTTTCCACCGTAATCTGGCCACCATGTTTGGTGACACTGTGCTTGACGATGGCCAGTCCGAGGCCGGTTCCCGAGATATTCCCCACATTGCTGGCGCGATAAAAAGTCTCGAACAAGCGCGGCAGATCTTCCTTTGGCAATCCAATCCCGCTGTCAGTCACGCTGAATACCATGTCACTGGCACGACAGCTAACGTCAAAACGCACCGTGCCACCATTTGGAGAGTACTTGATCGCATTGGACAACAGGTTACCAATAATATGGCGCATGAGCTTCTCGTCGATCACGAATAGCCTGTTGCAGTCTGTCATGGTGAGTTCAAGTTCCGCCCGTGTGCCCTGTTGAGCGGCGGTCGCGGTCAGCGCTTCGTCACGAATTGCATGGCACAGCGTATCCAGCAGCACCGGTTTCGGATTGAATTCGAGTTTTTCCGCTTCGACCTTACCGATCAGAAGCACATCATCGAGCATTTGGGTCATTCGTCTGACGGCAGTTTCGATGCTGTCGATCAATTCCACACGCTCGGTCGCAGGCATCTTGTCGCTGTAATACTTGAGCAATTCGGCCGAGGAGAGAATGGTTGCCAGCGGTGTCCGGAACTCATGAGACGTCATGGCCACAAAGCGCGACTTGAGCAGGTTTAATTCCCTTTGTTTTTCTAGCGACACGCGGCTATCTTCTTCGGCTTGCTTGCGGCGCGTGATGTTGGCGATGAACGAAAGTGTCGCCGGGCTGCCGTGCCAGTCAACCAGTACGGCAGACACCTGCACCCAGATCGGCGTGCCATCCTTGTGCACTACCCGGAAATCATATTTTGATTCGAACACTTCGCCCTGAAGGCGGCGCTCGCGATTTTTCATGATCAGAGCAAGATCGCTCTGATACACCACCGGCGTAAAGTCGCTGCCGATAATCTCTTCGCTCGAATAGCCAAGCAGGTTGAGAAATGCAGGGTTGGCAAAAATGAATTTCCCGTCCTGCACAACGGTCATGCCTTCGGTCACGTTGTCGACGACGGTTTGGTATTGCTCTTTCGACAGGCGCAAATTTTCTTCAAGCTGCTTGCGAGCCGTAATGTCCATCACCACCCATACGGTACCCTGCGAGAGATCGCCCGCGTTGACGCCACGACCGGACAGATAGGCCCAGAAGCGGCTGTCGTCTGCGCGGCGCATCTGCATTTCCGTCTCGAAGAACTGGCCCTTGCCCACCGCTGCCATGACCGCAGACCCAACCCGGATGTATTCTTCGCGAGACAGGTAATACTGTTCGAGCGAGTGCCCGATGTAATGGATCTCCTTGCCGCGAAACATCTGCATGATGACCCTGTTGGCCCAATGCACACGGCCCTGGGGATTCAGGAATGCGATACCGACAATCGAGTTCTGAAGAATGGTTTCTCGTTCCGACAGGCTCTGCGTCAGGCTGTCCTGAAGGCGTTTACGTTCAGTGATGTCGGTGATGAAGGAAAGCGTCGCTGATCGCCCTTCCCATTCAATCATGACGGCAGACAGTTCCACCCAGCGCGTACCGCCAGACTGGCTGTTAACTCTGAATGCGTACTTCGGCTCGACATACTCGCCGCGCATTCGGCGCGCGTAATGATCGGCCACGATAGCCCGGTCATCCGGGTGTATCGATTCAGTGAACGGCTGCGAGCGCATCTGCTCCAGGCTGCGCCCGACCAGATGCTCGGTACGCGGATTGGCAAACACGATTCGCGCATCCTGGACCACCAGGATGCCTTCGCTAACGTTATCGATCACGTGGCGCAGGCGCTGCTCCGAATTAAGCAGTGCCGCCTGGGCAAAGTGGCGTTTTGAAATATCGCGGATGAAGGCGCCAAACAGGGTGCGTTTTTTGAGCTTGATCGGCCATACCGAAAGCTCCACGGGGATCTCCCGGCCATCCTTGCGCAATGCCGACATTTCCATCTGGCGATTCATAATCCTCGGCCCGCCACCGGCGACGACGCGTGCGCGACCCTCCTCGTGGCGCTCGCGCATTGCCGGCGGAATCATCAGTTCGGATAATCGCTTACCGACCGCCTCTTCGGCGGTCCAGCCAAGCATCCTTGTCGCGCCTGGATTCCAGCTCGCCAGAAAGCCGTCTTCGTCCATTGTTACCACGGCGTCATTGGACGACTCGAGCAGCTGCTTGAAGACAGAATCGCTCTCAAGTAGTGCCTCCTGCGTCTTTTCCTGCACTAAGTGGGCCTCAAGCGCGGCAGACTGACCGATGGGAGCGTTAGTATTCATGCGCCTCTTATGAAGGATGTCAAAATGTCCTGCCGGTCATGAATGCTTGGTCGGACTATCGTGGCGGCGTAGGTTCGGGTGGACGCTGGCATCGGCGAATCTTACTAGGTGAAGTATGTGCAGGCAAATGGTTATCCCTTTACAGAGCGCATGATAGAACGAATATCTATTGCCATGCGCCACGGGCATTGCGTAAAGTCGTGAGCATGGCTAAGACGGCGTCAAACAGAGAAAGTGCAATGCGAATAATCCTGAAAACGATAACAGTGTTGTCACTGCTTGCAATAGTGCTGCTGGTCGGTCTTGTGGCCGCATTCTGGGCGCCGGACCGTAGCGTCGCGGACTTGCGCGAGCGCTGGGCGCCGCCCCCTTCCACATTTGTCGAAGTCGCGGGCATGCAGGTGCATATCCGCGACGAAGGGCCGCGTGATGACCCCAGCCCTATTGTGCTTCTCCACGGCACGTCGGCGAGCCTGCACACCTGGGATGGCTGGGCGGCGGGACTCAAGAGCACGCGGCGCGTCGTACGGCTCGATCTGCCGGGCTTCGGCTTGACGGGGCCTTATCCGGACAACGACTACACGGTTGGGCACTACGCCGCATTCATGCATGCGTTTCTGGATCGCCTCGGCATTCCCCGCTGCGTGCTGGTGGGCAATTCCTTCGGCGGACAGGTTGCGCTTGTCACCGCCCTGGCCAAGCCGGCGCGCGTGGATCGTCTGGTGCTGGTCGATAGCTCAGGCTATCCGTTGGCACCCAGCTCGATTCCACTCGGGTTTCGCATTGCCCGTCTGCCGGTGCTGAACCAGATTGCTCGCGTGACCCTGCCGCGCCGTATCGTGGAAGACAGTATTCGCAATGTTTACGGCGATCCGACGCGCGTGACGCCTGAGTTGGTGGATCGGTATTTTGAATTGGCGCTTCGTGAAGGTAATCGGCAAGCGCTCGCGGAACGGCTAAAGCAGGTAACAATCGACGCCATTACCGCGCAAATTCCCGGGATAAAAGTGCCGACACTGATCCTATGGGGAGGCCGGGACCGGCTCATCCCACCGGAAGCCGGTCAACGCTTTGCCAATGACATTGTGGGCAGCCAGTTGCACATATTCCCTGAGCTAGGCCATGTGCCGCATGAAGAAGACCCCATGCAAACGCTCGCGGTGGCAAAGAGCTTTCTTGAGGCGAAATTCTGAGGTAGCCGATTTTCACCGGTTCGGTGATGGCACCGGCGAAACACCCCCAAATAGCAACACGCGCGAAGAGTTGATGTTTAAAGCGCTCTGGCAAAATTGATCCAAATGGACCCTCGTAGCGCACTGATAATTGCGACACTGATGATGATGCTCAATGGCGGCGTCCTCGGCCTGATGCACCGTGGGATGTCGCGGGACGTGCAGCCGAGCGCGGCGGATTGGCGCGTAGGCACCTTGCTCGCAGCTGGCGGCAGCATACTGCTGGCGGCTCAGGAGGGCTATCCACCGGGATTCATATTGCCGATCGGCAATGGCTGTCTTTTTCTCGCCATGGCCCTTTATTGGCGCGCAATTCGCCGGTTTGATGGCCATAAAGACGTCTGGTGGATTTTTCTGCCCGTCGTCTTGGCAAGCTTCGGCATATTCTGGTTCGCTGCGATCATGCCCTCTCTCGAGGCGAGAGTACTTGTCGCAACAATCGGCTGGAATATTTGCTTGCTGCCTGCCGCCTGGAGCCTCGTAAAAGGGGCTCCCAAGGATTCTGCCGTCAGCCGCTTGGTGCTCGCGGCAATCATGTTTGTGGTGGCCGCTTTCATGATGCTTCGCGTTGTTTTTCTTACAACGCGTTCAGACGAGGCGATCTCGATACTTGAGTCTACCAATTGGGTCAACGCGGTCACGCCGCTGATGGTGGCCATTTTGCCAGTGATCGGTACAACAGCGTTCCTGATGATGTGTTCCGAGCGTATCCGCCGGCAATGGGAAACTGCTGCAACGACGGACTACCTCACCGGCCTGCCTAACCGCCGCACCATCAATGCGACGGGCAAGTCGCGCTTTAGTGCCGCGCAACGAAGCGGCGGCAATTTTGCCGTGGCGATCATCGACATAGACCATTTCAAATCGATCAATGATCGTTTCGGTCACGAATCCGGTGACGAAGCACTAAGGCACGTGGCGCAGCTGCTGGCGCAAAATTGTCGCGGCCCAAATCTGGTGGGTCGTCTGGGCGGGGAGGAGTTCGTTGCGCTCCTTGAGGATGCAGGCGTCACCGAGGCGTTCGCTGCTGCAGAACGGCTGCGCTCATGCATAGAACAATCCCCGGTCACGCTGAACGGTGTGCTGCAGAAAATTACCGTTTCAGTCGGCCTCAGCCTGATTGCGGCCGATGACAGTGAGTTCGATGACGTACTGCGCCGTGCGGACAAGGCGCTTTATGTCGCCAAGTCTGGCGGACGCAATTGTGTGGAGACGGACTTTGAAGCGTGACCTGTGAATTCGCGCAGGCATTCAAATGGGGTTTACCGCCTTCTTACAAACACAAGCATACAAGCGGCGTTACGAGCATTTTCGGTCTGTAAGCCGCACCAGGATTGGATGTTGATGAGATTGCGCGCGGTAGTGACAATGGTCCTCCTCGCCTGCGCTGGCCCCGCACACAGCGCCATCGCCGCAGAGCCCGAACCACAGTTTGAGTCGATGACCATCGGCAAGGCCCGCGTGCATCTGCAGTTTGCACCGGGTGTGGATGCACAGAAGGGTAAGCAATTGCAGTCATGGATCGCCCGCTCGGGTCAGGTAATCGCTGACTATTTCGGCAGCTTTCCAGTGCCAGAGGTAACCATTCTGGTAATCACCGGTGACGGCGCCGCGATAACCTCCGGTGCTGCTTTCAGCGATCCTGAGCTGCGCATTCGCGTTAAGGTTGGCCGGGATACTTCGCCTGCCACATATCTATCCGACTGGATCATGGCGCACGAAATGGTGCATCTGGCGATTCCCGAGGTGCCGCGCAACCAGATCTGGTTTCACGAGGGCGTTGCCACCTATGTTGAAATCGTCGCGCGCGCGCGTGCGGGCCTGTCGGGCGCCAATGGCGGTTGGGCAGAGTTGTTCCGCAACATGGAACAGGGCATGCCGCAGAAAGGTGATCGCGGTCTGGACTTTACGCCGACCTGGGCTCGAACTTACTGGGGTGGCGCGATGTTTTGCCTGATGGCGGATGTGGAATTGCGGAAGCGCAGCAACAATCGAATCGGCCTGAAAGACGCGCTTCGCGGCATCGTTGCCAGCGGCGGCAATTACAGCAAGACCTGGCCACTGGAGCAAACGCTGAAGATCGCCGATGCCGCCACCGGCCATACCGTGCTGACCGATCTGCATGCGCTATTGAAAGACAACGGCAACCCGCCGGATCTCGCTGGACTGTGGCGCGACCTTGGTATCTCGATGCATGAAGGAAAGCTACGGCTGCGCGACGATGCGCCCCTGTCCGCGATTCGCAAGGCCATCATCGATAACCGTTAAGCGCGACTGCAGGTCTCTTGGCAGAACGTGGCCGCTTGGGAAGTGGAGTGGCCAGTTGTAACGGTGTAGATGGCGCCGACGCTGGCCCGGCCTGCAACAGCACATCGAGCTTCGCCAGATTCGACATCAGACCCCGGGACAATCGCTTTCACGCGCTCGAGTTCTAATTCCGGTGCTTCCAGCACCAGCTAGTCGTGCACTTGCATCACCAACGTGCCGCGAGTTTTTCGTGCTCAAGCCAGCCTTGCACCGCGATCATCGCGAGCTTCATCAGGTCTGCCGCTGTGCCTCGCATCGGCGCATTGATTGCGGCGCGCTCAGCTCCTTGGCGGCCGCCTTGAATACCGCTGCGGATATTGGGGAGCCACAGTCTGCGGCCGAAGACGGTTTCGACATAGCCCGCTTCGCGTGCAGTGTTGCGGGTGCGCTCCATGTAGGCGGCTACGCCGCGGGGACTACTCTGAGTCAATGTCAAAGTGACTTCATGTTGACAGTTGAGTATTTTTAAGCGCTCTGTGACTCTCAGGCTATGCACTTGTCTGTCTCTGGTTGAGGGTGCTGTGCAAGTCTGCACAAGTCTTCAGCAATAGGATGTTCCCAGCGGGCTGCCAATTTCAATTTCCTATCCTCCTCCGCGCGAGCGGCGTCTGGCGCGTCGCGCTACACGCCAGTGAAACCAGAGGTACGAGCCAGTGCGCACCAGCAGGTAGCCGAGAAGTGAACCCCCGATCGCAAAGATGGCCATGCCCAACACCGTCGGCCAGCCGAAAGACTGAAGCATGCCGAAAACGCCACTTGTGGGCGCTGTAACGCTCGTCGCATCAGGCCCGGCAATAAACAGTGAACCCACCTGATAAGCGAGGTAGAGCCAGGCAGCAATGGTCAGCGGGTTGGTGATCAAGGTGGCGGCGACAGCCACCGGGATGTAGCCTCGCCACCAGACGCAATGGGCGGCAGCGATGATAATCTGCGCGATCGGGCTCACGAAGGCCCAGAACAACCCGATCGCCACCCCGCGGGCGAGAGACTCCGTTTTCATGTGCCAGAGTTCGGGCTCGGTGACGCGGTGGGCAATCGACCGCAACCAGCGGTGGCTCTCCAGAGACTCACGGGTTGGCATCTGGGCTTTTAACCGGGTGCGCAGTTCAGACCAGAAAACACCCGGATTATTCTCGATCTTCATTGCTTGCTTTCAGTGACGAAACATAGGGTAGCGGATGCAGCGGGTTATCTGGCATAGGATTAGGCGGGGGGAGTAGTCAGCGCACCACAGGCCATTCTCAAAAATACGGGATTCGCGGCACAGTCCGGCTTGAGATTTTATTGCCTTGGTGAGTCAACAAAAGATCAGGAACGTTCAACCTAGAATCTTCAGTTGACCGCTTATCGCTATCAATATGCGCTTGATAAGATTGAAAATTTTCGCAGACTGGCTGACCACCTTTTCGGTGAGAGCGCTACGGGTGTGATTGCACGTTTTTGCGGCTCCCTAGTGGCGTTGCTTCTCCTAGCAGGGTGAAGCCTGCGTCGTCGTCGCCCTTGCAGAGCGCGTCTGCACAGGCATGTGCAGACCGTTTCGCAGGCGGTCAGCATGCTGACCGAATTCCCTGCTACACCCTTGCCAGAAAGCCGCAAAAACATACACTCACACCCGTCCAACTTAGGATTCTAGGATAATAGAACCTCGCCACGTCATGAAAGAACGACTGCGCAGAAGGCAAAAACATACTTGTGCGGGTTAAGGTAGTGCCATTCCACCCTGACCCGAATGGCACTTACTTAAGCGTCCGATCAACAGTTTTTCGACAGCGATCACATGAATCGGGAGGCGGTCTGGCTCCTTCCCCCGCAGTTGTGGGGGAAGGTTGGGATGGGGGTGTCTTGGTCGCAGGCATCGCCCCCATCCCGACCCCGTTGCCGGGGGAAGGAGACTATCAGTTTGGCGCGCTGCATCAAAAAGCCTTCAGTAGCCATGTTTGCGCTTAAGTAAGTGCCATTCCACCCTGACCCCTTTGATTCGCTCACACGATCTAACCTTATTCGCTATGTCGCGCCGCTCTGAAGAACGGTGACGAGATAGCCAATATACAAAGAAATTAGTAATACACCTCGTCTGCGCTCTATGAACCCGTTTCGAGGCGGAAAGACAAATAGCACTGCCATAATTCCAAAAACCAATGTGGCAACCACATCTCGAAACGGAACGAAGATTGGATGTATTAATGCCGCAATTGCGACAATAAAAATTCCGTTGTAAATGTTGCTGCCAAGAATAGTCCCAAGACCGACCTCGTCATGCCCACGTAGCTTGGCGATGATAGCGGTTGCAAGTTCCGGAACAGAGGTTCCAATTGCGACAATTGTTGCGCCAATTATGAACTCGCTAAGCCCAAATGACACAGCAATTTCCCTCGCACCAAGAACGATTAGATTTCCGGCGGCAACGAGCAACGCTAGCCCAGCCATGCAGGACACGAATATTAGCCGCTTGGAGTGCTCACCAAGGACCTCGTCGGTGGCGCTGCGCTGCTTTCTTACTTCAAAGACTGCAGCTACAAGCCATGCAATGAACATACAGAGCAATAGTGCTCCGTCAATTCTGGACAGCACTCCATCCAGAATAAGCACGCCAGTCACTACCGGTATCAATAGGGCGACCGGAAGATCACGCTTAACGCTGTCCCGGGAGCTTTGAATCCCGGAAAGTATCAAGGCAAGTCCCAAGATAAGTGCAACGTTCACGATGTTACTTCCCAGCGCATCTCCTAGTGCGATTTGCGGCTTCTCTGCCAATGCAGAGCTGATTGACACCGATAATTCGGGACTAGATGTCGCGAAAGCGGCAAAGGTTACTCCCACAATGCCAGGCGAGATCCTCGCCAAACTAGCAAGGCCTACCGTGCCTCTGACAAAAAGCTCACCTCCAATCCCCGCGCACACGATACCGAGCGCCAGCGCAACGTACTCGTTCATTGCCACCTCTCTTGCCTAGCGGCATAACGATCAAGCTCACGAGCGCGCGCCAGCGCGTCTGGGTGGAGCGACTTGTTGGACGAAGTCGCTACGCGGAGGATTCGCAAATTTAGGCCGCACGAATTAATCTTCACGAACACACCCTCATCAACGAAGGTGTGATTTTGCAACCTTTCGTGAGGACGCGCCAGCATGAATTCAACATCGACCAAGACCCACTTTGACCAGCAATACCAGACGCATCTGAAGCATCTCAAGCTCAAGGGTCTGCAACCCAAGACCATCGAAGCCTATTCGCGCGCCATTCGCCGCATCGGCCAGCGCTTTGATCATCAGATCGACCGCCTGACCGAGCAGCAACTGTTGACCTATTTCAGCGAACCACTAATCAAAGGGGCCGGGGTCGAATGGCACTTACTTAAGCGCAAACATGGCTACTGAAGGCTTTTCGATGCAGCGCGCCAAACTGATAGTCTCCTTCCCCCGGCAACGGGGGAAGCAACCGTGTCAAGTGGCAGCCTTTATTTCCCATGGTT
>Ga0163154_10010119_pt1 | contig 10594 bp, 11 predicted proteins | sample OliLakLV19MP9P1_FD_148649 | JGI IMG/M metagenome (GOLD analysis project Ga0163154, IMG submission 148649) | Freshwater microbial mat bacterial communities from Lake Vanda, McMurdo Dry Valleys, Antarctica - Oligotrophic Lake LV.19.MP9.P1 | ecosystem: Environmental > Aquatic > Freshwater > Lake >...
CATCTGGTTGAGTGCGCTTCAGCCAAGCCAATCGCGCTGGCCAGTAGGATGTCCGCAATAGGCAACCAGTGCGCTGATGAATCAGTGGCTCATCAAGCGTCTGGCGCAGGTGCGCTGCATCGGCATCATTGCGCGTATCTGCGTAGCCTATCAATGGCGTAAGTGGCCGCCCATTGTCATCAATTGCAATAAAATTCGAGACAAGCGTATCGATCGCAACGGCACCAATTGCGCCAGCAAGCGGGCCAGCATCGGCCAACAGTTCGTCAATACAGCGAAAGACACGCTCAAGTGCAGCATCTGGATCATCCACCGATGTGCCATCGGGGCCGGCATGCAGTTCATATGCTTCACGTACCCCGAACTGCGCCACTGCATGTCCATAGACATCAAACAGCATCGTGCGAACCGATGAACTGCCGATATCAATCGTCAGAACCAATGGCCCTTCAACACCAGACGCCATCGTCACAGGCATGCCAGCATCCTCTCGAAAATAAACCATTTTTTGACTTTCATCCGGAGTGTGGTATGATCCGGGCGTGTTGTAGCCATCTTCATTTGATGGATGGTACCGGCGCGATATATCGCGCCGGTGCGGCTTGTAACCCTATTGATGGATCGCTCCGGCGCAACCGCGTTGTTGCTATGCTATACCTACCGCGAATGTGAAAAGGATCAATACATGGCCCGCATTCTACTGACCGGCTTTGAACCATTTGGCAGCGCCCTGGTGAACCCATCGCAGCAGCTTGTACAACATCTCGCGCACGATGGCATTGCTGGTGCCGAGATCATCACAGCTATTCTGCCAGTCGCTGCACGCCATGTCCCACAGCAGATTCAGCAACTACTCATCGAACATCAGCCGGATTGGTGCATCATGTTGGGGCTTGCCGAAGGCCGCGCACAGATTTCATTCGAACGTATTGCAATCAATCTGGCCGATTTCCGCATCACCGATAATGCCGGAGATCAACTGATCGATGCACCAATTGTGTCGAATGGGCCAGCAGCCTATTTCAGCACATTGCCTATGCGTGCAATGCAGGAAGCCTGTATTGCGGTTGGAACGCCAGCAGAGCTATCACTCAGCGCCGGAGCATATCTCTGCAATCTGATCTTCTATACTGCCCGCCATGCCTGTGAGACACTCGGCCTCGCAACTCGTGCTGGGTTCATTCATGTGCCGGCCACACCTGAATTGGCAGCACAATCTGCTCGTGCAATTCCCTCAATGTCACTCAACACAATGGTCGTTGGCCTCCAGGCTGCGCTGGGTGTGCTTGTGAATGAATTGGCCACAGCCTGAGAGTTTCAAACATGCAGTATTCCCCTTCTCCCTGGTAATCGGAGAAGGGGCAGGGGATGAGGGCGATACTCAATACGCCCGTGCAAAAATGACCTGTTGGGTCGCCTCTTTGCCTGTATACACACATGTTCCAGGCACACCGAGCTGATCGAGCGGAATACAGCGAATAGTCGCACGGGTCTCATCCTGGATTCGTTTCTCGTCCTCATCCGAGCCAGCCCAATAGCAGCGTGCAAACCCGCGTTCAACCTGCTGTTTCAATTCCTCATAGCTGTTGACATCGGCAGTTCGTTCGGCACGGAAAGCCAATGCGCGGTCGTACAGCGCTTGCTGTATCTCAGCGAGCAATGCCTCTAGCCGCTCGGTTAGACCTTCCTGCGGAACGAACGATTTGCCAGCTTTCCCAGGCACATCGCGGCGGGCAACGGCAACGCTACCCTTCTCAACATCCTTCGGCCCAACCTCAACCCGAATTGGAATACCCTTCAGCTCCCATTCGTTGAATTTATAGCCAGGCGTCAGATTATCCCGATCATCGATCTTGAAGCGCAAACGGCCCTTCCAACCAGTAGTGATCCGATCAATCGCATCCATCACCAAACGGCGCTCGGTGTCGTTCTTGCAAATCGGCACGACCACAACCTGGGTTGGTGCAAGACGCGGCGGAATAACCAGGCCCTCATCATCAGAATGGGCCATAATCAGTGCGCCAATCAGGCGTGTGCTCACACCCCAGCTCGTCGTCCAGGCGTGTTGAACCGTATTATTCTGGTCGGTATAGGTGATATTAAAGGCTTTGGCAAAGTTCTGGCCGAGATTATGTGAAGTTCCTGCCTGAAGCGCACGGCCATCCTGCATCATTGCTTCGATACAGTAGGAGCGCAGCGCACCGGGGAACTTCTCTTTTTCGGTTTTGAGGCCACGAATGACTGGCACAGCCAACTCTTTTTCAACAAAGTCGGCATAGATGTCATGCAGAACGAGAAGTGTCTCGCGTTCGGCATCGGCTTCATCGACATGGACGGTATGGCCTTCTTGCCAGAGGAATTCGGCAGTGCGCAGGAATGGCCGGGTGCGCATCTCCCATCGCACCACATTCGCCCACTGATTGATCAGCAGCGGCAGATCGCGCCAGCTCCGAATCCACTTCGCATAGAAGTAACCAATAATCGTTTCCGATGTAGGCCGAATCACATATGGCTCGGCCAATTCCTCGCCACCACCACGTGTGACCTCAGCAACCTCAGGAGCAAAGCCTTCGACATGCTCGGCTTCGCGCATCAGGAAGCTCTTCGGAATGAGCAATGGGAAGTAGGCATTCACATGGCCGGTTGCTTTAATCCGCTGGTCAAGGCCGCTCTGGATGCCCTCCCAGATCGCATAGCCAGTTGGCTTGAACACAATACAGCCACGAACAACTTCGGCATAGTCGGCCAGATCGGCATTCTTGACGATGTCGAGATACCACTGTGAATAATCTTTTTCCCGCGGAGTAATTCCCTCTTTTGGCATATCGTTATTTCCTCAACAGGTGGGGCTTAGGGCACTCAAGATGGATGATTGTACCATAGCACGTGTATCATTATTACTGCCTATTATCACTGCCTATTATCACTACATATATGATTGTATCGCCGCCACTTCCGCACGTGCAATCTCGAGGCGCAATGCCCATTCGCGAACATCTAGATCAAGGCGTTCCATCCATGCTGCTAATCCACCCAGTGCCTCAACCTGATCGCCGAAACGGTCGGGGGTTTCAAATTCCATCCCTTCCGTCTCGAAGTAACCAAGCGAGTAGGCTTCCGTTCGCATCAAAAACAGCGGCCAAGCGGTATCGGTACCAACACTATCCTCCACGCATCCGCTCACAATTGCTTGCGCCGCACGCCGGCTGAGGCCACGGGCAGCAGCAGTAACATCCCATGCCTGACCGCTCACCTGGGCGAACACCTGGTTCACAATTGCCTCTGTATCACGCTGGTTGCGTGGGTGTGTTGCAAAGGCTCGCGCTGTCCGCCCAATCACCGTGAAATCATGTTCCGGAATACGCAGCACACAGCGAGCAAGCTCAGCAGGCTGATATTCGGCCCAGTGTAGCATCCGATCCAGATCACAAAACAGCACGAAATCCGAATCCAGTTCTAGCGCAAACTCAACGGCTCCTCGGCGAGCCTGGCCAAGCAACAAATGCCCGGCTGGAGGCGCTTGTCGAACATGTACACCTGACTGTACAAGCAGATCCAACCCTCGTTGATCGGTCACATCGGTTGCATGCACCGCAATTCCAGAAAAATGTTCCAGCAGAATCGGCAGCATGCGCGCCGTCTGATCGAGCAAGCGTCCATCTGGATCGTGGTGTGTTGCGGCAAGGACACAAGGTATCATAGGCTCTCTTATGGCTTCATTCGGATCAAACCGTGAGAAGAAGTTTCTACAATCTGTATAATCTGCGTAATCTGCGAACAAACATGTTTCCTTCGATGGTAAATGATGTGAATCAATCGGGCAAGCGCACCCAATCCTGTTCCAGAACAACCAGGCCATCGCGAACTAATCCAGCAAGCAGATCACGCAGCCAGCTATCATCAGCATCGGTGTATGTTTCTTTGAGAAGTGGGCCAAGGCTACTGAATGTGAGCCCATCTGGAACACGCCTCAATACATCAACAACCCGCCCACGATAGAAGCGCGAGGATCCAGCATATGGTGTCTCGCGTTTTTCGGCAACTCGTTTCAACGGGCGTCGAGCGGGTTCACCAGCCAGGAATAGATCCAATGCCTGCGTATCGGCCTGTTGGCGAGCAGCATAATCAAGGCACATATCACAAAGCGGGCAGCGCCAACACGCAGGCGTTGCCGCCGTACAGATCAGCGCACCAAGCTCCATGATCGCCTGGTTCCACAGCCAGCCTTGCCCAGGCGGAATGATCGACTGTGCAACGCCAACGAGTTCACGCTCGGATGGCGCTGCATCAGCAGCAACAAGCAACCGCCGCACAACCCGCCGAATATTGGTATCCAGAAAAGCAACATCCTGCTCAAAGGCGAAGCAGGCAATTGCACCAGCTGTGTATGGGCCAATTCCTGGCAGATCAAGCAAGACAGCCACAGCTTGTGGAAACCGCCCTGCATGCTGTTCCAGCACAGCCCGTGCGGCCCGTTGCATATTGACAGCTCGGCGATTATAGCCCAACCCAGCCCAGGCCCGAATAACCTCAGCAGTTGGCGCAGCCGCCAATGACTCCAATGTAGGAAATTGCTCAAGAAAGGCATGGTACTTTGGAATAACACGGTCAACTTGCGTCTGCTGAAGCATGATTTCCGAAACCATGATCCGATAGGGATCGCGCGTATGACGCCAGGGCAGATCGCGGGCATGCGCAGCAAACCAGCGGAGCAACGCCACCTGAATAGCAGAGCGATGGGTGCTCTGATGATCATATGATACTTGCACAACACTTCATCTTTCGCGTCTGGTGCCGAATCATTACTTCTGAGTGGCACAAATAAGGCGCGAATGCATCGTCATGCATTCACGCCTTATGTATACCCATCGCCACTGGTATGAGCAATTAATCTTCGCTACGCTGCAGAATCACGTCAAGCAATTCGAGCAGTACCGATTTTACACTATCGCGATCATTGGCGCGGCAGGGCAATACCTTGATCTGCGGTGGTAGGCGCAATGCAAGGCGCAGTTCATCGGGTGCCCAAGCATTGGGTTTATCCTGCTTATTGGCAGCCACGACATACGGCGTATCGCGATAGGAAATAAAGAAATCAATAATTCGGTTTGTCTCGCGGAATGTCTCTGGGCGAGTGCTATCAACCAAAATGACGAGGCCAAGCATACCTTCAGACAGAATCTCCCACATGAAATCGAAGCGTTTCTGCCCTGGGGTACCAAATAGATGCAGAACAAGATCATCGGAGATCGCGATACGACCAAAGTCCATCGCAACCGTCGTCTCTTTCTTGATCAGCTTCGTGTCGTCAGTCGCACGGCGCTCCGTCGAGACAACCTCGATTTCGCTAATGCTTTTGATAAACTCGGTCTTACCCGCGTTTACCGCGCCACTGATCACCATCTTGACCGTTTGCACACCGCCTCTACGCTGCGGTGCCGCACCCTGCGGATCAAATGTCATAGTCGTCGCCTCAGGCTAGTGGTGGACAGCGCCACACTCCAGTTGGATCACGCCGCGTTACATACCACGGATGCGATTGATGATACGTGAGACCAAACTCTTCTTGACACGCGGAGCTTCCTGGATTGGACGGCCCGCCGCATCGATAGGAATTGGCCGCGGTTTTTTCAATACATCAACCAAACCTGCCGTCAGGAACCCATAGACAATGCGGCAAACGTCGAAATCGCTCATATTCGTCTTCTGGGCAATCTCGGAAAGGGTATCCTTGCCATTGATCCGTGCGAAAATACGCCATTCTTCAGCAGCCAGATTAATACCCTTGGCCTTCTCACCTGGTTGCTCAACAAACCGAACAATCATATCGGTACTGGGAATGCGATCTTTGATCCGCCCCCACTCATCGATGCGCCGAACCCCCTCCATAATCAGGTGCTCAACAGCCAATGGTGTCGGCATAACCAGGGCCTCAGTTTCGGGGCGCTGGTTCTGTTCAAAGCGAAAATCGCCCTCTGGCCAACCGAATAGTGTATAGACCGATTCCTCGATATGCTGCTGAAGCAACTGTTGCAGGTCATCCCGCGAGATATAATTGAGCTGGATCAGAACCTGACCAATATGGGTTCCACCATTGCTGCGCTGTGCTTGAATAGCATGTTGAGATTGCTGCGGCGTGAGTTTCCCCTTAGCAATCAGCAAATCTGCGACTGGTGCAGCAATATTATTACGAGTAGCCGTAACCAATTTGCCTTTATCGAAATAGAGCGATGCCGTGTCGCCACCCCGAGTCAGATGCAGACATCCCGTTTTGTAGCCTCGGTCCACCAGATAAAGAAAGTCAGAGAGACCGAAATCACGAATATTCCCGACGAGCGCCATGGTGTTCCTCCGCTCAGGGCGCGCTGCTTCGTCGCCCGGCCGGTGCTGTATCACCAGCCTGCGGCACCCATCCAAACCAGAAGTTTATTGTGTGGAAACGTTTGATACATCAGGTAAATGCCGACCGAGGAGCAATTGTATTATACTCCTTAACTATCATACCACGGAGATCAGTAGGCTACAATAGGGAAGCGGTACCGTTCTCAGGTAGGACTATTGCAGAGCAACTCAATGCCGCCGAATACACATGCTACATTCGATCAGGCTTAATCACGGTGAGCCAAATACGAAACGGCTGCCCGTACACCAGCCAGAAGGCCAGAGGCACGAATAATTGGGGCGACAACTTGTTCAGCGACATAGCCAGTGGTTGTGCTGACAGCACTGCTCGTTTCTTGCACTCGGCCAGCAATTGCCTGCGTTTGATCAATCAATTGATCAACCTTGACGGTCAGTGAGTCAACACGGGGCAGCAGCGATAGGCGCGCAGCGCGATCCACCGCTCGTACGGCATACAGCATGGCGAAAAGCAGCGCTACCGTCAGAATCGTACCGATCAACTGAAAGAGCGCCAAAATAATCACAGCGACATCACGAGTAGCGATCCGAAAGTCGGGCAACCAATAGAGCACCCCGATAAAGACAATCGCAAGGATGCTGACGATGGCTAGGCCGATGCCGATCCACTTGCCCACGGCACACTCCTTGACAGCAACATCACGCCGTGCAACACACACGGCGACCTACACTCTTGTGTTGCGGCAGTCGGTGATTATATCATACACGCAGTCGTGAGGCAATGAACATCAGCCCCCAAGCACCTAAAATCGCTTCCACTACTGGCACCCCTGCTGGTACAACCATCGGGAAGGGGAGCGGCAGGCGTACGCCAATGGCATAGGCAATCAGGCATCCCGCGCAGGCTGCAAGCCAAAAAACACCCAACTGCAACCAGTGCCTGCCCCACAGTACATGGGCCAGCGCAGCGCTAGCAGTCGCAATCAATAGCAACAGCAATGGAGCAGGGCTCATAGGCCTTTACGCTTTCCTAGTTTGTTCGCATCATGCTCGCCACCACCATACTGCGGGCTTCAGCCTGCGCAAGTGTGCGTTCATGCTTCGTCGTGTGTTCCTGGCACGATCTGCCCACCACCGAGGATCGTCGCACCATCATAGAGAACAACCGCCTGACCAGGGCTGATAGCCCGCTGTGGCCGCTCGAACTGAACCTGTACACGCCCAGCATCGAGCGGAATAACTCGTGCAGGTGTTGGCGTCGCGTGGGATCGAATCTGGGCTGTGCAATCGAATGCTGCATCCGGCCAGATGCCATTTACAAATGTGCATCGATCTGCTTCAAGTGAATTGCGCTCCAATGCTGCTGCCGGGCCAACCACAACCGCATTATGCTCGGGATCGAACCCGGTTACATACAGTGGCTGCCCAGCCGAAATACTCAGGCCGCGGCGCTGCCCGATTGTGTAGAGTGGCATACCCTGATGCTGCCCCAGCTGCCGACCACCCTGATCCACAATCGGGCCAGGGATGAGGCTTTCTGGGCGTTCCTGGCGTAGCAGATTACGATAATCGCCGCCCGGAACGAAGCATATATCCTGGCTTTCTGGGCGATCCGCGCTGGCGAGGCCACGTTCAGTGGCCAGTTCGCGAACCTGCTGCTTGGTATATTCGCCAATCGGAAAGATCAGCCGCGCTAGTTCGGACTGGCCGAGCATATGCAGCATATAGGCCTGATCTTTTTCTGGATCTAGAGCACGCAGTAGTTGGTAGTGATTGTTCGCCATTTGAATGCGCGCATAATGTCCAGTGGCAACATATTCATAGCCAAGCGATAACGCTCGGGTCAGCAGTGCGCGAAACTTCAGTTCGCGGTTGCACGCCAAACACGGATTAGGCGTTAGGCCACGGGCATATTCGCTCAGAAAGTATTCGATCACATATTTGCGAAATTCGCGCTGGTAGTTGAACACATAATAGGGAATTTCGAGTTGAGCACACACACGCCGGGCGCTCTCGGCGATCTCCTGTGAGCAACACAGGCTCTCGGCCAACTGATCTTCATCACCATCCCATAAATGCAGTGTCACCCCAATAATATCGTGTCCCGCTTCTTTGAGGAGGGCTGCTGCCAGTGAACTATCCACACCGCCGCTCATTGCGACAACAATCTTTGCCATGGTTATTCCTATTGCAATCCTATCGGATTTGTGAGTGAGAAAAGGTTTTCTCTCGGGGCTGCGCCCCAAACGCCTGCTTGCGCTAACGCGCATATACAAATGATTGAGGGTTGCTATAGCAGACCTCTTGGACGTGTAAAATATGATACCCGATTATGTTGAATTATGCATGATGATCAAGGCCGAAAGCTTATGGCTGATGGCTAACAATGCTCGTCTCTAGCACCCTGGTTGCACCAGCGGCCACTAATGCACGTTGCACTAATTGGGCTTCTGATGTGTCGACGAGGGCCAGCATGATGCCGCCCCAGCCCGCACCGGATAGTTTCGCACCCAATGCGCCTGCAGTACGTGCGGATTCGACCAGCCGATCCAATTCGGGTGAGGAAACGCCAATTTCTTGGAGCAGAATATGGTTGGCATTCAACAATGGTCCAAGTTCAGCGATCTGGCCCAGAATGAGCAGATCACGCACCTGTGTGACCAACGCCCCAATCTCATCAAACAACCCTTCATAGGTTGCCAGATCAGCCTGCCAACGCCGCCGTACCTCGCCAACGGGAAGTTTTGTCGCGCTGCGAATACCAGTATCAGCAATGATCAGGGTAAATGGTTCCGCAATCGTAACTGGATCGATCCGTGGTGCTGATTGGCCAGAACTAGCTCGCTGAAACCAGATCGGTTGTTCATAGGCAACAACCGTGTTATCGATCCCACTTGGCGTTCCGTGGTAGCGCTTCTCGCTTTCGTAGACGAGCTCGGAAATCGTTGAGGTGGGCAGATCGTAGCCAAGCACTATCGTTAGTGCGCGAACGATGGCTGTTGCAATCGCGGCTCCACTGCCCATACCGCTGGCGATTGGAATATCCGATTCGATCCGTAGGAGCAAATCGGGAACTGGTACCCCAAGATTGGCAAGCAATTGTGCCGCCAACTGTGAAAGCGGATCATCTGGTGCGTCGCGCAGCGACCAGGCTTGCCCAAGATCGGGTGCATCAAACCGTATGCCCGAACCACGTTCAGCCGGTTCCGCCAAAACACGTGCCCGGATGCCACTCATTGGCAGTGCGATTGCTGGCCGCCCATAGACCACCGCATGCTCACCACACAGGATGATTTTGCCAGGGGCTGAGAATGTGAGCATAGCTTTTACTCTTTGCAGCTGCGTGTTGGACGGCACCTTAATTCATCCGCAGATTACGCAGATTGATATATCAATACATCACTCCACTCAAATGCGTCATTCCCACTCAATCGTCGCAGGAGGTTTGGATGATATATCATAGACGACACGATTGACACCTGGCACCTCATTGACGATCCGGCTACTAACGCGCGCCAGCAGATCCTCTGGCAACCTGGCCCAATCGGCGGTCATATAATCTTCGGTAGTGATCGCCCGTAATGCCAACACATCGGCATATGTTCGCCCATCACCCATCACGCCAACGCTCTGGATGGGCAGCAGGACGGCAAAGGCTTGCTGGGTTGATCGATACAATCCAGCAGCACGCAGTTCGTTCAGAAAGATAGCATCGGCCTTGCGGAGCGTTTCGAGCCGTTCCCAACTGACTGGCCCAATAATGCGGACGGCCAGCCCAGGGCCGGGAAACGGGTGTCGCCAGACCCATTCTTCCGGTAGGCCGAGTGCCAACCCTGCCGTGCGAACCTCATCCTTGAACAGATAACGTAGTGGCTCAACAAGCTTGAGTTGCATGTCTTCTGGCAATCCGCCAACATTATGGTGGGTTTTGATCGTCACACCCTTCTGCCGATCGGGGGCTTTGCTCTCGATCACATCCGGATAGAGCGTGCCCTGCGCCAGAAATGTTGCACCATCAACCTTGCGCGCCTCGCGTTCAAAGATGCGGACAAATTTTTCGCCAATGATCTTGCGTTTGCGCTCTGGATCGGCCACATCGGCCAGGGCAGCAAGAAATTCCTCGCGGGCATCGACAGCGACTAATGGAATACCAAAATGCTCGCCAAAGGTCGCAACGACCTGTTCGGCCTCACCAAGGCGCAATAGTCCATTATCAACGAACACGCATGTCAGG